>Ga0326597_10002331_pt1 | contig 28507 bp, 25 predicted proteins | sample RVTome_12_FD_203789 | JGI IMG/M metagenome (GOLD analysis project Ga0326597, IMG submission 203789) | Soil microbial communities from uranium-contaminated site in the Upper Colorado River Basin, Wyoming, United States - RVT100D185 | ecosystem: Environmental > Terrestrial > Soil > Contaminated >... | reverse complement strand
GGTCGGCGCGAGAGGGTGTCGAACCAGCGCTTCACGTTCGGGAACTCGGCCAGATCGACGCGGTGCCATTCGTGGCGCGCGATCCACGGGTAGGTGGCGATGTCGGCGATGGTGTACTCGCCCGCCGCGAGGAAGGCCCGGCCCTCGAGGTGCCGATCCATCACGCCGTACAGGCGCTTCGCCTCGGCGACATAGCGCTCGGTGCCGTAAGGGACCTGGTCCTTCTTGGCCCGGATGAAGTGGTGCGCCTGGCCGAACATCGGACCAACCCCACCCATCTGCCACATGAGCCACTGCAGCGCCTCGTACTTGTCGCGCACCGAGCGCGGCAGGAGCTTGCCGGTCTTGCCCGACAGGTACGCGAGGATCGCGCCGGATTCGAACATGGCGATCGGCTTGCCGTCCGGCCCCTGCGGATCGACGATCGCCGGAATGCGGTTACTTGGACTGATGGCGAGGAATTCGGGCGCGAACTGCTCACCTTTACCGATGTCGATCGGGTGCACGCGGTACGCCAGTGCGCATTCCTCCAGCATAATGGACGCCTTGCGGCCGTTCGGCGTGCCCCAGGTGTACAGCTCGATCATGTTGCGTTCCGGTCGGTGGCAGGGCGGCAGTGTAGCGTCCCGCGTCGGGTTTGGCGCAGCTCCCGTTTCGCCGTGCTGAAATGGCTGCTGACCATTGTCATCGCGCTCGCGATCATCGCGCTCGCCACGCCATGGCTGCGACGTCGCGGCCTCGGGCGCCTGCCCGGGGACCTGCAGGTGCGCGTGAAAGGGCGCGACTACTACCTGCCGATCCTGAGCACCATCATCCTGTCGCTCATCGCGGTGCTGATCGGACGCCTGATCTGAGTCACATCGCCCTCCACATCAGGGAGCACACCATGGATCCTGCCGCATTCGAAGCCGAGCTCAAGCGCGATGGCTTTCTCGAGATCGAGACCAAGTCGATGAAGCCCAACGTCTCGATCGATACGCATACCCACCCCTACGACGTGCGCGCGATGGTGCTCGAAGGCGAGGTGACGTTGAGCTTCGAAGGCCGCAGCCAGAGTTGCCGCGCCGGCGACACGCTCACCATGGCCGCGGGCTGCGAGCACCGCGAGCAATATGGGCCGAGGGGCGTTACTTACATTGTCGGGCGCCGGCGCAAGGCCGCCTGAACCCGGCCACCCGTGGGTCCTCGAGGCCGGCGCGCTCACCGGCCGACGGCGACGAAGGTCTTGAGGCGCTCGGCGATTCCCGAGCCGACCCAGATCTGCGGCTGCGAGGGTCGCAGCCGCTCCTCGGTTTCCTGCCGCGCGATAAGGTCCCGGGCGATGGCGAAGGCCTCGGCGAAGGTGCGCGAGCGCGCGAGCGCATCGCGGAAGTACGCGCGCCCGAAGTAGGTGAAGTCCTCGCCGTGCTCGCAGCCGAAGGAGTGGCGATCGGCCGCGGAGGCGGTGACGATCAGCGTGTTCTCGTCGCGCAGCGGCTCGATGAATCCGCCCGAGAAGCAGGCCGAGACGACGATGACCTTCCAGCGGATGCCGGCGTCCTGCGGCAGGCGCGAGAGCGCGGTCGGGTTGAGCGACGAGCAGGGCGAACTGCGCCGGCGAAGCGCGAAAGTCGAGCGCGCGCACCGGCAGGAACAGTGCGACGCGTGCCCCCGCTCGTACGTTGTGCGCCAGGCCGCGCAGATGCAAGGAAACCGGGCCCAGCTCGCGACGCTGCGGCGTCACGATGCCCTCAGTTGCGCTGCGCGGCGGCGATCGCCTCCGCGCGTGCCTGGTCGAGCAGCGCCGGAATCTCGACGCTTGCTGCCGCCCTCGCCGCAATCGCCCCGGCGTCCACTGCGGCCGCCGCGTCGAGCGCGCGCTCGAGCCGCTCCAGGCCGAGCGCGGCCTGCGGCCGCGGGTCGGCGAAGCGCGTCACCGCGAGCAGCTCGCCGAAGCGCTCGCGGCGGCGGAAGGCATCGGCGCGCTTGAGCACTTCGAGCAGGCTCGCCGGTGCGGCCAGGTGCGCGCGCTCGAGCAGCGCGCGGCAGCGGCAGGCGATGAGCGCCAGGTCGCGCACCTCATTCGGGGCGCGCAGCCGCTCGCACAGCGCGCTGGTACTCGGCTCGCGCTCGCCCGGCATGTGCCAGGCGATGAGCGCAAAGCGCACCGCGAGCGAGGCCCTCGCCTGCGCGGCTCGCCCGAGCGCGGCGAAGTACGCGCTGCGCCGCGCCGCGTCCGAGAGCATAGCCGCCACCTCGGGCAGCACCGGCACGAGCGCACCGCAGCCCTCCAGCACCTCGAACATGCGCTGCGGGTGCGGCTCGCACAGGCCCTTGGCGAATTCCTGCCACACCCGCTCGGCCACCAGGTGCTCGACCTCGCCCGCCTTGACCATGGCGCGCATCAGCGCCGCGGTCTCCTCGGCCACTCGGAATTCGAAGCGCGCGGCGAAGCGCGCCACGCGCAGGATCCTGACCGGATCGTCGGCGAAGGCCGGGCTCACGTGGCGCAATACGCCCTGCTCGAGGTCGCGCCGGCCGCCAAATGGATCGATCACGGCCCCGTCCTCGGTGCGCGCCATGGCGTTGATCGTGAGGTCGCGCCGCTCGAGATCCTGCTCGAGCGTGACATCGGGCGCGGCGTAGACCGTGAAGCCCTTGTAGCCGCGGCCGCTCTTGCGCTCGGTGCGCGCGAGCGCGTATTCCTCGTGCGTTTGCGGATGCAGGAACACCGGGAAATCCTTGCCCACCGGCCGCAAGCCGCTCGCGGCCATCTGCTCGGGCGTGGCGCCGACGACTACCCAGTCGTGGTCCGACACCGACAGGCCGAGCAGTTCGTCGCGCACCGCGCCGCCGACCACGTAGGCCTTCATGCGCGCTTGGCCCCTAACCGTAGAACTCGAACTGGGTCAGTGACTCGGTCTCGCGCTCGGCGGCGTCGATCCATTCGCCCATCGGCGCCAGCGCGAGCACCGCATCGGCATAGGCGCGGCATGGCGCGGGCAGTGCAACCTCGTAGGTGCGAAAGCGCAGCACCACCGGCGCGTACATCGCATCGGCGGCCGAGAATCGGCCGAACAGGAACGGCCCGCTGCCGTTGAAGCGCGCTCGGCAGTCGCTCCAGACGGCCTTCACACGCGCGACGTCGGCGAGCGCCTCGGCAGTGTGTCCCTTGCCGGGAAGGCGCTTGCGCACGTTCATCGGCATGTTCTGGCGCAGGGCGGCGAAGCCCGAATGCATCTCGGCACTGACCGAGCGCGCCACGGCGCGCGCCGCGGGCGCGGCCGGCCACAGGCCGCGGTGGGTCTCGGCGAGGTACTCGAGAATCGCGAGCGAATCCCACACGCGCGTCGCGCCATCGAGCAGACTGGGCACCTTGCCGGACGGGCTGTAGCGCAGCAGCTCCTCCTTGTAGCCCGGTCCATAGAGGGGGACGCGAACTTCCTGGAAAGCGATGCCCAGCTGCTTCATGGCGAGCCACGGGCGCAGCGACCAGGATGAGTAGTTCTTGTTGCCGATGATCAGCGTCGGTGCGCTCATCTTCTTGCTCTCCAGCGCAGCCGCGGATAGCGCTCGCGCGGGCCTTCGGGCGCAAGGTAGGCACGCGCTACCGCCTCGAGCGCCTGCGGCTCGATGCCGAACGGCGGCGCGCACTCGCATACGTTCGGCACCTGCATCGAAAGATGGTTGTCGCGCGTCATGAGCGGACCCGGCGTGAACTCCAGCAGCCACGCCTGCAGGTACGAAAGCCGTTCCGAGAGGCCGACGATCGGGCGGCGGCGTCCGGTCATCTCGCAGACGAGTTCGACCAGCCGGCGCAGCGTGTAGACCTTTGGCCCGCACAGGTCATAGCGCTCGCCGATCGCCGCGCGCGAATCGAGCGCCGCGATGAACGCCTCCACCACATCACCCACGTACACCGGCTGGAAGCGGGCCCCGGGCGATCCGAGCACCACTATCGGCACCAAGCGCGTCAGCATCGCGAACAGGTTCAGGAAGCGGTCCTCGGGACCGAACACCACCGACGGGCGAAACACCGTGACGCCGACATCGTCGGCCGCGAGGACCACCTTTTCCCCCATGCCCTTGGAACGCAGGTACTCGGAGGGCGTGCCCAGGCCTGCGCCCAAAGCGCTCATGTGCAGCATGCGCCGCACCCCTGTCTCGCGGCACGCGGCAAGGATCGCCTGCGGCAGCTCGACGTGCGCGCGGGCGAAATCCGGTCCGTAATTGTTCGGGCCGCGCTCATCGAGCCGCCCGCGCCGGCTGTGCAGCACGCCTGCCAGATTGATGACGGCGTCGTGGTCGCGCAGCAAGCGTGCCAGCACGCCCGGCCGGTTAACGTCGGCCTCGATCACCTCGACCGTCGGCAGCAGAAGCAGATGCTTGGCGCGCTCCCGGCGGCGCGAGGGCACCGTGACGCGAAGGCCGCGCGCCGAGAGCGCGGCCACAACGTGGCGGCCGATAAATCCGCTTCCGCCGACAACGAAAATGTTCGAGTAGCTCATGCGACGATGGTGCGGGAATCGCGGCGCAGGGCCGCCGAGCCCGGATTATCGCAGGGCTCGCCTACTGAAGCTCGTCCTTGTCGGGCTCTTCGCCCGTCCTGCCCGGCACCGTGCCCAGGCGCGCGATCAGCGGCGCAACCCGGTTCTGCAGGATCGCGGCGTAGAACACGGTGTTGGCCATCACATTCTTCACGTAGTCGCGCGTCTCGTTGAACGGGATCGTCTCGGCGTAGATCGCACCCTCGAGTGCCTTGTCGTCGCGCCACCGGCGCGCGCGGTTGGGGCCGGCGTTGTACGCGACCGACGCAAGCACCGGGTGGCCGAGGTTCTCCAGCACGAGCTTCATATAGCCGGTGCCCAGGTGCACATTCGTCGGCACCTCGCGGACGCGCCGCGGATGGAACCCCTTGAAGCCGACCTGGCGCGCCACCCAGCGCGCAGTGGAAGGCATCAGCTGCATCAGGCCCTGTGCGCCGGCCGAGGAGCGCGCGTCGGTGATGAAGCGGCTCTCCTGGCGCACCAGCCCGAGCACCCACGCCTCGTCAACGCCGTGCCGCCGCGCGTACTCGCTGAACACCTCGCGATAAGGTGCGAGATAGCGCAGTTCGAAGTTGTGCTGCACTTGCGTAAGACTCGCCGTGCCGATCGCGCGGTCGAAGATCTCCGCGCGGCGCGCGACCTCGGCGGTGGCGAGCAGTTGCCGGTCGCCCATGCCACGCACGGTGAACATCCACTCGCGCGTCGCCTCGGTGCGCAGCTCCAGGCGGTAGAGCTCGAGCGCGCGCGCGATGCCCGCTTCGCGCGCCGCGGCCGCCACCTCGTCCTCGCTCGCCCGGCTGATCTTCTCCGGCATGGCCGCGACGTAGCCGAGTTCCTCGCCCGCGAGCAGGCCGTAGAAGTCGGTGCGCCCGGCGACACGCGTGTAGTAGGCGCGCGCGCCTTCGAGGTTGCCCTGCGCCGCGAGCGAGCGCCCGTACCAGTAGCTCCATGCCGGATCGCCGCGCGCCGCGACCGACATCGGGTCGATCGCCTCGCGCACGCTCTGCCAGTCGCCGCGGCGCAGTGCGGCGCGCGCCTTCCACGCCAGCTGCTCATCGTTCAGCGACGTATCGCCGGCGCGCGCGTACCACTCGAGCGCCTCGGGCAGGTGGCGCAGCGCCGCCTGCAAGCCGAGCCAGCCCCACAGGTACTGGCGATCGTCGGCCGGGAGCTTCTCGCCGAGCGCGCCCTCGAGGGCCACGGCCGCCCGGCGCGGGTCGTTGCGCGAAAGCCGGATCGCCGCGAGCACCATCACCTCGCGCTCGGGCCGCGTATCGATCTTCGCCAGCGAGCCGCGCAACAGCCGCTCGGGCCGGATCACCGCCTGCGCCAGCAGGTGCTCATCGGGCGCCTGTTTGCGCCGGAGGTGGCCGAGCACGCGCTTGGCCGCCGCGATCTGGCCGTTCTGGAACAGCACGCGCACGCGCTGCCAGATCGCCGTGGCGTCGAGGCGGCCCGCGGCGACGAGCTTCGCCTCGAGCGTGATGCAGCCCGCGGGCAGCTCCTTCGGCTCGAGCCACATTTGCATGGCTTCCTCGGCCGCGAAATGATCACCGAGCGCGAGGCGCGAGCCCCACGTATAGCAACGGATCTCGAGATCGTCGAGCGCGAGCGAGGCGAGCTCGCGCTCGAAGCGCTCCCAGTCGGCGCGCTTGCCGAGCACGCGCAGCCAGTCGGCGCGCAGCAACTCGGCGTACACGGTGCCGGCGTGCTTGGCGAGGAATGCGCTCACTTCGCGGGCCGGCGTGTCCTCCAGGCGCAACGTCATCAGCCAGTATTCGGCGTACGGTTCGAGTACGTGACCGCGCAACCGCTCGGCAAACCTGGCAAGCTTGAGCGCGTCGCCGGCCCGGAACGCATCGTTCGCCGCAAGCAGGGCGTACTCCGGCGAGGAATCGGCGTGCGCCGGCGCGGCGACCAACGCGCACGTCGCACCGACCACTGCGGTAAGATGCCGCAACCGCCCGAATGACATGCGCCGAGAATAGCATGCGAATGGAGCCGCAAGCACTGCGATCCTGGCGCCGCGACGCGCGCGAACGTCTCATCCGCGCGCGGCTCGCGCTGGCGGCGGACACGCTGAAAGACTGGCGCACGAAAATTGACGATTTCCTCGAGCGCGCCTTCCCGGGACTGGCCGGCTCGAAGCTCGCCCTGTGCTGGCCGATCCGCAACGAATACGACGCGCGCCATCTGGCGCGCCGTCTGCGCGCGAAGGGCGCGCGCACCGCGCTGCCGGTGGTGGTGGCGCGCGGTCAGCCGCTCGTGTTTCGCGAATGGCACCCGGGCGTGAAGCTGGCAAGCGGCCCGCTCGACATCCCCTGCCCGGTCGGCTCGCCGGAGGTCGTACCCGATGCCGTGCTCTTGCCCATGAACGGCTGGGACGCGCGAGGCTACCGTCTGGGCTATGGCGGCGGGTTTTTCGACCGCACGCTTGCCGCGGCTCAGAAAAAGCCCCTGGTGATCGGCGTCGCCTACGAGATGGCGCGCCTCGAGACGATCCATCCGCAGAGCTGGGACGTGCCGGTCGACTGGCTGGTGAGTGAGCGCGGGGTCTACCGGCGCGATCCCGAGGGGCTCGTGTTTCTCGGCGCGCCGCCGGCGGGCGAGGCCAGCAACCGTGCTTCACCGGTGTGCTACGCGGCCGAGGTCGCGCCGGGCTATTTCGGCGACCAGCCCGATTAGCGCTTCATCGCGAGCGACAGTCCGTCGCCGATCGGCACCATCGCCATCGCGATGCGCCGGTCGCGCGCGAGCCTGCGGTTGAAGGCGCGGATCGCGCGCGTGTCGGCGTCCTTGGCGCGGCGATCGACTACCCGGCCGTACCACAGCGTGTTGTCCACCGCGATCAGGCCGCCGCGGCGCACGAGCCTCAGGCAGCGCTCGAAGTAGCTCTGGTAGTTCTTCTTGTCGGCGTCGACAAAGGCAAAGTCGAAGCGCCCGGCGCCGCTCTCGGCGAGCAGCGCATCGAGCGTCTCGAGTGCCGGCGCGAGCCGCAGCTCGATCTTGCGATCGACTTTCGCAAGCTTCCAGTAGCGCTGGGCAATCGCGGTCCATGGCTCGCTCACGTCGCAGCAGACGATGCGTCCCTGCGGCGGCAGAACGAGCGCCACCGCGAGCGCGCTATAGCCGGTGTAGGTACCGATCTCGAGGCAGCGCCGCGCGCCGCTGAGGCGTACCAGGAACTGCAGCAGGCTGCCCTGCTCGGGCGCGATCTGCATGCCCGCGCGCGGCACCTTCCTCGTCGCGGCGCGCAGCGCGCGCTGCACCGGCGTCTCGCGCAGCGTGCATTCGAGCAGGTAGTCGTGCAGCCGCTCGGGCAGGAACAGCGTTTTGGCGCTCACGGCCAGCCCACCCGATGCGCCTCGAGGCGCTTGAAGTCGAGCGGCGCGCGGTAGCAGCCCGACTCGATCGAGACGATGCGGGCCATGCGGCTCAGACGAGGAACATGCGATAGGCGGGGTTGCGGCTCTCGTCGGCGCAGGGGTAGCCGAGCCGCTCGAGGAAGCGCCGGAACTCGCCCATCTCTTTCTTGGGCACCTGCACGCCGACCAGCACGCGGCCGTAGTCGGCGCCGTGGTTGCGGTAGTGGAACAGGCTGATGTTCCAGTCGCTGCGCAGGTTGGACAGGAACTTCATCAGCGCGCCCGGACGCTCGGGAAACTCGAAGCGGTACAGGAGCTCGTTCGCCGCGCGCGTCGCGCGCCGATCGCCCGACCAAGGCGCGCGCCCGCCGACCATGTGGCGCAGGTGCAGCTTGGCCATGTCGTTGTCGGTGAGATCGAGCGTCGCGAGTCCGTGGCGCTCGAGGTTGTTCACGATGCGGGCGCACTCGGCGCGGTTCGCCACCTCGATGCCGACGAAGATGTGCGCATCCTTCGAGCCAGCGATGCGGTAATTGAACTCGGTGATGTTCTTCGCGCCGAGCGTGGCGCAGAACTTCTTGAAGCTGCCTGGCCGCTCCGGAATCGTGACCGCGAGGATCGCCTCGCGATGCTCGCCCAGCTCGGCCTGCTCGGCGATGAAGCGCAGCCGATCGAAGTTGGTATTGGCGCCGCCCGCGACCGCAACCAGCGTCTTGCCACGCGCGCCGCTCTTCTCCACCCAGGCCTTGGCGCCGGCGATGGCGAGCGCGCCGGCGGGCTCGAGCACCACGCGGGTGTCCTCGAACACGTCCTTGATCGCGGCGCACATCTCGTCGGTGTCGACGCGCACCACGCCGTCGACGAACTGGCGGCACAGGCGAAAGGTTTCCTTTCCGACCTCCTTGACCGCGACGCCGTCGGCAAACAGCCCGACGTGCTCGAGCTTCACCCGCCGTCCGGCCTTGAGCGAGCGGGCCATGGCGTCGGCATCGTAGGGTTCCACGCCGATCACCTTGATCGAGGGACGCAGGCGCTTCACGTAGGCGGCAATGCCCGAGATGAAGCCGCCGCCGCCCACGGCGACGAAGATGGCGTCGATCGGCGAGGGGTGCTGGCGCAGGATCTCCATGCCGACCGTACCCTGCCCCGCGATCACATCGGGATCGTCGTACGGATGAACGAAGGTCAGCCCACGCCGGCGCGCGAGCGACTTGGCGCGCGCATAGGCCTCGGCGTAGGAATCGCCATGCAGCACCACCTCGGCGCCGCGGGCCGCCACCGCGTTGACCTTGATGCGCGGCGTGGTCACCGGCATCACGATGAGTGCCGGGCAGCGCAGCTTCTGCGCCGCGAGCGCCACGCCCTGCGCGTGGTTGCCGGCGCTCGCCGCGATCACGCCCTTGCGCCGCCGCGCCTCGGGCAGGTTCGCCATCTTGTTGTAGGCCCCGCGCAGCTTGAACGAGAATACCGGCTGCAGGTCCTCGCGCTTCAGGAGCAGCGCGTTGCCGAGACGCTTGGACAGCCCCGGCGCGCGCTCGAGCGGCGACTGGATCGCGACGTCGTAGACGCGCGCGCGCAGGATGCGCTCGAGATAATCGTTGCGTTTCAACTTCGCCTCCGCACCGGGGCGCAAAGGGTAGCACATTGGACACTCTTCTTTCCCCTGAAGGCGGGCTCGCCGGACTGCTCGCGGCGAGCTTTCTCGCCGCGACGCTGGTGCCGCTTTCCTCGGAGGCGGCGCTGTTCGGATTCCTGCGCCTGCATCCCGAGCACGTGAGCGCCGCGATCGCGGTCGCGACCTTCGGCAATACCGCTGGCGGCATGACCACGTACTTCATGGGGCGTCTCGTGCCCGCGCGCGTGCAGGCGAAGCTCGATCCGCGCGCGCTCGCCTGGCTCAGGCGCTACGGCGCGGCGGCAACGCTGTTCGCCTGGCTGCCGCTGGTGGGCGATGCGCTTGCCGCGGCCGCGGGATGGCTGCGCATCAACTGGGTCGCGGCACTCGCGTTCATGGCGGCGGGGCGCTGCGCGCGCTATGTCCTGGTCGCGCTGCTGTAGCGCGGCGCTCGCGGCGGCCTGCATGGCGGGCCTCGAGGCGAGCGGTGCCGCCCGCGTGCTCGAGATGGTCGGCTTTAGCTGCGCCGGCCGCTAGTCCACCGCGAAGTGCCGCGGTTTCTCGCCGGAGCGGTAGCGCGCCCACATCTGCGCATAGACGCGCTCGAGCCGGCGCGTGTAGGCCTGCGTCTGGAACAAAGGATGCGTCTGGCGGTTCGCAGACAGCCGCTCGCGCAGCGCGCGCAGCCGGCTCGCGTCACGCGCGAGCTCGAGCGCGAGGCGCTCGTAGTCGGCGAGCGTCGGCGCGATCAGCTCGGGCAGGCCGATCGCGGTGAGCAGGCTCGCAGCGACGCGCCCGGCGAAGGCGTCGCCCGGCCAGGTCAGCAGCGGCACCCCCGCCCACAGCGCGTCGCTGCTCGTGGTGTGGCCGTTGCAGGTGTGGGTGTCGAGGAACAGATCGGCGAGCCGGGTGCGCGCGAGGTGCTCGGGCCGCCGCGCCCAGCGCGCGAAGAGTACGCGCGCGGGATCGATGCCGTGCGCGGCGGCGGCCGCGCGCAGGTTCGCCTCGGCCTGCGCATTGCTCGCCAGCAGCCACAGCACCGAGCCCGGCACCGCGGCGAGCAGTCGCATCCAGGCCGCGAACAGGTCGCGTTCGATCTTGTAGGTCTGGTTGAAGCAGCAGAACACGAAGCCGCTCGCCGGCAGCCCTGCCGCTTCGCGCGTGGGCGTCTGCGGCGCGCTCACCTGACGATCGTCGTTCGCCTGGTAGCTCGGCGGCAGGTGCACGACGGCCTCGGCGATCGCGTCGAACTCCGCGGCCGGCACGATAATCGGGTCCGCGACCAGGTAGTCGATGAACGGGGCCTGCATCGGGCTCGGATAGCCGAGGTAGTTCACCTGCACCGGCGCCGGCCGCAGCGCGAACGCCTCGGTGAGCGTTTTTCCGGTATAGCCGGCGAGGTCGACCAGGATATCGATGCCGTCATCGATTAGGCGCTGCGCGAGCGCGTGGGCCTCGAGGTCCTCCACGTCGACGAAATGCTCGAACGCCGCGCGCAGGCGCTTGCGATGCACGCTGCCGTCGTCGCCGAGCATCGAGTAGGCGAACAACTCGAAGCGCTGTCGATCGTGATGCTCGTACAGGCCCGCGGCGAGCTGCCCGACCGGATGGCTGCGAAAGTCCGCCGAGACGTACGCGAGGCGCAGGCGCAATCCGGCCTCGCGCACCTTGCGGCGCAGCGGCTGCAGGTTCGCGGCGCGCGCGGCGACGCGCCGCGCGTGCTGGCGCAGCACTTCCTGGCGCAGGCGGTTCTCGAGCGGTAGCGCGAGCACCACCCAGGGATGCGCGCGCAGCGTCCAGCGCTCGGGTGGCTCGCTCTGCGCGGCGCCGCGCAGGCGCTCGATTGCCGCGTCGACGCGGTCCCAGTCGCACAGGTCGAGCAGCGGCTTGTGCAGCCGCGCCTCGAGCTCGGGCTTGTCGGGCGCGAGCTCGACCGCGGCCTCGAGATGCTCGAGCGCCTCGGCGGTGAGCCTGCCCTGCGCGAGCGCGTTGCCGAGCGCGACGCGGTAAGTGGCCTCGCGCGGGCGCGCCTCCACGGCCTGGCGCAGCGCCTCGAGGCCTTCGTCCATGCGCTGTTGCGCCACCAGCACCGCGCCCAGGCCGTAGAGCGCCTGCGGATCGGCGGCGTTGTTTTTCAGCGCGACGCGTAAAGCGGCCTCGGCGCCGTCCAGATCGCCGGTGCGCCAGCGCTCCAGTCCCAGCGCCGCGTCCGCCGGCGCCTTGCCGGACCCGACCAGCCGCCCGAGCAGCCGCAGGAGCACGCTCAGGCCGCTTGCAGCTTAGCCACGGAGACGGCGAGCCACTTGACGCCCTGGCGGCCGAAATTGACCTGCACGCGCGCATCGCCGCCCTGCCCTTCGGCGTCGACGATCACGCCCGCTCCGAACTTCGGGTGCATGACGCTCTGGCCGATGCGAAAGCCGCTCTCGTTCGCCGCCTTGCCGAAGCCGCCATCGCGCAACGTGCCTGCCCCGAACGCGGGGCGCGCGACGTGCCCGGCCCCCCCGGCAGCGCGCACGCCGAAGGCGGCCGCGCCGAGATTTGCGGCGCTGCGCCGGTTGGCGAAGCGCGGCTTGAGCCACTTGAGCAGCCGCTGGGGCAACTCGTCGAAAAAACGCGAGGGCAGGTTGTAGCGCGTCTGGCCGTGCAGCATGCGCGTTTGCGCGAACGACAGATTCAGCCGCCTGCGGGCGCGCGTGATGGCGACATAGGCGAGGCGCCGTTCCTCCTCCAGACCGTCCTTCTCGAGCACGCTCTGCTCGTGCGGGAACAGGCCCTCCTCGAGCCCCGAAAGGAACACGGTGTCGAACTCGAGCCCCTTGGCGGAGTGCACCGTCATCATCTGCAGCGCATCCTGGCCTTCGCCCGCCTGGTGCTCGCCGGCCTCGAGCGCCGCGTGCGCCAGGAATGCAGTCAGCGGGTCGACCGGCGCGGGCTCGGCGTCGCCTTCGCCGGTCTCGAGGCCGCTCGCGTGCTCTTCCTCGTCGAAGGCCGCCGCCGCGTTCACCATCTCGCCCAGGTTCTCGACCCGATCGGTGCCCTCGCGCTGGTTCCTGTAATGCTCCAGGAGCCCGCTATGCGCCACCACGTGCTCGACGGCCTCGGCGAGCGTCAGGCTCGCGGTTTCGCTCCTCATGCGCGCGATCAGCGCGCGAAACGCGGCGAGCGACTGCCCGGCGCGACCCTCGAGCGCATCGACCGCGCTCCACAGGCTCGCGTTGCGCGCCCGGGCCGCGTCCTGGAGCTGCTCGAGCGAGCGAGCGCCGATGCCGCGCGGCGGGAAATTCACCACGCGAAGGAACGCGGTCTCGTCGTCGGAGGAAGCCACCAGGCGAAGATAGGCGAGCGCGTGCTTCACTTCGGCGCGCTCGAAAAAGCGCAGCCCGCCGTACACGCGGTAGGGAACGCCGGCGCTGAACAGCGCGTGTTCCAGAACGCGCGACTGCGCGTTCGAGCGATACAGGATGGCGACCTCGAGGAGCTTCACGCCCTCGTCGCGCAGCGCCTCGACCTCGCCGACGATCCAGCGCGCCTCGTCGGTGTCCGAGTCGCCCTCGAACACCCGCAGCGCTTCGCCTTCGCCCGCGGCGGTCCAGAGGTTCTTGCCCAGCCGGTTGCGGTTGTTGGCGATGAGCGCGTTCGCCGCGTCGAGGATGTTGCCCTGCGAGCGGTAGTTCTGCTCCAGGCGCACCACGGTGCTCACCTCGAACTCGCGCTCGAAGTCGGCCATGTTGCCGACGTTCGCGCCGCGGAACGCATAGATCGACTGGTCGTCGTCGCCCACCGCGAACAGACAGCCGCCCCGCTCGGTGCCATATCCGGCGAGCAGCTTCAACCAGCGGTATTGCAGCTTGTTGGTGTCCTGGAACTCGTCCACCAGCAGGTGGCGAAAGCGCCGCGCGTAGTGCTCGCGCAGCAGCTCGTTGCGCGCGAGCAGCTCGTAGCTGCGCAGCAGCAGCTCGGCGAAGTCGACCACGCCATCGCGCCGGCATTGCTCGTCGTAGGCGGCGTAAAGCTCCGCCTTGCGGCGCGTCAGGTCGTCATGCGCCTCGAGCTCGCTCGCGCGCAGCCCTTCCTCCTTGCGGCCGCTGATGAAATACTGCACCTCGCGCGGCGCGAAGCGGTCCTCGTCCACGTTCATCGCCTTGAGCAGGCGTTTCACCGCGGCGAGCTGATCGGCCGAGTCGAGAATCTGGAACCCCTGCGGCAGAGCGGCCTCGCGGTGATGCGCGCGCAGCATGCGGTTGGCGAGCCCGTGGAAGGTGCCGATCCACATGCCGCGCGGGTTCACCGGCAGCATCGCCGTAAGGCGCGTGAACATCTCGCGCGCCGCCTTGTTGGTGAAGGTCACCGCGAGCGCGCCCACAGGATTCACCCGCTCGCTTCTGATCAGCCAGGCAAGGCGCGTGGTGAGCACGCGCGTCTTGCCGCTGCCGGCGCCGGCGAGGATCAGCGCGTGCTGATCGGGCAGCGTGACGGCGGCGAGCTGTTCGGGATTGAGGTGTTCGAGGTGGAGCGACAAAGCCGGCGAATTATAGCCCGCAGGCCAAGGCGAACGCCGCATCGCGGCGCGTCGTTCTTCACGGCTAGCGTCCGACCGCCGGCGCCGCGGGGCCGTAGGTCGTGCCCAGGCGCGCCGCAAGCGCCTCGGCGTCGGCCCTGGTGGGCAGGCTGGCGAGGCGCACCTGGTACACGAACCCCTCGCCGCTTCGCTCGGGCCGGATGTGCGCGGCGTAGCCGTCGGCGCGCAGGCGATCGTAGACCGAAAGCGCGAGCAGCTGCGTGTCCGGGCTCGCGACGACCACCTTCCAAGCGCCGCCGCGGCGCGCAGCGCCTTGGCCGGGCGCGATGTCGGTCTCGGCGGCCCATTGCGCGAGTTGCGCCGGGTTGACGAAGGACACCGGTTGTGATGTTCCGCCCTCGCGCACGTAGAACTGAAGCGGCTGGTCCATGGTGAGGCCGGCTTCGCCCTCGGGCTGCACCTCGATCAGACCCTCGATCAGGCAGACGACCTGCTTCGCCTCGGTCGAGCGGCCCCACAGGTCGGTGCCGCGCACGCCTGCGGTCACGTTGCGCAGCGTGATCCTCACCTCGCGGCGCCGATTGCGGGTCAGCACCTCGGTGGTGAAGCGAAACGCGCCCTCGAGCACGCGCAGCGCGGCGCGGAACAGCCCTTCGCGCTCGGCTTCGAGCTCGAGCAGCCGGAGCGAGGCGTTCTCGCCCAGGCGGATCAGGCTGGCATCGGGCAGCTTGAGGTAGAGGCGCGCGCCGATGCCGGTGCGCAGCTCGTCGCCCGCATCGAGCGACATGCCGGGCTCGAGCGGCGTTCGCTTGCCGCCGCGCTCGACCCAGGCCGGCATCTGCACGCCCTCGACGCTCGCCGACGCAGCAGCGGCCTTAAGCGCTGCCAGCGCAAGGCCCGCGGCAAGCAGCAACACCGCCAATCGCTTCATTTGCGCCTCCCCGATGCGCCGCGCCTCGCCACGACACGTTTATACCCCGGCCGTGGCGGGTCCGGCGAGGCCCTGCGGCTATAATTCGCGCCTTCCCGCCCACTGCGTCAGCGTCGTTTTCCCGCATGCAAGAGCGCTACGAACCGCGAAGCGTCGAGCGCGAGGCCCAGAACTACTGGGAGGAGCGGCGTTCGTTCCGCGCCGAGGAGGACCCCGCCAAGCCGAAGTTCTACTGCCTGTCGATGTTCCCTTACCCCTCGGGCAAGCTGCACATGGGGCACGTGCGCAACTACACCATCGGCGACGTGCTCACGCGCGCGCACCGCATGCGCGGCTACAACGTGCTGCAGCCGATGGGCTGGGACGCCTTCGGCCTGCCGGCCGAGAACGCGGCGATGGCGAACAAGGTGCCGCCGGCGAAGTGGACCACCGACAACATCGCCTACATGAAGGCGCAGCTCAAGAGCCTCGGCTTCGCGCTCGACTGGGCGCGCGAGCTCGCCACCTGCTCGCCCGAGTACTACCGCTGGAACCAGTGGCTGTTCACGCGCCTGTTCAGGAAGGGCCTCGCCTACAAGAAGACCGGCGTGGTGAACTGGGACCCGGTCGACCAGACGGTGCTCGCCAACGAGCAGGTGATCGACGGGCGCGGCTGGCGCACCGGCGCGCCGGTCGAGAAGCGCGAGATCCCGATGTACTTCCTGCGCATCACCGCCTACGCCGAGGAGCTGCTCGGCGCACTCGATGGGCTTTCGGGCTGGCCCGAGCAGGTCAAGCTGATGCAGAAGAACTGGATCGGCAAGAGCGAAGGCGTGCGCCTCGCTTTTCCCTACCGGCTCGACGGCACAGAGAAGCTGCTGTGGGTGTTCACCACGCGCGCCGACACGCTGATGGGCACGACCTTCTGCGCGGTCGCGGCCGAGCATCCGATCGCCGCCTGGGCCGCGAAGCGCGACGCACGGCTCGCCGCCTTCGTCGAGGAGTGCAAGCAGGGCGCGGTGATGGAGGCCGACCTTGCGCAGCTCGAGAAAAAGGGCATGCCGACCGGTATCACGGTGACGCATCCGCTCTCGGGCGAGGCGCTTCCCGTGTGGGTCGGCAACTACGTGCTGATGGGCTACGGCGAAGGCGCGGTGATGGGCGTGCCGGCGCACGACGAGCGCGACTACGCCTTCGCGCTCAAGTACGGCCTGCCGATCGAGTGCGTGATCCGCCATCCGGCGGGCGACGACGTGCCCGAGCCCTGGAAGCCCGAGTACGCGGGGTACGGCACGTGTATCCACTCGGGACGCTACGACGGGCTCGAGTACCAGGCGGCGGTCGACGCGATCGCCGCCGATCTGCAGGCGAAGGGCCTGGGCGGGAAGCAGGTGCAATGGCGGCTGCGCGACTGGGGCATCTCGCGCCAGCGCTACTGGGGCTGTCCGATCCCGATCGTGCACTGCCCGTCCTGCGGCGACGTGCCGGTGCCCGACGAGCAGCTCCCGGTGAAGCTGCCCGAGCACCTGGTGCCCGATGGCACCGGCAACCCGCTCGCGAAGATGCCGGCGTTTTACGAAACGCCATGTCCCTCCTGCGGCAAGCCGGCCCGGCGCGAGACCGACACCATGGACACTTTCGTGGACTCGTCCTGGTACTTCGCGCGCTTCGCCTGCCCGGACCAGGTGCGCGCCATGGTCGATCAGCGCGCCAAGTACTGGATGCCGGTCGACCAGTACGTCGGCGGCATCGAGCACGCCATCCTGCACCTCCTGTACTCGAGGTTTTTCCAGCGCGTGATGCGCGACGAGGGCCTGCTGGCGGTCTCGGAGCCGTTCACCAACCTGCTCACGCAGGGCATGGTGCTCGCCGAGACCTACTACCGCGATTCGCCGCAGGGCCGGCGCGAGTGGGTGCAGCCCGCCGAGGTGCAGGTCACGCGCGATGCCAAGGGACGCATCGAGGCCGCGAAGCGCGCGAGCGACGGCGCCGAGGTCGTGTTCGCCGGAATCGGCACCATGTCGAAGTCGAAGAACAACGGCGTCGATCCGCAGGCGCTGATCGACCAGTACGGCGCGGACACGGCGCGCTTCTACATCATCTTCGCCTCGCCGCCGACCAACACGCTCGAGTGGTCGGACGAGAGCGTCGAGGGCTCGTTCCGGTTCCTGAAGCGCCTGTGGGCCTACGGCGCGAAGCTGCACGCGAGCGCCGCGCGGGCCGCCGATCCCGCCGCAGACCAGGCCGCGCGCTTCGAGGTGCATGCGGTGCTCAAGCAGGCGAACTACGACCTCGCCAAGCACCAGTTCAACACCGTCGCCTCGGCGGCGATGAAGATCCTGAACGCGCTCGAGAAGCTCCCCGGGCGCTCGAGCGCGGCCGAGGAGGGTTTTTCGATCCTGCTGCGGCTGCTCTCGCCGATCACGCCGCACGTGTGCCACCACCTGTGGCGGGCGCTCGGCTACGGCGAGGACGTCATGCAGGCCGCCTGGCCCGAGCCGGATCCCGCCGCGCTCGAGCGGGACGAGATCGAGTACGTGGTGCAGGTCAATGGCAAGAAGAAGGGAACGATCGTAGCCCCGAAGAGCCTCGACCAAAGGGGGCTCGAGCTGTATGTTCGTGCCAGCGACTTCGTAAAGAAGATCATTGCGGGTAGCGCAATCAAGAAGATCATCATCGTGCCCGGACGCCTCATCAATATCGTTATATGAAGCTCACGCTCGCCGCCACTGCCGCGCTCCTTTTCTCGCTCGCCGCCTGCGGCTTCCAGCTGCGCGGCACGGCGGAGCTGCCCTTCGAGACGCTCTACATGCCGGGGGCGACCGGCGGCGTTGCGCTCGATCTCAAGCGCAACATCCAGGCGGGCACGCGCACCACGGTGGTCGACGACCCGCGCCAGGCGCAGGCGGTAATGGAGTTCGTGCAGGAAGCGCGCCAGAAGGTGATCCTGTCGCTCACCGGCGCCGGGCGCGTGCGCGAATTCCAGCTGCGCTACGCGGTGGCATTCCGCGTGCACGACGGCAAGGGCACCGAGTTCCTGCCCGTGAGCGTGATCCAGCTGCAGCGCGACGTGACCTTCAACGACGCCGAAGTGCTCGCCAAGGAAGCCGAGGAGCAGCTGCTGTATCGCGACATGCAGTCGGACATGGTGCAGCTGATCATGCGGCGGCTCGCCTCGGCGCGACGGCCCGGCGCGAGCTAGCGCCATGCAAGTCCGAGCCGAGCGGCTCGAAGCGCATCTTGCCAACGCGCTCGCGCGTTCCCACGAGTCATTCGCGCCGCTCTACACCATCCACGGCGACGAGCCGCTGCTCGCGCTCGAAGCGGCGGACGCGCTGCGTGCCGCCGCACGCCGGCGCGGCTACGCCGAGCGCGAGGTGCTGATCGCCGAGCGCGGCTTCGACTGGGGCGAGCTCGTCCACGCCGGCGCCAGCCTGTCGCTGTTCGGCGCCAACAGGATCATCGAGCTGCGCATCCCCTCGGGCAAGCCGGGCACCGACGGCGCCGCGGCGATCGCGCAATACTGCGAGCGCCTCAATGCGCAGAACCTGACGCTGGTGACGCTGCCGCGGCTCGATCGCAGCGCACAGAACTCGGCCTGGTTCGGCACGCTCGCCGCCGCCGGCGTGGTCATCGACGTGTTTCCAGTGGAGCGCACCAAGCTCCCGGGCTGGATCGGCGAGCGCCTCGCGCGCCAGGGGCAGCGCGGCTCACGCGAGCTGCTCGAGCTGATCGCCGAGCGCGTCGAGGGCAACCTGCTCGCGGCACACCAGGAAGTGCTCAAGCTCGCGCTGCTCGCGCCGGGCGGCGAGATCGGCCTCGAGCAGGCGCGCGAGGCGGTGGCGAACGTGGCGCGCTACGACGCCTACGCCGCAGGCGAGGCGCTGCTGGCGGGCGAGCTCGCGCGCTACGTGCGCGTCATCGAAGGATTGCGCGACGAGGGCGAGGCGCCCACGCTCGTGCTGTGGGCGGTCGCCGAAGACCTGCGCGCGCTTTCGCGCATCCGCCGCGGCATCGACGAGGGCCGGCCGCTCGAGCCGCTGTTGCGCGAGAACCGCGTCTGGGGACCGCGCCAGGCCACGATGCGCGCGGCGTTGCGCCGCTACGCGCCCGCGGCACTCGATCAGGCGCTCGTTCACGCCTCGAAAATCGACCGCGCGATCAAGGGCGTTTACCGCGCCCGGCCCTGGGAGGAGTTCGTCAAGCTTGGGTTAAGATTGACGCATGGATCCCAAGCTCGAAACGGGCACGCTTGACGTTCGCGCAACCATGCGGGAGATGGGCATGGCCGCGCGCGCGGCAGCGCGCGTGCTGGCGCGCGCCGAGAGCGCGACCAAGAACCGCGCGCTCGGCGCGATGGCGGCGGCGATCCGCGCCGAGGCGGGCAAGCTGCTCGAGGCGAACCGCGCCGACGTCGATCAGGCGAAGAAGGAGGGTCGCGACGCGGCGTTCGTCGATCGTCTGACGCTCACGCCGGAATCGGTCGAGCAGATGGCCGAGGGGCTGGAGAGCGTCGCGGCGCTCAAGGACCCGGTGGGCGAGATCAGCGGCCGCACCACGCGCCCCACCGGCATCGAGGTCGCCCGCATGCGCGTGCCGCTCGGGGTCATCGGCATCATCTACGAATCGCGCCCGAACGTGACCGCGGACGCGGCCGCGCTATGCGTGAAGTCGGGCAACGCCTGTATCCTGCGCGGCGGCTCGGAGGCGCTGCGCTCGAACCAGGCGATCGCCGGCTGCGTGCGCGCCGGGCTCAAGGCCGCGGGGCTGCCCGAGGCGGCCGTGCAGGTGGTGGCCATCACCGACCGCGCCGCCGTGGGCGAGCTGATCACGATGAACGAGTTCGTGGACATCATCGTGCCGCGCGGCGGCAAGGCGCTGATCGAGCGCCTCGCGCGCGAGTCGCGCATCCCGATGATCAAGCACCTGGAGGGCGTGTGCCACGTGTACCTGGACGATCGTGCGGACGAGCAGATGGCGATCCGCATCGCCGACAACGCCAAGACGCAGCGCTTCGGCACCTGCAACACGATGGAGACCCTGCTGGTGGCCGAGGCGATCGCGCCCAAGGTGCTGCCCAGGATCGCCGAGATCTATCGCGCCAAGGGCGTCGAGATGCGCGCGGACGACGCCGCACGGCGTTACGCGAGCGGCGCCAAGGCCGCCACCGAGCGCGATTTCTACACCGAGTGGCTCGCACCGGTGGTCTCGATTCGCGTCGTGAAGGGCCTGGACGAGGCGATCGATCACATCGCCCGGTACGGCTCGCAGCATACCGACGCCATCGTGACCTCCGACGAGGCGCGCGCGCAGCGTTTCCTGCGCGAGGTGGATTCGAGCTCGGTGATGGTGAACGCCTCGACCCGCTTCGCCGACGGCTTCGAGTACGGCCTGGGCGCCGAGATCGGCATCTCCACCGACAAGCTGCACGCACGCGGGCCGGTGGGCCTCGAAGGCCTGACCACCCAGAAATTCGTGGTCTTCGGCCACGGCGAGACCCGCAGCTAGGCGGTAGCGCCGGGATGAGCGCTCCGCACCCCCATTTACTTCGCGGCGATTGAGCCGGCACGCTTGGCAGCTCCCGCGTCCGCGTCGCTTGGCATTCTCGGCGGTACCTTCGACCCGGTTCACAACGCGCACCTCGCAATCGCACGGCTTGCGCTCGATGCGCTGCAACTGGCGCGCGTGCTGTGGGTGCCCACCGGCGCGCCCGGCTACCGCATCGCGCCGGTCGCCCCGGGCGAGGACCGCGTGGCGATGCTCGAGCGCGCGATCGATGGCGAGCCGCGCTACGCCGTCGACGCCCGCGAGCTCTCGCCGAAACACTCCGGCTACACGGTCGATACGCTCGCCACGCTGCGCGCCGAGCTCGGCGACCAAGTGCCGCTCGTACTGCTGATGGGCGGCGACCAGTTCGCCAAACTCGACAGCTGGCAGCGGTGGCAGCGGCTCTTCGAGCTTGCGCACCTCGCGATATTCGAGCGCTCCGGGTGGGAACCGAAAGCCAGTCCCGCCGTGCGCGCCGCGCTCGCCGCACGCCGCGCTCCGCCCGCCGGAGACTGGCGCAACCGTCCCGCGGGTAGGGTGCTCTGCGTGGAGATGGCGCCGCTGGAAGTCTCCGCCACCGCCATCCGCCGCGCGATCGCGCGCGGCGAGGACGTCTCGCGTTTGCTGCCCCGCAGCGTGCTCGACTATATTGGCACGCGCGGCCTTTACCGCAACTAGGAGCGCCCCGCACTCGATGGACCTACGCAAGAAACAGCGCGCGGTGGTCGACGCGCTGGAGGACATCAAGGGCCACGACATCGTCGTGCTCAACACCGCGCAGCTGCCCTCGATGTTCGAGCGCGTGGTGATCGCGAGCGGCGATTCGACGCGCCAGGTCAAGGCGCTCGCCGACCATGTCGAGGACAAGTTGCGCGCGCTGGGCGCGCGCATCTACGGGGTCGAGGGCGGCTCGGGCGCCGAATGGGTGCTGGTCGATCTGGGGGACGTGGTGGTGCACATCATGCATCCGACGGTGCGCAGCTATTACAACCTCGAGGAGATCTGGGGCGGCAAGGAAGTGAAGCTGCGGCCCGCCTTGCACGCCAAGGCGAGACCAAGCGCCGCGCGCCGCGCCGCGGCAAAGCGCGCCGCAAAGCCGCGCATGCGCGCCACCGCCCGCAAGCATCCCTGAGCGCTTGGACAAGCTCTTCATCGTCGCCGTCTCGGGGCGCCCGCCCGCCTGGGCCGGTGCGGCGTGCGAGGAATACCTGAAGCGCATGCCGCGCGGCTTCGAGACGCGCCGCATGAGCGTCAAGCCGGAAGCGCGGTTCGGCGCCAAGCCGCTCGAGCGGCTGCTCGCCGCCGAAGCCCTGCGCATCCGCGCCGCATTGCCACGCGGCGCGCGCATCGTGGCGCTGGACGAGCGCGGGCGCGATCTCGACACCGCACGCTTCGCCGCGAGTCTGCGCGGCTGGCTCGGCGAGGCGGCGCCGGTCGCATTCGTCATCGGGGGCGCCGACGGCCTGGACGCGGGGCTCAAGCGCGAAGCCGCCTTGCTGCTGCGCCTGTCCTCGCTCACCCTGCCGCACGCGCTCGCGCAGGTGCTGCTGTGCGAGCAGCTCTATCGCGCCGCGAGCCTGCTCACCGGACACCCTTACCACAGGGCGTAGCAGTACAGGGCCCGGAAGCCCCTCTGCTACACTCGCGGCGCCCCCCGACGCGCCGCCATGATCCGCATCCCAGACCGCCCGCTGTATCTGGCTTCGCGCAGCCCGCGGCGGCGCGAATTGCTCACCCATGCGGGCGTGCGCTTCTACCTGCTGCCGTTTCGCGGCGGCCCGCGCGCCGATGCCGAGCCGATCGAGGAGGTGCTGCCCGGCGAACAGCCACGCGACTACGTCGAGCGCATTGCGCGTGCCAAGGCCGAAGCGGGCTGGGCCCGGCTGTTGCAGCGCAACCTTCCGCGCGCCCCGGTGCTCGCGGCCGACACCACGGTGGCGCTCGATGGCCGCATCTACGGCAAGCCCGCCGACCGCGAACAGGCCGCGACCATCCTCGCCGCGCTCTCGGGCCGGCGCCACGAGGTGCTCACCTCGGTGGCGCTCAAGTTCGACGAGCGGCTCGAGACCGCCTTCTCGCTCACCGAGGTGCAGTTCGCCGAGCTGAGCGAGCAGGACATCCGCGCCTACCTGGCGAGCGGCGAGGCCGACGACAAGGCCGGCGCTTACGGCGTGCAAGGCCGCGCCGCCCAGTTCGTGATCGAGATCCGCGGCAGCTACACCGGCGTGGTCGGGCTACCGCTCCACGAGACGCTGCGCCTCATCGAGCAATTCAACGCGTTCCGTGAACGAAGAAATCCTCATTAACGTCACGCCGCAGGAAACGCGCGTGGCAGTGGTGCAGGCGGGCGCGGTGCAGGAGCTGCTGATCGAGCGCGCCGCGAACCGCGGCCTGGTGGGCAACCTCTACATGGGCCGCGTGGCGCGCGTGCTGCCCGGCATGCAGTCGGCGTTCGTCGACATCGGCCTGGAGCGCGCGGCGTTCCTGCACGTGGCCGACATCTTCGAGCACCGCCGGCCGAACGGCGAGCCCGACAAGCCGATCGAGAAGATCCTCGCCGAGGGCCAGCCGGTGCTGGTACAGGTGGTGAAAGACCCGATCGGCACCAAGGGCGCGCGGCTCTCGACCCAGCTTTCGGTCGCCGGGCGCATGCTCGTGTACCTGCCGCAGGATCCGCACATCGGCATCTCGCAGAAGATCGAGGACGAGAACGGGCGCGCGCAGCTGCGCGAGAAGCTGAAGGCGCTCCTGCCGAGCGACGAGAAGGGTGGATTCATCGTGCGCACGCTCGCCGAGACTGCCGCGCCCGAAGAGCTGCGTGCCGACATCGAGTACCTGCGCCACCTGTGGAGCGACCTCCGCGGCCGCTCGCTCGGCGCGCAGCCGCCGCGCCTCCTGTATCAGGACCTGTCGCTCGCGCAGCGCGTGCTGCGCGACATGGCCTCGGCGGGAACCGCCCGGGTGATTGTCGACTCGCGCGAGACCTGGCAAAAGCTCGCCGAGTTCGCCGAGGCCTACGTGCCCGCGGTGCGCTCGCGCCTCGAGCATTACACCGGCGAGCGGCCGCTGTTCGATCTGTACAACGTCGAGCCCGAGATCGAGAAGGCGCTCTCGCGCCGCGTCGACCTGAAGTCCGGCGGCACCCTGATCATCGACCAGACCGAGGCGATGACCACCATCGACGTCAACACCGGCGGCTTCGTCGGCAGCCGCACCTTCGACGACACCATCTTCAAGACCAACCTCGAGGCGGCGCAGGCGATCGCCCGCCAGCTGCGCCTGCGCAATCTCGGCGGCATCATCATCGTCGACTTCATCGACATGGACAGCGCCGAGCATCGCGCAGCCGTGCTCGAGGAACTGAACAAGGCGCTCGCACGGGATCGCACGCGCATGACGGTAAACGGCTTCTCGCCGCTGGGGCTCGTCGAGATGACGCGCAAGCGAACCCGCGAGTCGCTCGCGCACGTGCTGTGCGAGCCCTGCCCGGCATGCGGCGGGCGCGGCGAGGTGCGGACCGCGCGCACCGTGTGCTACGAGATCCTGCGCGAGATCCTGAGAGAGGCGCGCGCCTTCAACGCGCGCGAATACCGCGTGCTCGCCTCGCAGACGGTGATCGACCTGTTCCAGGAGGAGGAATCCGCCTCGCTCGCCATGCTCTCGGATTTCATCGGCAAGCCGGTCTCGATACAGGTGGAATCCGGCTACGCGCAGGAGCAGTTCGATATCGTGCTGATGTAGCGCAGGGGCGGGTCGAAGAAGGCGCGCTCACCCGGTCCGCCGAGGCCGCTTCCTCAGCGGCTGAAACGCCTGCCCGGGTGGGCTTCGCGTCCCTGCGGCCGCCGCGGCCCGGCGCTCCAGCCACGACCGGGATCGGGAGTTCGCTCCCGCCGTGCCCGCGGCTCGAGGCCCGCGATCTCCATCAGGCTCACCTTGTTGCCGGTAAAGCGCTCGATCTGGCGCACCAGGTTGCGATCGGCGTGGCCGAGAAAAGTCACCGCGATCCCGGAACGCCCCGCGCGGCCGGTGCGGCCAATGCGGTGCACATAGTCTTGCGCCTGGCGCGGCGCGTCGTAATTCACCACCAGATTGATCCCCGGCACGTCGATGCCGCGCGCGGCGACGTCGGTCGCCACCAGCACCCGCATTCTGCCCTCGCGCAGCTGGTTCAGCGTCCGGGTGCGATCCTTTTGCTGCATGTCGCCGTGCAGCGCGCCCGCGGTGAACCCTTTCGCCACGAGCGAGAGCGTCAACTCGGCCGCCGAGCGCTTGGTGGCGGTGAACACCAGCGCCTGCTCGACCTCCGTCTCGCGCAACAGCGAATCGAGCATGCGGCCCTTGTGCGCCTCGTTGTCGGCGATGAGTGCGTGCTGCGTGATGTCCGGCCGGGTCTCTTCCCGCTGCGCGATTTCGATGCGCTTCGGGTTGCGCGTCACGCGGCTGGCGAGGCGCCCGACCACGCCCGCGAGCGTCGCCGAGAACAGCAGCGTCTGGCGGTTCTTCGGCGCGCGCGCGACGATCGCGTCGAGCTCCTCCTGGAAGCCCATGTCGAGCATGCGGTCGGCCTCGTCAAGCACCAGGAGCTCCACGCGCTCGAGGTCGACGCTGCCGCGGTCCATGTGATCCTTCAGCCGTCCGGGCGTGGCGATGACGATGTCCACCGGCTTGCTGACCTGCGCGAGCTGCTTGCCGAACGCCACCCCGCCCACCAGACAGGCCGTGAGAAGCTTCTGCCCGCTGCAGTAGCCGTGCGTCGCCTTCTGCACCTGCATCGCCAGCTCGCGTGTGGGCGTGAGCACCAGCATCCGCGGGCCCTTGCCCGGGAGGGTCCCCGCAGTGCGCAAGCGCTGCAGTCCCGGAAGCACGAATGCCGCGGTCTTTCCGCTGCCCGTTTGGGACGAGACCAGCAGGTCCCCGCCCGCGAGCGCAGCGGGAATCGCTTCACGCTGCACGAGCGTCGGCTCGGCATAGCCGAGGCGCGTCAAATTATCCAGAAGGGACGAATCGAGACCGAGCGTCGAAAAGCTCATGGTGTTTCCTTGGTTGGCGCCAACCTGAAGCCGCGATGCCAAACCGAAGGAAACGTCCCAAAGCTCGGGAAACTTCGATGAAGGACTGCGAAAGGGCGGGCGAATCTATAAGCCCGGCAGGTTCCGTTGGAGACCGCCGGTGCTGCAAACGCAGCGAGGGGCGCACTGTACGCGTGAACGCCAGAATTGGCGAGCATTTTCTTGTTCGGACGCAGACCCCTTCGAGCGCCTGCCAAGCGCCCGGCCCAGCTCACCGATGGTCCGGACCGCTAACGTAGAATCCCTGGGGCTGCCCCGCGCCCCACCCCCCTCTTATCCAAGTGGACACGACCGATGACCGACGCCGAGCTTTGCTTCACGGGCGCGAGGAAGCTCGCGCAGATGATCCGATCTCGCAAGGTCTCGGCGGCCGAGGTCATGCAGGCGTTCATCGCGCAGATCGAGCGGGTCAATCCCAGGCTGAACGCGATCATCACGTTCCTGCCCGAGCGTGCGCTGAAGCAGGCCCGAGCGCTCGACCGGCGGCTCGCTAACCGGCGCACCGCGGCTGCGGGCCCGCTCGCCGGACTGCCGGTCGCGTACAAAGATCTCGTCGCCACCAAAGGCATCCGCACCACGCAGGGCTCGCCGATCTACCGCGACAACGTGCCGAGCGAAGACGCGGCGATCGTCGAGCGGCTCGGCGCCGCCGGCGCGATCACCCTCGGCAAGACCAACACGCCGGAGTTCGGCGCCGGAAGCCAGACTTTCAACGCGGTGTTCGGCGCCACGCTCAATCCTTACGACCCGAGCAAGACCTGCGGCGGCTCCTCCGGCGGCGCCGGCGCGGCGGTTGCGGCCGGCATGCTGCCGTTCGCCGACGGCTCGGACCTCGGGGCTTCGCTGCGCAACCCCGGAAGCTTCTGCAACGTGATCGGTTTGCGGCCCACGCCCGGGCGCGTGCCTTCGTACCCGAGCGCCGACGCTTTCCAGACGCTGGCGGTGCTCGGCCCGCTCGCGCGCACCGCGGCGGATGCCGCCTTCGCGTTCTCGGCGATGGCCGGGCCCGATGCACGCGACCCCACTGCGATCGACGAACCGGGCAAGGTGTTCGCGCGCCCGCTCGCGCGCGACTTCCGCAAGGTGCGCCTGGCCTGGAGCCGCGACCTCGGCGGCCTGCCGGTGGACCCGCGCGTGACGCAAACGCTCGAGCCGCAGCGCAAGACCTTCGAAGCACTCGGCTGCATGGTCGAGGACGCCGAGCCGGATCTCGCCGACGGCGACGAGACCTTTCACACCCTTCGGGCGCTCGGCTTCCTGCAGAAGTACGGCCCGCTGCTCAGGACCCAGCGCGACAAGCTGAAAGACGACGTGATCTGGAACATCGAGCAGGGGCTCGCCCTGACGCCCGAGAAGATCGCGCGCGCGCAGGGCCTGCGCACGCAGCTGTTCCAGACGATGCGCACCTTCCTCGAGCGCTACGAGTTCCTGCTGCTGCCGGTGAGCCAGGTGCCGCCGTTTCCGGTCGAGCTGCCCTATCCGAAGGAGATCGCCGGCGTCGGGCTCGAGAACTACATCGACTGGATGAAGAGCTGCTACCGCATCACGGTGACCGCGCACCCGGCGATCTCGGTGCCCGCGGGCTTCACCGCCGAGGGCCTCCCGGTCGGGCTGCAAATCGTCGGGCGCTACCGCGACGATTTCGGCGTGCTGCAGCTCGCGCACGCCTTTGAAGCCGCAACGCGCTTCTACCAGCGCCGCCCCGCGCTGACAGGCTGAGCCGCGGCCGGCCGGGGGTGGCTTGCCGGATCGCCCCGAGGGTGGCAGACTGTGCACATATCTGAAATATCTTTCACATCCATGAATTCTTCGACCGTGAAGAGCGCCGACCGCACGCTGCAGATCCTCGAGGCCTTTGCCGCGGCGGGCGAACCGCTCGGCATTGCGGAGCTCGCACGCCGGCTCGCGATCCCGGTTTCGGCCTGCTACGGGCTGATCCGCACGCTCGAGCTGCGCGGTTATCTGTACGAGCTGGGGCTGCGCAAGGGCTGGTACCCGACCCTGCGCTGGCTGCAGAAGGCGCGCGCGGTGGCCGACCATGACCCGGTGCTCGAGCGCGTGGCGCACCTGCTCGAGGCGCTGTGTGCAGCGAGCGGCGAGACGGTGGTGCTCGGCAAGCGCAGCGGCTCGATGGTGGCGTACCTGAACGTGCTCGAGTCGAGCAACTCGATCCGCTACAGCGCGCAGGTCGGCGAGCGCAAGCCGCTGCACTCGAGCGCCGCGGGCAAGGCGCTGCTCGGCGCCATGGCGCCGGCGCAGCGTGCGGCGCTGCTCGCGACGCTCAAGCTGGCGCGCGTCACGCCCAATACGATCGTGCGGCGGGATCTTCTCGAAAAGGACCTCGCGGCCGGCGCGCGGCGCGGCTGGTACATGACCCGCGGCGAGAACGTCGCCGACGTGCACGCCATCGCGGCGCCGGTGCGCATCGATGGCGAGCCCTACGCGGTAGTGATCGCGGGACCGGCGCACCGCTTCGAGAGCGCCGTGAAAACCCATGCGGCGACCTTGATGCGCACGGTCGGCGCGCTGGAGGCGCTGCGGTGAGCGGCGACGTTCTCGCCTCGGTGCAGGATCGGGTGCTGCGCGTCACGCTCAACCGGCCGGAGAAGCGCAACCCGCTCTCGCGCGCGGTGCTCGCCCGGTTGCGGGAGGTGTTCGACGCGCATCGCGAAGACGATCTGGCGCTGGCGCTGCTCTCGGGCGCGGGCGAGCGCAGCTTCGCCGCGGGCGGTGACCTGCGCGACCTCGAGCAGGTGCGTACGCCCTCCCAGGCCCGCGAGCTGTACGCGCTGGGCAACGGCGCGCTGCAGTCCATCCGCAGCTTCCCGGTGCCGGTGATCGCCGCGCTCAACGGCCTCGCGCTCGGCGGCGGCGCCGAGCTCGCCGTGGCCTGCGACGTGAGGATCGCCGCCGCCCACGCGCGCATCGGCTTCGTGCAGGGCACGCTGAACAT
>Ga0326597_10002330_pt1 | contig 28507 bp, 17 predicted proteins | sample RVTome_12_FD_203789 | JGI IMG/M metagenome (GOLD analysis project Ga0326597, IMG submission 203789) | Soil microbial communities from uranium-contaminated site in the Upper Colorado River Basin, Wyoming, United States - RVT100D185 | ecosystem: Environmental > Terrestrial > Soil > Contaminated >... | reverse complement strand
TTGCTGCGCCCTCTCTTGGTTGGCAGCGAAGAGGGCGCAGCAAGCAGCGCCCCTACCAGAGAACAACGGGTTTCCCATGTGGTGGGACACTAGCATGCTCAGCCCGCCAGCACCGCCTCGCTCATCGCCCTGTAGGCGTCGTTCACGAAGCGGTTGTTCTTGAACAGCTTGACGATCGGCTCGTGCTGGCCGCGGATCCAGATCTTCAGCTCGGCTTCCAGGTCCATCACGCCGGTGGATTCCTTGCTGAAGCGATGGATGCTGCGGTAGGGGATGGTCTGGTAGTCCTTCTTGATCCCGGTGGCGCCCTGGATGTCCACCAGCAGCAGGCGCCGGTCGGTGAACACCATCATGTCGCGGACCAGCTTGTAGCCCACCACCACCGACTCGCCATCGCAGAGCAGCGGGGCGAACTCCTCAGCGAGCTTCTCCACGTCGACCTCGGACGCGTGGCCCATCATGCCGCGCAGCAGACCCATGTGCCGTCTCCTTGGGGTTGGGGAAGGGGAATCGGACGTAGGGCGAGTCTACGCGCAACGGGGGCGCGGGTCACGGGCGGGGAGAGGTTGCCCGGCGCGTCCGGGGCGCTGCGTGCTGTGCGATCGAGAGTTGCGGAGACCAGCAGGGGCGCCTATTGTCTACAAGACTGTAGACACGGAGGTGGCTCTTGGACCAGACAACCGTACGCGTCCGCAAGACCACGCATGCCCGCATTCGCGATCTCGCCGAGCGCAGCAGCGTCTCGATGCAGGCGATCATCGACCAGGCCATCGAGCTGTTGGAGCGGCAGGAGTTCCTCGAGCGGCTCAACTCGGCATTTGCCGCCATTCGAACCGACGAGGCAGCGTGGTCCGAGATCCGCGAGGAACGCGCAGCGTGGGACAGCGCGCTTCGGGACGGCATCGAGGACGACGATGCAGCGTCGGATGCGCCGACGGCTGGGGCATGAGCCAGGAGCCATCGTCGCCAGCGCGCTACCCGAGGCGCGGCGAAGTGTGGTACGCGTACCTCGATCCGGTCGTTGGGCGCGAGCAAGCCGGACGCCGACCGGTGCTCGTGATCACCGAGGACGTGTTCAACGCAGGCCCGTCGGAGCTCGTCGTGGTCCTACCCATCACCTCCAGGCTCCGCGAGATCCCTTCGCACGTGGTCATCCAAGGCGGTGTGTCCGGCCTCGATCGACCCTGCGCCATCATGTGCGAGGCCGTTCGGTCGATCTCCCGCCAGCGACTGAACAAGCCAATCGGCCGCGTCCCGACGGAGACGCTGGCCTTGGTGACGCGCGTCATGAGGGTGCTGCTTGGGCTTTGAGGGCTCCCCTCGCGCCCCCTCCACCGCTATGCTCCCGCCCGAGCCTGCGCGCGTTGGGGGCGGGGGTCACGGAGGGGCGCAGGTCGAGTTGCCTTGTGGTCCCGAGTGACTACAATCATCGCATGATTGCCGTGGGAATCCGGGAGCTCAAGGGGCGATTGAGCGCCTACCTTCGCCGCGTGCGTGACGGCGAGGTCGTTCAAGTCACCGATCGCGGGGTGGTCGTCGCCGAGCTGCGCAAACCCGTGCTGCCCACCGGCCCGACGTCGCACGGGGGCGTCAACCGACTGATTCTCGAGGGCGCAGCCCATCTCGAGCGAACAGATCCGCCCGACGATCTCTATGCGGCGCCCGCTCGCCCAGGATTGCCTCGAGACGTCGTGCTGGCGTTGCTGAATGAGTCGCGCGGCGATCGATGATCCTCTATGCGGAGTCGAGCGCGGTCCTGGCCTGGTTGCTCGAGGAGCCGGGCGCGGAGCGCATCGCGGATTCCCTTGCCGCGTCGGCGCTCCTGATCACCTCCGACCTGACCCTGGTCGAGGCGGATCGGACGATTGAGTGCGCCACCGCAACGGGGCGCCTCACGTCGGCGGAAGCGGCTGCGGCGCGGGCTCGACTGGCCGCGGCGCACCCGTTCTGGGTGCTCATGCGCCTGAGCAGCAGCATCCTCCAGCGGGCCCGCGAGCCATTTCCGGCAGAGCCCATTCGGACGCTCGATGCCCTCCATCTGGCGACGATCCTCGAAGCACGCGCCGAGGTTGTTGGCCTCGGCGTCCTCAGCCTCGATGCCCGCGTCCGCGCCAACGCCGCCGCCCTCTCTCTGCCCGTCGTGCCCTGAGGTGGCGAGCGGATCCGAGCCCTGGCGACGCTCCCGCTCCCCCCTCCCGCCCACCCCCGCTATGCTCCCCGCCCATGCTCACGCTCCCCCGCCGCGCGCCGCTGCTGGCCGCGCTCGTCACCGCCGCGCTCGTCCGCGCCTGGGACATCGACCTCATGGCGCTCTGGACCGACGAGGGCCTCTCGTTCTACCGCGCCGGGCTCGACCTGCCCGGCATCCTGTCCGGCATCATCCCCGTCGGCCAGCACCCCACCCGCGACGTCCAGCCGCCGCTCTACTTCCTGCTGCTCGGCGGCTGGCTGCGGCTGCTCGGGTTTACCGCGTGGAACGCCAAGTGGCTCTCGCTGCTGGCCGGGCTGCCCACCATCGCGCTCACGTGGGCTATCGCGCGGCGATGGGCTGGGCGCCGCGCCGCGGCGTGGGCCGCGTGGCTGGCGGCGCTCTCGCCGGCGTACCTGTGGTACGCGCAGGAGGTCCGGCCGTACGCCCTGGCCATCACCTTGGCGGCGCTTGCCGTCTACGCGCTGGACCGTGGCCTTATGGCGGCGGCACGCGAGCGCGGCTCGCGCGACACGGTCGGTTGGCTGGTCCTGGCCACCGTCGCCAACGCGGCGCTCCTCTACGCGCACTACCTGGGCTTCTTCGTGGCCGGCTTCGAGGTCGTCATGGCGGCGGCGGTGCTCGCCGGGCCGGCGGTCGCGGCGCGCTGGCGGGCGCGAACGGCCGCGCGCGGTGCGCGGGAGGCGGCAACAGGATCGGCGCTCGTTGATCGAGCGAGCCGTGACGCGCGCGCGTCCATCTCGGCCCTGGCGGCCGCCGTCGCGCTCGTCGCGCTGGTCGCGACCCCGCTCATCCCGTTTGCCGTGCGCCGGCTGGGCACGGGCGCCGAGAAGGACCAGCACTTCTACGGCCTTCACGTCCTGCTGCGCGACATGGCCCGCGGCTTCTCCTTGGGCACGGCCCTCGACTTCGAGCGCTACGCGGTGCTCGCGGCCGTCCTGACGCTGGGGTTCCTGCTGCTCGCGCTCGGCGGCGCCTGGCACCTCTGGCGCGCGCGCCGCGGCGGCTTTTGGCGCGCCGCCGGCTGGCTGCTGCTGCCCACCGTCGCCTTCTTCCTCCTCACGCTCATCCAGCCGCGCTACCAGGGCGTCCGGCACCTGCTGCTCCAGTCGCCGCCCTTCTACGTGCTCGTCGCGGCGGGGATCGCCGGGCTGCCGGGCGCCCTCGCCGCCTTGACCGGCCGCGGTGCGCCGGGCGCGCGGCGCGATGGCGACGTCGATGGGCCTGGCCAGGCCGCCTCGCGCGGCCCAGCCGTGGCCACCGCTGCCCTCGGCCTCTTCGCGCTCGGCGCCATGGCCTGGGCGGACGCGCTCTACTACGCCGACGACGCCGGCCGCAAGGGCGACCTCCGGGCGATGGCCCGCTATGTGGCCGACCACGCGCTGCCCGGCGACGTGCTGGCCCTCTCCGATCCCGTGCTCGTCTACGCCGTCGGCCAGCACCTGCGCGAGCTGCCGGGCGCCGACCCGGCGCTGATCGACCTCCCCGCCACGCTGCCCAACGGTTTGGTGGACGACCGGCGCCCCGCGGACCAGCTCGTGCCCCTGCTCCGCCGCTACGACCGCGTCTGGACGATGCGGCCGCCGGAGGCGCTGGCGGGCTGGCTGGCACAGCACGCGCGCAAGGTCGACGCGCGGTCGTTCCCGGCGGGCTTCGGCATCCCCGTGCGCGTCGATGCCTGGGAGCGCCTGCCCACGGCCGGCACGCTGCCCACGCCCATGGAGCCGCTGGCGCTCGGGCCGCTGCAGCTGCTTGGCTGGTCGGTTGCCGGCGACGAGCCGCCCGCGTCGCCGGCCGGCGTCTGGGGCGCGGCGCCGATCCCGGCCGGGAGCCTGGCGCGCGTGCAGCTGGTGTGGCAGGCGGCCACGCGGGAGCGGCCCGCCCTCAAGGTGGCGCTCCAGCTGCTCGACGCCGACGGCCGCAACGTCGCCGACGGCGATCACGAGCCGTTCCACGGCCAGCACCCGACCAGCGCGTGGGCGTTCGGCGAGCTGACGCAGGAGCCGCACGACCTGCGCGTCCCGCCGACCGTGCCGCCCGGCCGCTATCGCCTTGCCGTGCGGGCCTACCGGCCGGACACGGGCGAGGCGTTCCCGGCCGACGCGCCCACGGTCATCGGCGAGGTCGAGGTGGCGCGCGCCGCCGGGCCGGTCGCGGCGTCCTGGCTGCCCCTCGACGGCCGGCTGGACGCCGCAGCGCGCGGCGCGACGCTGGTCGGCTGGCAGTTGGCGCGACCGGAGGGCGGCGCGTACGACGCGGGCGCCGCCCTGCCGCTCACGCTCTGGCTGCGGCTCACCGATCCCGATCGGGCGCCGGCCTCCGTGCGGGTCGAGGTCATCGACTCGGGCGGGCGCACGCTGCGCGAGGCCACGCTGGCCGTCCCCGTCGCGGGGGCGGAGCCCGGCGACCTGCGCGCGGTCGCCATCGCCCCTCCGCTGCCCGCCACGGCCGGCTGGCACGGCGTCCGCGCGCGCCTCCTGGACGCGGCTGGCCGGCCGCTGTGGCTCCGCCGCGGCAACTTGCCCGTTCGCGCCGCTTGGCTGACCACGGTGCTTACGGACGAACCCGAGCGGGTGACGGCAGTCCCCGATATGACCCATCCGCTTGACGCCGCAGTCGGCGAGGGGCTCGACCTGCCCGGCGCATCGCTCGAGGGCGAGATCGCGCGCGGCGCGCCGCTGGTCGTCACGCTCTACTGGCGCGTCGACGCCACGCCGCGACAGGCCCTGAACGTCACGGTCCAGCTCATCCCCATCGACGTCGAGGATCGCCCGATCGGGGCGCCGGCCGCCCAGCACGACGGCCCGCCGGCCGAGGGCGCGCGGCCCACCAGCGGCTGGCGCCCGGGCGAGGTCATCGCGGATCGCCACGCGCTGGCCGTGCCGGTCGACCTCGCTCCCGGCCGCTACGCCCTGATCGCCGCGCTGTACGACCCCGCTGTCCCGGACGCGCCTCGACTGCGCGTCGAGCAGCCGGGCTATCCGGACGCGCGCGATTTCGCGGTCATCGCGGTCGTGGCCATCGGCCCGTAGCCCGACGGCAGCATTTCGTCCCCCGCCTCCCGGGCCGATACAATCCCCCGCCATGCTCGCTCCCCCCTCGCCTCCCGCCACGACCCCGGCGGCGACCTCGCCCGCGCGACGCCGCCTGCGCGATGCCCTGCGCGCCGGCGTCAGCCTGGTGCTGCTGGCGGCGCTCTTCCGCTACGGCGGCGTGGACGCGCGCGCCGTCGGCGGCGTCATCGGCCAGGCGCTCGGGCGGCCCGGGTCGCTGCTGGCCGCCGTGCTGCTCTACTGCGTCGCCGGCTCGCTGGTGCGCGGCCTCCGGTGGCAGGCGCTCGTCCGGCCGTTGGGGCACCCCATCGCCCTGTCGCGCGCCACCGAGCTGTTCTTGATCGGGACGTTCTTCAACCAGGTGCTGCCCACCGGCATGGGCGGCGACGTGCCCAAGACGCTCCTTCTCGCCCGCGACGGGGAGGGGGACGGGCTCGGGCGGGTGCGCGCCGCCAGCTCCGTCCTGCTCGACCGCGCCCTCGGGCTCATGCCGCTCTTGGCCATCGGGCTGGTCGCGCTGCCGCTGGCGGGCGACGGGATCCCGCCGCTGGTCATGGCGCTGCTCGCCGGCTTCGGCATCGCGGGGCTCGGCGGGCTGGTCGTGCTCATCCGCGCGGACCTGTGGCGGCCGGCCGCGGAGCGCGTGCCGGGCCTCGGCTGGGTGCTCGGGCGGGCGCCCGTCGCGCGCTTCATCGGCTCGTTTGCCGAGTACGGCCCGCGCGGGCTGGTCGTGGCCACCGGCTGGGGGTTCGCGTTTGCGCTGTTGCTGATCGGCGCCAACGCCTTCCTCGGCCACGCGGCCGGCATCCCGAGCGACCAGGCCGGCCTGGCCGAGTGGGCCCTCGTCGTGCCTTTGGTCGCGCTCTCGATCCTGCTGCCCTCGCTGGCGGGGTGGGGCGTGCGGGAATGGTCGTACGTGGCCCTGCTGGGCACGCTGGCCGACCCGGTGCCGGCGCACACCGCCACGGCCGTCTCGCTCCTGTTCCAGGCGCTCAACCTGCTGCTCGCCCTGGTCGGCGGCCTCCTCTACGCGCTGCGCGGCGACGCCCGCGGCATCGCCAGGGAGGCGCCGGCGGCCGGCCGCGCGCCGTCGTGACCGCTCGGCGCCTGCCGGCCGCGGCCACGCCGCGCCGGCTGCTGGTGGTCGTGCTCCTGGTCGCCCTGGCGCTGCGCGCCTGGAACGCGGGATGGGGCCTGCCGTTCACCTACCACCCGGACGAGCACCAGTACGTCGACAGCGCCGTGGCCATGCTCGGCGGCAACCTCGACCCGGTCCGGTTCACCAACCCGACGCTGCTCAAGTACGCCTACGCGCTGCTGTTCGCCGCCGTCGCCGCCACGGGCCGCGCCCTGGGCCAGTGGCCGTCCCTGGCCGCGTTCCAGGACGCCTTCGCGGCCGATCCCACCAGCACCTACGCCATGGCCAGGCTGGTCACGGCGCTCTTCGGGACGCTCACCGTGGCGCTGGTGTACCGGCTCGGCCGCCGCGTCCACAGCCGGCACGCGGGGCTGGTGGCAGCGGCGCTCCTGGCCGGAACGTTCCTGCACGCCCGCGACAGCCACTTCGCGGTCAACGACGTGCTGACGGCCCTGCTCACCACGCTGGTGCTGGACGCGGCGGTGGGCCTGTCGTTCGGCTGGCGCGCGGGCCGTGCACGCCGCACGCGGCGCCTGCTGCTCGGCGCGGCGGCGGTGGGCCTGGCCGCGGCCACCAAGTACAGCGCCGCCGCGGTGGCGGTCCCGCTGGCGCTCGGCTACGTCCTCGGCCGGGATGGGTCGAGCACCCGAGGGCGCTCGACACCCGCGCCGGCCTGGCTCGGCCGGCTCCTCGATGGCAGGCTGATCCTCGCCGGCCTCGTGGCCGCGGTCGTCTTCCTGGCCGCCGTCCCCTACGCCGTGCTCCGCCCGGGCGCGTTCCTGGCCGACGTCGCGCAGCTGGCCGAGCGCGGGCGCGAGGGCTTCAAGGGCGTGGCCATCGACCCGGCGCCGGGCTGGATCTACTACCTGGAGTCGCTGGCCTGGGGCATGGGCCCGCTCATGCTCGCCATGGCTATCGCCGGCCTGGCGCGCGCCGTCGCCGGTCGTCATGGTGCGGCCGGCTGGGTGGTCGCGTCGCTCCCGCTGCTCCTTTGGGGCTACCTGGGGAGCCAGCTGCTCATGTTCGAGCGCTTCATGATCCCGGCGCTGCCCGCGCTGGCCGTCCTGGCCGCGGCGGCGGCCGTCGACCTCGGGCGGTGGCTGGCGGGGCGCGGGCGCCGTGGGCCGTTTGCCGGGCGCCCGGCCGTGGCCATCGCCGCGCTGGCGGCGCTCCTCGTTGTGCAGCCGCTGGCCAGCACCGTGCGCTTGGACTTGCTGCTCGGGCGCGAGGACACGCGCACAGAGGCCAAGCGCTGGCTGGAGGCCAACGTGCCCGAGGGCACGGCGGTGCTGGCGCAGTCCAACGGCCCCGAGCTGGCCGACGTCGACGATCCCCAGCCTCCCCCTCAGACCCTGCGGCGGTTCGCGCTCACCGAGCTGGACACCCTGGAGCTGCCGGAGCTGCCGCCCGAGGCGTGGCGCGACGCGGGCCATACCGTGTTGGTGGTCAGCAGCTTCTCCTCCGACCGGCGCCTGCTCGACCCGGCCAAGGACGCCGCGCACCGCGCGTACTACGCGCAGCTGCACGCGGGCTGGCCGCTCTTGGCCGAGTTCGCGCCGTTCGCGGGCGACCGGAAGCCGCCGTTCGTGTTCGCGCAGCTTTACGGCCCAGCCACGCAGGTGTACCGTTTCGCGCGGCCCGGTCCCATGATCCGGGTCTACGACGTCAACCGAGAATGATCTGGGCGCCGCCCGTTCGAGCGGCGCCATGCTGTGTTTGGAGCCTCCCATGACCATCCCCGCCAACCGCCGGTTCGGCCGTATCGTCGTCAGCCCATGCCTTGGCCTCGGCCTCGCGCTGGCCACGGCCCTCGCCGCACCGGCAGCTGACGGCGCCGGGTTCGCGCCGAGCGTTGTCGCATCCGGCGGACCCCCCGCCGGGCGCGACGTCGACACGGCGTCCGCCGCCGACCCCACGGCTCCCCCGCCGCTCTACGACCCGGCCGTGCTCGCCGAGCTGTCGCAGGGCCCGGCGTACTGGTCGGTCCAGCCCTCGGGCACCGGCCACACGCTGCGGGCCGTCGACTTCGTCGACGAGGACCACGGGTGGGCGGTGGGCGGACAGGGCGACGACGACTGCGTCATCCTGCGCACCGAGGACGGCGGGGAGACCTGGGAGCACGCCCACTGCCCCGTGCAGCTGCGGCCGGAGGACGTCCACTTCGTCGACCGGAGCACCGGCTGGCTCATCGGCCGTGCGGGCCTGATCATGCGCTCCGACGACGGCGGCCGCACCTGGGGCCGCCAGGGCTCGCCGACGAGCGACGCCCTCACCTCGGTCTTTATGCTCGACCGCGACCACGGGTGGATCACCAATCGCGACGGGCGGGTGTTCCGGACGCTGGACGGCGGCGGCCGCTGGCGCAACGAGAACGGCAAGGAGGGCGTCGGGCTGTTCGACGTGAAGTTCGTGGATCGGAACGTCGGCTGGGCGGTGGGCAGCCAGGGCACCATCATCCTCTCGAGCGATGGCGGCGACAGCTGGAGCGGGCTGTCGAGCGGCACCGATGGCCGACTCTACAGCATCGAGATGGTCAACGCGCGGCGCGGCTGGGTGGTCGGCAACGAGATCCGCAGCACCCGCGACGGCGGCGGCAGCTGGCACCGCGAGTTCACGCCGTCGAAGTCGGTCGACGAGGTCAGCTTTGGCGACGAGACGCACGGCTGGGCCGCCGGCGACGAGGGCTACATCGTCTACACGCCGGACGACGGCCAGACCTGGGTCCGCGAGGCCGAAGGCCTGACCGGGCGCAGCTTCCGCGCGCTCACGACCTACGGCCGCCGCCACGTGTGGGTGGTCGGCACGGACGGCCTCATCGTCCACCGCTACGAGCCGGATGCCCCGCTCCCGCCCGGCACCGAGCCGACGGACGAGCCCCCGCCACCCCCCACCGACACCCCGCGACCGACCGCGACGCCGACGATCACGCCCTCGCCGACGCCCACGATGACGCCGACGCCGACGGGGCCTTGGGTGCGGATCGCGTGGGCCGGACCCGGCCCCGATATCTTGGTGGGCGCGCACGGCACCCACGATCGGCTGGTGACCGCCATCTTCGGCAACATGCCGGCATCGGCCGCCATCTCGGGCACCATCGAGGGCGCCGCTACGTTTGCGGGCGGCGAGACGGCGTTTGCGTCGACGGTGTTCCCCGTCAACGGGTCCGGCGAGTTCCCGATCGTGATCGAGGCCCTGCCGGATGCCGTCCCGGGCGCGCCGTTCGCTGTGCGCATGCTGATCGAGGGCGCGACCGCGGAGCGACCTGGTCGCGTCGCGTGGCAGACCACGTTCCCTTGGCTGCGCCCCTAGGCCGAGCGCCGAGGGATCGACCGACGGCCGACGAGCCTTAGGGGTAGTCCGGCCCGATCACGCAGCCCGCGCGCCACACCGGCGGGTTGAACAGCGGATGGTACCGGATGTTGCGGTTCCATAGATCCAGGCACGTCCGGCGCGAGTTGGGCGGCGCGTCGTGGCCGGGCGTGGGGTAGGGCGGCGCGCCCGGCTTGCCCTCGTCCAGGAGCAGGTTCCAGCCGTAGAAGCTGTCCGGGTTGGCCGCCGCGTCGGCCAGGATGCGCGCGCGCTCCGAGGGCGTCACCTTCCAGTTCTGGTAGATGACCCGGCACACGCAGGGTAGGAAGCCGGGCGTCGCGGACGCCGTGGCCGTCGCCGTCGCGGTGGCGGTGGGGGTCGCGGTGGCGGTGGCCGTCGCGGAGGGCGTTGCCGTCGCCGTCGCCGTCTCGGTCGGCGTCGCGGTTGCGGTCGGCGTGGCCGTCGACGTGCCGGTCGACGTCGCCGTGGCCGTCGCCGTCGAGGTGGCCGTCGCGCTGGCCGTCGCGGTAGCGCTTGGCGTCGCCGTCGACGTGGCCGAAGCGGTTGCCGTGACCGTGGGCGTCGATGTTGCGGTCGCCGTGGCCGATGCGGTCACAGTAGCCGTCGCTGTGGCCGTGGGCGTCGCCGTGGCTGTGGCGCTCGACGTGCTCGTCGCCGTGGCCGTGGCGCTGGCGGTCGCCGTCGGGGTGGACGTGCTCGTGGCCGTGGCTGTGGCGCTCGACGTCGCCGTCGAGGTCGACGTGCTCGTCGGCGTCGTCGTGGCGCTGGCGGTGGCCGTCGCGGTGGCGCTCGGCGTCGCCGTCGCCGTGGCGGATGCGGTCGCCGTCGCGGTGGCGGTCGCGGTCGATGTGGCGGTTGCCGTGGGCGTCGCCGTTGCGGTGGGCGTCGCCGTTGCGGTCGCCGTGTGCGTCGCCGTGGCCGTGCTCGTGGCCGTCGGGGTGGGCGTGGCGCACGGGGCATGGCAGCCGTTCAGCCACACCGAGTGCGGCTGCGGGCACAGGCCACCCGAGTTGGCCACCACCACGTCCGCCACGCGATCGCCGTCCAGGTCGCCTAGGGCCAGCGCGCGGCTGTCGCCGTCCTCCAGGCGCACGCCGGCGTCGCTGAATCGGGCGCGGCCGTCGTTGAGCCAGACGTCGCCGCCCCACGGCACGCCGCAGAGCACCATGTCGGGTGCCGCGGGCGGGATGTAGCGCAGGTTGGCCACCACCGCGTCCAGGTCGCAATCGCCGTCCACGTCGGCGAGACCGACCGACATCCCGTTCTGGCTGCCCAGCGCCTGGCCGGAGTCGACGAACGCGCCGCGGCCGTCGTTCAGGAACACCCGGTCCGGGGCGCCGTGCAGCGCCGCGGTGGCCACAAACGCATCCAGGTCGCCGTCGCCGTCCAGGTCGCCCAGGGCCACGCCGAAGCTGTAGTCGTCGCCCAGCGGCCGGTAGGCGGCGCCCAGGGCGTCCCGGCTGTCCTCGAGGCGCAGCGGCCCGCCCGGCGGTGTGCGGTTGAGCCAGACCACGCTCCCGCGCTCGCCCGGGCCGCTGCCGGCGTCCGTCGTCCAGGCGTCAAGGCGGCCATCGCCGTCCAGGTCGCCCAGCGCCACGTCCGTCGTGTGCGGGGCGGTCGTGCCGCGCGGGTCGCCGGGGCGCGCGCGCCCCAGGCGCAGGCCGCTGTCGACCAGCCGGCCATCCCCGCGCCCGAGCAGCACCAGGTCCTTGCCCGTGTTGGCGATAAATGCATCCAGGTGACCGTCGCCGTCCAGGTCGCCCAGCGCCACGCCGTTGCCGCGCCGCTCCCACAGCTCGCCGCCCAGATCCTGCCCGCCGTGGCGCCAGGGGCCGGACGCCAGCGGCGCCGGCGCATCGTTCAGCCAGACGTCGTGGCCGGGCGGGCCCACGTTGACCACCACCGCGTCCAGGTCGCCGTCCTCGTCCAGGTCGCCCAACGCCACGTCGCGGCTGTCGCCGTCGCCGAGCGCGGCGCCGCTGTCCGCCAAGCCGCCGCCGCCGTCGCCCAGGAGCACTTGGTCGGTGCCGGCAGCCGCCAGCCACGCGTCCAGGCGCCCGTCGCCGTCCAGGTCGCCCAGCGCCACGCCCTGGCCGCGCGAGCCGCTCCGGCGCGCGCCCCCCAGCGACTGCCCGGTGTCGGCAAAGCGCCCGGTGCCGTCGCCGAGCCAGACCTCGTCCGGCTCGCCCTCGGCCGTGCGGCAGAAGGCATCCGGCGGCGCGCCGTAGTTGGCAAAGAAGGCGTCCAGGTGCCCGTCGCCGTCCAGGTCGCCCAGGGCCACCCCCCACGTGTTGGCCACGCCGAGATCCTGACCGACGTCGGCGAGCACGATCGCGTCGCGCGCCGTGCTCTCGTTCAGCCAGACGCGGTTGGGCGCGCCGCAGATCGCGGAGTTGCCTACGACGATGTCCACGTCGCCGTCGCCGTCCACGTCGGCCATGGCCGCGCCAAAGCTGTACCGGGCGGGGAAGACGATGCCGCTCTCCAGGAAGCGGATGGGCGTCCCCGGCGCGACCGGCCCCGGGATCGGGGTGGGGATCACCGGGCTGTCCGGCGCGGTAGCGTTGATCCAGACCGCGTTGAGGTTCTCTCCGGGCGCGCTGCCGGCGTTGGCCTCGAAGGCGTCCAGATCCCCGTCGCCGTCCAGGTCGCCCAGCGCCACGTCCGTGGTGTGCGGGCCGTCGCCGTTGGGCAGGATGCGCCCGAGGCGGGCGCCGCTGTCGGCAAAGCGGATGGGCAGCCCATCGCCCGGGCCGTCGTTACGCCACGCCTTGTTCAGCCCGGTGTGGCCGATGAACGCGTCCAGGTCCCCATCGCCGTCCAGGTCGCCCAGCGCCACGGCGTTCGAGCGGCGCTCGCCGATGCGCAGCCGGCTGTCGACGAACACCCCGGTGCCGTCGTTCAGCCACACCTCGTCCGGCGCGCCGGAGTCGACGAACAGGCCCGTGTCGACGTCCCGCACCAGCACGTGGTCCGGCGACGGGACATAGGCCGCGCCGCGGTTGCTGGCAAAGTACGCGTCCAGGTCCCCGTCGCCGTCCAGGTCGCCCAGCGCCACGTCCCGGCTGTCGGCCGAGCCCAGGCGCTGGCCGCTGTCGACGAACCGGCCGGTCCCGTCGTTCCGCCACACCGTGTTGGCCGCACCGACCGGCGACGGGTCCGCGGCGCGGGCAAAGCCCGGCAGCAGCGGGTCGGCGGAACCATTGGCCACCACAGCGTCCAGGTCGCCGTCGCCGTCCACGTCGCCCAGGGCCACGTCCCAACCGTTGGCGTCGCCCAGGCGCTGGCCGCTGTCGACCAGGCGCCCGGCCCCGTCGTTCAGCCAGACCTCGTCCGCGGACGCGCAGCGCGGGCAGTCCGCCAGCTGGGCGACGAACGCGTCCAGGTCCCCGTCGCCGTCCACGTCCCCCAGCGCGACGCCGACGGCCTTGGCGCCGGCGCCAAGGCTCATGAGCGGCGACGGGCCGCCGACGCGCACGAAGCCGGGGCACGCACCAGGATCGGCCGGCTGCGCGCCGGCCCGGCGCGGCATCGGCGCGCCCAGCCGCCAACCGGCGCCCAGCGCCAAAGCCGCGACGGCGGCCGCCACGACGAGCGATCGACGCGTCGACCAGAGCTCAGTCCTCAGCCGGCGTCCCCCCCTCCAGCTCGAACAGCCGGTTCGTCAGACCCTGCATGGCCAAGGCCAGGTTGTCCATGGCAATGCTCATCCCGGAGAGGCCGTCGATGGCGCGCTCGGCGTCGCCGCCCTGCGCGGCGGCCAGAAAGGCCGCCGCGCTCGAGTTCATGAGCACGACCACGTTGCGGTCGATCTCGTCGGCCATCTTCTGCACCTCGCCCTCCCAGCGGCCGCCGCGCAGGCCCGTGTCGATGATGTCTGCGGCGAGCTTGGTGTGCTCCGCCACGTTGACCGCGTGGCCGAGCCAGCGCGGGTTCTCGATCAGGTCGGGGTCCTTGGCCAGCGCCTCGTGCAGGGTGGCGGCCTCGGTGATCGTCGCCGCGTAAGGCCGAACCGCGTCGCTCATGAACAGGGCCAGCCCCTTGACCGTCGGCTCGCTCAGGACCACGACGGGCGCGCCGTTGGCCGCACCCCCCGAGAGGTCGATCGTCACCGGCGTGCCCGCGGCGATGAGCGTCCCGGTGGCCGCCACCGTGGCGGTGACCGGCCCGGCCACGCCGCCTTCGGTCGCCACGGCCTCTGGCCCCGCGGCTCCCGTTCCGCTTGCAACGGCGCCGGCCGTGGGCTCGCCCAGCGCCGCCGGGCGCTCGGGCGTGGCGCAGCCCGCCGCGAGCAGGGCCACCAGGGACAGCGCGATCGGCACCAGGGCGCGCGAGCGCGATGTTTCGATCCAAGGCATGGATTGCTCCTCCTCTGCGCAGCTCACCGGGCTACGCGGTAGATCCAGACGAACGGAACGCCGCCCAGGTCGACCTGGTGGACCGGCGGGCGTCCCTCGAACGCCTCGACGATGCCGCGCGGCTCGCGGATCTGCACGTCGTCGACGTAGAGGACCACCAGGTCGGCCTCCTCCCAGCGCCGAGCGCCGATCGTGGTGCCCGCAAAGCCCGGCCCGATCAGCGCCATGCTGGGCGTCGCCACCGTGAGCGTCGCCGCATCGGGCTGCGCGTTCAGCCAGGCCACGGCCTGCTCCGTGCCTTCTCCCCAGCCGACCGGGAGCACCGTCCGCGCCGTGCGCGTCCCCCCGAGGAGTGAATTGTACGCCGCCAGCTCGTGGGGATGGCCGGCGAGCGGCAGCGCGTGCGCGCCGAGGGCGGCCAGCACGAGCCCTCCGGCGAGCGCGCGGCGCGTGCGGTCGCCGAACGCCAGGGGCCAGCGACCAGTCCTCGGGCCTGCCTGCCGCGTCGACGAGAGCGACCCGCCGGCCGCGCCCTCGAGCGCTACGCCCCGCCGGCCGAGCCACCCGATCGCCGCCGCCAAGCCGACGGCGGCAAGCACGTCCAGCGGCGGCACGGCCGGCAGGGCGTAGCGCTCGAACTTCTTGGCGCTCGCGCCCATGATAACCACGACCATCAGCGAGAGGGCAAGGAGCAGCGCTGCGCTCGGCCGCACGCGCCGGCCACGCCACGCGACGACCGCGCCGGCGAGCGCGCCGAGCAGCGTGGCCGGCGTGAGCCGCAGCGCGACGGCGACCAGGTAGAACGCCGCACCCGGATCCGGCCGGACGTCGCCGGCAAAGAACACGGCCTCGCGCGCCCCGCCGGCCGCATCGGCCGCGTAGGCGGCCATGCGCGCCACGGTGGCCACCGGCGCGGCCCAGAGCGCCGGCCACGCCGCCGCGTAGGCGGCCGCGGCGCCGCCGAGCCACAGCGCCATGCCGCGTGCCGCATCTCCCCATCGCCCAGCGCGCGCGACGGGCAGCGCGCTCGAGGCCAGCACGAGCAGCGCAAACGCCGCCGCAAGGATGCCCGGCGACTTCTCGAGGAAGGCCAGGCCGCCCAACGCGCCCGCGGCCACCAGCCACCGCCGCGCGCGGCGTGGATCGCCCGCCGCCAACCGCTCGCCGGCGATCATCGTCGCCAGCCCGGACGTGAGGACCAGCAGGCCGAGCAGCGCGTCCAGGTGGAGGACGCGGGAGTGGGCCAAGAGGTAGGGGTCGAGCGCCAGGAGCGCCCCGGCCAGCCAGCCGACGCGCGCGCCGAACAGCCGCGCCGCCAGCACGGCCCCCAGCGCGACGAGGCCGGCCGAGAGCACCGCCACCGCGGCCCGCGCCGGGTTGAGCCAGGGCAGGATGGACCGCAGGAGCGGCACGTCGTCCTCGTCGAACGGCGGCAGATCGTCGACCCAGGCCAGGTCGGCGCGCGTTGCCGCAAGGCTCGGCGGAGCGCCCGGCGCCCGCCAGGCATCCGCCGGCGCGCCGGCCAGCGCCCGGTGCGCTTGGATGGCCGCCGCCCCGGCCCACATCGTGATCACGCCGGGGTGGGCGCTCTGCAGCGTCTCCTCGAGCCGCCCGGCTTCGAGCGCGCGCGCAAAGCGCAGGCTGCGGTACGTCCAGGTGGGCTCGTCCCACGTGAGGAACGGCGACGGCGGCACAAACCGGGGGATCAACGCGACCAGGAACACGGCCGCCGCCAGCCCGGCGCTCCATCCGACTCTACGTTCGTCCTTCATCGCACGCGCACGGTGGCCACCGGCGCCCGGTCGTCCGGCGCGCGCTCCCCGCCGGCACCCACGGCCGGCAGCTTGGCGCCCGTCGCCGGGTCGTACAGGCCGACGAGCACGGCGTAGTCGCCAGGCGGGAGGTCTTCGGGCAGCCCGAGCGCACGCGGGTCGCCCAGGACCTCGCGGGCCAGCCACGACGTCGTGCGGCGGGCCCCTCCGGCCGGCTCGCCGTCCGCCTGCGCCGCGATCGCGCCGTCCGGCCCGACCAGGTGCACGAACACCGAGTAGGCCGCCTGCGGCTCGGCCAGGGCCTCCCACCACAGCGTGAGGTCGAGCGCGTCGCCAGCGGCGGCCCGCTCCGGGACGTCGACAGCGCGCAGGGCCGCCACGTCGCCGAAGCGCCAGGCGGTGGCTTCGCCGGCATCCGTGGGCAGGCTGTCGCGCCGCTCTGGGCCGGTGATGGTCAGCGGCGCCGTCACCGCGTGGCCGGCGGCGTCCGTGAAGGCGATCGACCCGGCGCCGGCCGCCGCGCGCGGGTCCAGCAGCAGGTCGTAGTGCATGCGCAGCACGTCGCCGGGCCGCCAATCCGCCTCGGGGATGCCGAAGACCGTGTCGACCTCCGCCAGCCCGGCCGTTTGCCCAAGGGCGTCGCGCACCGTGACGTCCACGCGATGGTTGCCCTCGGGCGTCGCGGTCACCGCCCACACGACCGCCAAGGTGACGGTCGCGCCGCCCTCGACCGGCCCCGTCGGCTGGACGGCCAAGAGCGCCACGTCATCGATCTCGCCGGCCGGCTCGCCGCCCAGCGCCCGCGACGCGTCCTCTGGCCCGAGCGGCGAGCGGCCGACCGCCACCTCGACCTCGAACACCCCTTCGTCCAGCGCCGCGCCGTCCGCGTCCACCGCCGCCAGCCGCTCGTTGGTTGCCGCATCGTAGACGCCGATCAGCAGCGTGTACGTCCCCGGCGGCGCCCCCACCGGCAGCGTCAGGACGCGCTCGTCGCTGGCCGTCTTGCCCGCGGGCCAGCGCGATGTGGGCACCAGGTCGTCGTCGCCGATGGCGCGGTCCGCCTGGGCCACGCGCCGCCCGTCGGGGCCGATGAGGTGGACGAACGCCGTCAGGTTGGCCCGCGGCGCGGCACGCGCCTCCCAGCGCAAGCGAACGCCCAGGCCGCGGCCCCACACGGCGGGCTCGGCCGTGAGCGCGTAGCCGGTCAGCGCCAGGTCATCGCCGTACGACACCGCGGCCGGGCGGAACGGTGCGCCGGTACCGCGCGCCAGCCGCGCCGCCTCGGCGCCGCCCACGAAGCGCGTCACGGCCACCTCGTCGAACGCCGCGTGGTCGACGCCGAGTGCGCTCGTGGCCAGGAGCGCGTCGCCGCGCACCAGGCCTGGGCGCGGCACCAGGCCGTCGTAGCGCACCCACCAGACGGCGTCGTGTTCCGCCAGCGCGCCCGCGACCAGCCGCTGCACGTCGTCCGCCCCAGCATCGGGCTCCAGCGCCACCAGAGGCAGCTCGCCCTGATACTGCGCCGCAAAGCGCGAGTCGCCGCGCACCACGATGGCCTCGCCGGGCGCGCCGCGCGCCGCGATGAGGTCGGCGACCGGCCGCCACGTGTCGCTCTCGTAGAGCCACGCGTAGTCGATGCCGCCCAGCCGCACGACGTGCGCGGGGCTGGGCGCGGGCCCCGGCAGCCGCGCGACGGCCGAGGCGGGGTGCCCGCGCGCGTAGCCGGTGGCGCCGGGCGCGTACGGCCCCGGCCGGTAGCGCGCCAGGAGCTCCGGGTCCAGGTCGCGCTGCAGCTGGTTCTGGTAGAACAGGTAGTAGTCGACCGTGGCCGGGTCGATCTTGTTCATCTCCAGCGCCTGGCCGCGAAACAGCGGCCCGAAGGCCGAACGGTAGCGCGTGGCCACCTGGAGCCCCTCGGCATCGGGCAGCGCGTTGAGCCACGCCGCCGCCCGATCCAGCCCCTCGCCCCAGCCCACCAGGATCCGTCCCGGCGCGCGCTGGATGCCGCCGAACAACGGGTTGAACGCGTCCAGGTAGTACGGCGCGTGGCGCCACGCCCCGACCAGCGCCGCGACGGCGACCAGCGCGGCACCGCCGACGGCGATGGCGCGCTGGACGCCAGCCCGCCTGTCGACGCCAGCACCATTCGAGGAACCGCCCCCGACACCACCCCCGGCAAGCGACGGCCCTCGCCCCTCGCCCCCGTGCGCCCCCAGGGCCGTGCGCGCCCCTCGGCGGGCCAGCCACCAAAGCCCCATCGCCAGCCCCCAACCTGCCACGAGGTCCAGCGCGGGAAACGCCGGGAGCAGGTAGCGGTCGAACTTCTTGGCGCCAAACGTCATGCCCAGGCCGAAGATCACGGCGTAGGCCAGCAGCGACAGGAGAACTGTCCGTTGCGCGTCGGGGCGCTCGCGCGACATCGCGTCGCCGCGCCGACGCGGCCCGCGCTCGGCCCAAAGCGCGTCATCCTCGACGACCGAGGGTATCGCCCGCCCGACGACCCCTGGCCTCGCCAGCAGCACCAGCGCGACGACGAGCCCCGCCAAGCCGATCGGCGTCGTGCGCATGGCCCACGCCACGGGATAGAAGAGCGGGCCGGGGTCGGGCACGGGCAGGCCCACGAAGTAGTTGCCGCCCTCGTGGCCCAGCTCGGCGTACTCCGTCGCGCCGCCCAGCACCTGCTGGAGCGTCGCCACCGGCCCCGCCCACATAGCAGGCCACGCGGCGACGTACGCCGCGGCAGCGGCCAATCCGAACAGGCCGAGCGGGCGGGCCACGTTCAGGACGATGCCACCGAGCGCTCGCGCCAGCGCCGCGCCGCGCGCCTCGCGAGGGCCGGCGCGCCCGCGCACGGCATCGACGAGCAGCAGCAGGCCGGCCATGGGCGCCATGAACAACGCCGGCGACTTGTTGACCGCCCCGAGGCCCGCCAGCGCGCCCGCCAAGAGCAGATAGCGCCCCCGCCGCCCGCGGTGCAGCCACGTGAGCAGCGACAGCAGCGCGAGCGTCATGAGCGTCGTCGTCACCCCATCCAGATGCAGCACGCGGCCGTGGGCGATCAAAAACGGGTCCGCGGCCAGCAGCAGCCCGCCGAGGACCGCCGGGCCAATCCCGAGCAGGCCGGCGGCCAGCCACACCATGGCCGCGACGCCCAGCCCCGTGGCCAGCGCGACGCGCGCGCGCCCTTGGAACAGCCGCCCGACGATGACGTCCAGCGCCGGCTCCGGCGTCTCCTCGACCAGCTTGCTGGCCGGAACCTCGCGGCAGGCGGTCGCCCAGTCGCTGGCCGCGTCGCGCGGCAGGCCTAGGCCACCGAGCCACATGGTGATGACGCCCGGGTGCTCCTTCTGGTAGGTGTCCGCCAGCCGTCCAGCCTCGAGCGCGTGCCAGAAGTTGGCCGACCGGCAGGTCCAGCGCGTCTCGTCGGCGGTGAGGAACACGTCCAGGGCAGGCAGCCGGAAGGCGAGCGCCAGCACCCCGATGGCCGCGCAGATCCCGGCGCGGCGCGCGGTGCGCGACCAGCGCGGGTGCAAGCCGCCATCCGCGGCCTCGACGGCGACCAATCCCGCCCCGCGCGGACGCGCGTCGCCACCGATCACCTGCACGCCAGGCCCAACCCCTCCGCCGACCGCGAGCACGCCCTCGCGGTCTGTCATGGTCGTGTCACCCGCACGACGGCCAGCCGGACGCGACTCTCGGCGGGCGCACCGGACGCGTCGAGCACCGGCAGGCGATCGAGCGTCGCGTAGTCATAGAGCCCGACGAGCAGGTCGTAGTCGCCGGGCGGGGTGCTCGGGTCGATCGCGATGGCGCGGCGGTCCTCCACGACCGCGTCGGGCGGCCAGGCCGAGACCGGGCTGGGCTCGCTGCCGCACACGGTCTCGACCGGCGGCTCCGGAGGGCCGTCGCTCTGCCCGGCGATGCCCTCGCCCTCGCGCTCGACGTGCGCAAACACGTTCCAGTCGCGGTCGATCGGCCCCTCGGCCCGCCAGACCAACGTCAACACCAGCCGCGCGCCGGGTCGGACAGCGAACTCCGGGACGCCGATCGACGCTTCGCCGGGTCCCGCCCCGCCCGGAGCGCGGCCCACCGCTGCAGAGCCCGCGCCAGCGACTGACCACCCGACGAGCCGCACCTGTCCGCCGAATGGGGCGTCGACACGGTGGGCGATCCAGCGCTCGGGATCGGCGGCCGGCAGCCCGGCGTCAAACCGCGGGCCGGACAGCCGCAGGTCGAAGCGCGGCGCGGCGTCCTCGACGGCCACGGCGATCGGGGGGGCCGCCGGGTCGTGCAGGTCGCGGCGCTCGTAGAGCGCGATGCGCTCGCGACCGCCCGAGGTCACCGCACCGATCCGCACGTAGTCGGCGGCCAGGACGTCGTTGGGCTCTGGCCCGAAGAGCGGCTTCACGTCCTGGACCGCCTCGGCGACGAAGGCGTAGCGCGGGCGGTCGAAGCACCGCGGCGCCCCGCGCGTGTACCACGCGGTCACGGCCGGCTCCTCGTTGCTGTCGTAGTCGCCGGAAAACGTGCCGTCCGCGTAGAGCGCGCCGATGGCCTTCCACCCCGCCCGATACGGGAACCCGAACCACCCGCTGCTGGGCAGCTCGGCCACCGGCAGCGGGAAGCCCGCGGGCCGCGCCTCGGGGTAGTCGCGCCGATACTCCACGTCGTGCTGCAGGAACGCGTACCACGCGTACCACCCGCACGCCGCCACCAACGCTGCCGCCCCTACCCCGGCCGCCGCGCGAAGCGCTCGTCCCTCGAGCCTCCGCCAGATCCACCATGCGCCGAGCGAAGCAATCAGCACCCAGGCCGGGTAGGCCACGTGAAAGTGCGTTCGCGGCGACTCCACCAGCACGAAGTAGAAGCCCAGCGGCACAAGCCACCACACCAGCACCGCCCACCACCCCGCCCCCGGTGACACGCGGCCGCGCAGCCGCCGCCCGACCTCCACGACCGCCAAGACGACCAGCGCCAGCCCGTACCAGACGGGGCTGTAGAACGTGGCCAGCGCCGTCGAGCGCCGCAGGTTCTCCGGGAACCGCAGCCACCAGCTGCCCTCCTCCCCCCCTCCGAGCCGCACCTCCACCAAGTACTGCAGCGTGGTCTCCCGAAAGTACGGATGGCTGACCAGCGGCACGAAGAACGCCGCCAACAGCACCGCCCCCAGCACCGCCCCCGCCGCCACGGCGCGCCGGTCCGCCCGCCACGCTCCTGGCACGTGCCGCCACCGCCGCGCCGCCAGCACCAGGATGGCCGGCCCGGCCAGCGCCGCGTCGTAGTGCGCCAGGATCCCGACCGCCAGCAACAGCGCGGCGAGCAGCCACCAGCCGGGCTCGTTGGGCGTCGCGACCCCGTCCCCATCCCCTGCCGTCGCACCCCGCCCCCGCCACTCGCCGTCCGCCTGACCTAACTCCGTGCCGCCTTGGCGCCTGACGCCCGACAGCCTGAAGGCGCACAACAGCGCCCCCGCCGACAGGGCAAACACCACGGCCTGGTACTGAACCACGCGGCCAAAGGCCACGAAGAAGCCGTTCAGCCCGAGCAGCATCCCGGCGACCAGCGCCACGCGCCACCCGAACATGGCGCGCCCCAGCGCATAGAACGCGGCCAGCCCGACGAGCATGGCCAGCGCAAACGGCAGCCGCGCCGCGCGCTCGTCGATCCGGCCGTCCACGTCGTCGTTCGCCCCCCCCCGCAGCGCATAGGCCTGGGCGGCGATCAAGATCTCGGCCGGCCCCTTCTTGTGCACCAGGTAGGCATCCCGCCGCCCGTCGACCAGCGCCGCCGCCTTGGCCAGCACGATCGCCTCGTCGCCCTGCAGCTCGCTGTAGCCCAGGTTGGGCAGCCGGAGCGCCGCGCCAAACACCACCACCCCGACCAGCGCGGCCCACGCAGCGCGCCCCGCCGGGCGCGGCCGGCCGCGCGCACCGCGACGGAGCGCCATCGCCGCTAGCGCGCTGGACGTCACGAGATGGCCCGCGACGAGGAGCGGCGCGGACAGGTGCCCCCAAACGGCCGTCGTCCACCAGCCGGTGAGCACGAGCAGCGCCAAACCCGCCGCCAACGCCAGGACCGCCCGATCCACCGCGTCCGTTTCACGCCGCTCCGGCAGCAACGCATCCACGGCCAGCCAGCCCGGAGCGGCCCAGAGCGCGACGAACGCCGCAGCCAACGCCATGCCGTCCCAACGGCCGGCACGATCGAGCTCGGCAAGCAGCATGAGCGCGATGCCGCCCACGACGCCGAGCGCCAACACAAACAGCGTTGCGCGCATGTCGTGGGCAAAGTTGGGCTTCGCGCGGAGCTGCGTGGAAATGCGGCACACCTCGTCGCGCACGAACCGGCCGGCGTTGGTTCGCGATCAGCCGCCGATGCTAGCCGCCGCCCTCAGGGGGGACAAGCGCGGCCGGGCAGGCGTTGTGTGGCGGGCGGGTGGGGTGCCCTGGAGCGAGAAGCGAGTGTGCGAGGGCGACGGCGGTCCGAGCGTCTCGTTCGCAGACCGATGCCGATTCGGGCCTGCCGGCGCAAGCCCCAACCCCCGAGTTGAGCGCCGAGCGGAAGGGCGCCCCGCCCGTCCGGCCGGCCGCGCGATCATCCCGCCGCGCGCCTGCCCGGCCGGGCGATCGTCCAGCCGCCCGCCCGGGCGTGCGTGCGTTGTTTGGCGGTCGAGCGGGCACGGCACGCCGTGCCCCTACCAACGGTGGCCGCGATAGGCGGATCGGAAGGGATTGCGCGGCAGGCGCATCGGAAGGGATTGCGCGGCAGGCGCATCGGAAGGGATTGCGCGGCAGGCGCATCGGAAGGGATTGCGCGGGTGTCCGCGCGATCATCCGGCCGCGCGATCAACCGACCATGCAATCGCAACCGGCCGGCCACACCCCAATCGGGCATGACCGGCCGGTCACTTCGCTCAGCGCGGACGCTCAGCCGCTATGGCTCGGCGCCTACGGCCAGGCCTTCCCCCAGTCGTGCCGCCCCGCCGGGCAGCCGAACACGTCCGCGATCCCGTTGTAGATCGCCGCGATCCGCTCCGCCTCCGGCGCCACGAACGACATTGCCGCGCTCGTCGCGCACGCTGCCAACAGTTCCGGGTACACCCGGTCGTTGATGTCCGGCGCGTCCGCGCGCCCGAAGCCGATCGTGTAGACCTGGATGCCCGTCGCCTTGGCCTGCTCCGCGGCCGCGATCACCGTCTCCTCCTGCCGGCCCGTCCCCGGGTCGAGCGGCACCCGGTTGGGTAGGCCGTCCGTGAGGAAGATCATCACCGCCGTGTTGCCCTCCTTGCGCTGCTCCACCGGCAGCGCCCGGGCACCTTCGATCAACCCCAGGTCGAGCCGCGTGCCCTGGGCTTGGCGCGCCTCGAGCCCGTCGAGCGCGGCCAGCACCTGCGCCCGATCGTGCGTCAGCCCCTGCTGGAGCCACGCCGTGTCGTTGAAGCCCACCACCGCCGCCTGATCGTGCTGCCCGCGCTCGTTCGGCGTGAGGTCCAGCCGATCCACGAACGCCTTGGCCGCCGCGATCACCGCCGTCTTCTTCATCACGCCGTCCTCCGCCACGCGGTTCATGCTCGTCGACATGTCGATGACCAGCACCACGTCCGTCAGGCGCTCGTCGTCGCTGCAGCGCTCGAACAGCGTGATGGGCAGGTAGATCGGCCCCGGGACGCGCGTCGCGGTGGCCGTCGGCGTGGGCGTCGGCGGGACCGGCGTGGCCGTGGGCGAGCGCGGCGTTGCGGACGGCATCCACGTCGGCGCGTCGGTCGACGTCGGCGTCGGCTCCGGCGTCGGGAGGTCGCATGGACCCGTCACCGTGAGCGCGACCGACGGCAGCACCTCCTCGCGCTGGCCCCCATCCGTGTCGTGGATAGCGTAGGCGCCCGTCAGCGTGTAAACGCCCGCGGCGCGCGGCGCCACCCGGAACGTCACCGACTGCGCCGCGCGCGCGGCTAAGGAGGTGAAGTCCCACGTGAGCGTCGTCGTCAGGGACTCGTCGGCATCGGCCACCACCACGGCCGCCGGCGGGCTGGACGAGCCTTCGACGTAGGCCAGTCCCGGCGGGATGAGCTGCCGCAGCTGGGCGTTGCGCACCTCGGCGGACTTCATGAAGTCGCCCAGGAGGCCGCGCGCGGCGCCGGCCAGCTTGGCGCTGCCGGGCGGCTCCGCGTACCAGGAGGCGCGTTGCGGCATCTGGCGCGTGTACGTGCAGTAGTCGGGGTTGGTCTCCGGGCAGCCGATGAGCAGCGGGATCCTGCGGCTGCGGATCATCTGCGCCGCGCGGATCATGCGGCGGCCGGCATCGGCGAAGATGCTCTTGGTGCTGGCAAAGAAGATGATCATCTCGCAGGGCCGCGGCGCATCGCCTGGCAGCGCGTCCGCCGCGTTGTCCAGCATCTTCAGCGCCTCGCGGGCGGCGCCCTCGAAGTCGCCGAACGGATCGTGGCCGTACTGCGGCTGCCTGAGGGCGCCGCGGGCGCTGGCCGGCCTATCCGTCATGCGCAGGACCGGCTTGACCGTGCGGCTGTCGTAGTGGACGACGCCGACCTGCACCTTGGTGCCCTTGACGCGCTCGAACTCGGTGAGCGCCTTGGCCGCCGCGTCGTTCTGCCAGCTCGCCTGGAACGCGGCCAGCACCTCCACGAACACCACGTTGATGCCGCCTGGGCACGACGGGCACGTCGGCTCCGCGACGACGGTCACGTCCGTCTCGTCGCAGAGGCGCAGCGTGTCGCTGGCCACCGAGCTCGTCATGGTGCCAAAGCAGCCGCTCTCCTCCTGCGCCAGGGCCGCCGCAGCGACCTCGACGGGGCGAACGCCCAGCAGGGCGCCGGCCGCCGCGGCACAAAGCAGCACCGCGAAGGCGAGCGCGATGGCGCGAACGCGCGCGAGTCGATTCATTTGACAAACCCTCCCCGTAAGCCTGTGGAGCCGTGCTGCTCCATGCACCGTGACGACACATACCGACTCGGCCGGGCGCATCGCCGGCCGAGGCTCGAATCTCTTGCCCGGCGAGATTGCCGGCATGAGCGCGGGAACGGGAAGAATTGCGCGGGACGGTATCACAGTGCGCCAATCCGCGCCAGCGCATGCCCTTGACGCGCAATTCGTGATACACTTGCGGGCCATGATCCCCCGAAGGCCGACCCCGGCCTTCGGGCGACCGGCTGGCGAGCCGGTTCAGGCGCCCACGCGGCGAATCGCGGCGCGCGACACGCGTCAACCTCTGCACAATCCAGCCCCCGGTCGACGGCTCCTCGTGCCCCAACTTGGGGCGCGTCACCGCAGTCGTCATCGCATGCGGTGCGCCGTCCCTTCCCAGCGCCTCGCGCCATGAGGCCAGGTCGCTTCGCCGGGGTCCCGTACGACAGGACGTAGCCATGCGCGTTGATCATCCCAACTCGATGCTGCCTCGCCGCTGCGAGCACAACGGCGCCCCCCGGGCCTCGGAGGGCGAGCGGCGCGGCGACGGCCAGAGCCAAGGCCCGAGCACGGGCGGAGGCCAACCCGGCCAGGGGGGCCAAGGCGACGGCCAGAGCGGACGGCGCCGCAGCGGCAACCGCGGCCGCCCGCCGGGCGGCGCGCAGGACGGCGGGCCGTCGTCGTCCGGGCCCGTCCAGCGCAGCGGCCGGCGCGGGCGCCGGAAACGCAACCCCGAGGGCGGCGCGGCGGCCGCCCCGATGACCAGCGGCCCGGACCGCACCGCCAGCGGCTACCTCGACCTCACCCGCCACGGCGCGGGCGTCCTGCGCGTCGGCGCGCTGGCCACGCCGGGCGACGTCACCGTCGCCGCGCAGCTGGTCGCCCGCGTGGGGCTCCGCGAGGGCGACTTCGTCACCGGCATCGCGCGCGGCCAGACGCTCCAAACGGTCACCGAGGTCAACGGCCACTCGCCCGAGGGCCTGGCCGACCGCCCTATCTTCGATAACCTCACCGCCATCCACCCGGACAAGCCCTTCCTGCTCGGCCCGACGCCCGACGCCATCACCGGGCGCCTGCTCGACCTCATGGCGCCGGTCGGACGCGGCCAGCGCGGGCTCATCGTGGCGCCGCCCAAGGCGGGCAAGACCACGTTGCTGCGCGACATGGCCAACGGCCTGGCCCAGAACCCGGGCGTCGAGATCCTGGTCATCCTCGTCGGCGAGCGGCCCGAGGAGGTCACGGACATGCGACGGGCGGTCACCGGCACCGTGCTGGCCTCCGACCTGGACATGCCGGGCACCGACCACATCCGCGTGGCCATGCTGGGCATGGAGCACGCCAAGCGCCTGGCCGAGGAAGGCCGCCACGTGGTCATCCTCATGGACAGCCTCACCCGCCTGGCGCGCGCCGTCAACCTCAACACGCCGGGCGGCGGCCGGACGCTCTCGGGCGGCATGGACGCCAGCGCCCTCCAGCCGGTGCGCCGCTTCTTCGGCGCGGCGCGCGCCACCGAGGAGGCCGGCAGCCTGACCATCCTGGCCACATGCCTGGTCGACACCGGCAGCCGCCTGGACGACATGGTCTACGAGGAGTTCAAGGGCACCGGCAACATGGAGGTCCACCTGGACCGCAAGCTGGCCGAAAAGCGCCTGTTCCCGGCCATCAACATCAAGCGCACGGGCACGCGGCGCGAGGAGCTGCTCCTAGAGCCGCAGACGCTTGACCAGGTCCGCAACCTCCGCCGCAAGCTGGCCAGCGCACCGGACGACGAGGCGTTGGAGGCGTTGTTGTCGGCGCTCAGGCGGCAGCCGGAGGCGGGTGTTTAGACGGGAGCCGTAGGCGGACGTCTCGACGGGAGCCGCAGGCGGACGTCTCGACGGGAGCCGCAGGCGGACGCCTCGACGGGAGCCGCAGGCGGACGTCTCGACGGGAGCCGCAGGCGGACGTCTCGACGGGAGCCGCAGGCGGACGTCTCGACGGGAGCCGCAGGCGGACGTCTATTGAGCTGACCAGCGCAACGATGTGATGCGGGTGGGTCCTATGGGGCCTTCGCGCTTCACGACTCGGGCGGTGGCTCGCAAGTGTGGCCAAAACTTGGGGTGAGGGCCGTATCTGGGTTTGGGTTATCGGTCGCCTTCGCGCCGCCTGGGCGTGCCCGCTGCGATCCCTTTTCTGGATCTCCGGGCCGCCGTCGCAATGCGGTCCTGTCGCGGCGGAGATCCGTCACCGGTCGCGGTCGAGCGGGGCACATTGAACGAGCATCGCCGTCGCAGAAGCGGACCGCGGTCCGCTTCTTCAATGCGAAGCGGGGTCCATCGGCGTATGCGTGACCGGTAACCCAAATCGTACTGGACAACGCAAAACCGAGCAGGGCGGGTCATCGAGCGAGGGGGATGACCCAGTGTGTGACGTAGTTGGCGTAGGGCGCCTAATCGTCCCCTAGCGCCACGTGCTGGTACGCCGCCTGGCACGGCGGGCCGTCGGTGAGCCATAGCTCGCGCCGATCCAGGTCCAGGATGGCCGATGTCACGGTCTCGTAGGCCGCGTCGCGCGACGGGTCGACGTGGCGGCAGACCGAGTTCGGGCGGCCGTCGTGGTCGCGCAGGATGGTCTGCAGCGCGTCGACGTCGACCGGCGCGTGCGCCCGGAGGAGCGCGTCCAGCCGCTGTAGGCGGTGGATCGACCCGGGGCGGTACGGGCTGGGCGGCTCGGCGACGCCCAGGCCCTCGGGGTCCAGGAAGTGGTTGGTATGCACCAGCACGCCGTCCGTGGGCGCCACCCGGCCGACGACTTCGGGCGCGGCCTCCAGGCTGTGCGCGCCGCCCTCGCCGTCGGCGGCGTCCGCCTGGGCTACGACGAAGTTGGCCGCGCAGGCCCGCGCGCCGTCCGTGATCGCGGCCTCCGCATCCGCCAGCGTCCGCTGGCGCAACACGTTCTGGCAGCGCACGTGGAACGGCAGCGCGGCGCGCCCCCAGGCGTCGCCGACGGTGGTCATGCCGTTGACCGCCAGGCCGACGCCGTGCGCGTTCAAGCCGATCTTGCCGCCCGCGATGCCGGCCTCGGTGAAGTAGAGCACGCGGGTGCCGTCCGCGAACGCCTCGCGCATCACAGCGCCCTGGACCTCCGGGATCCAGTCCCAGTTCTGGCCCATGAGCGTGGTCCCGCCGGGCCCGCCGGTGCGGACAGCAAACGCGGAGCAGCCGTCGACCATGGCCAGCTCGGCGAACCGGCTGTAGAGCAGCTCGTAGCGCACGTTCAGGGCGACCACGTCGAGCAGCGGCTGCCCGGCGCCCTCGGCGATGCCCGCGAGAGCGGCGGCGTACCGCGGCGCGTCGGCCTGGAGGAGCCGCCACCAGTGCTCGGCGCGCTCGGCCACCGCGGCGGGCGCCAGCTGCGCCTCGTGCGTGAAGCGGGCGCGGTAGACGGCCAGGTTGTGCGCCACGCGGTCCGTGACGGCACGGCCGTGGGCGACGCCGCGCTCGTGCGGCGTACCGGCGAGGTCGATCACCGGGAACATGCGGGCTCCTGGAGGCGAAGGCGGGGCGGAGCGCCCAACCCAATGATGCCCCGGGCGCTGGCGCCGCCAAAGCCCAGGCTGGCCGGCGGCATGCGGCTGCGGCTAGAATTGCGCGCCCTGCGCCGGAAGGTGGGTGGACATGCAAACCTACGTGGTCACCGGGGCCGCGGGCTTCATCGGCAGCCACGTATGCGACCGGCTGCTGGCGGATG
>Ga0326597_10002329_pt1 | contig 28512 bp, 25 predicted proteins | sample RVTome_12_FD_203789 | JGI IMG/M metagenome (GOLD analysis project Ga0326597, IMG submission 203789) | Soil microbial communities from uranium-contaminated site in the Upper Colorado River Basin, Wyoming, United States - RVT100D185 | ecosystem: Environmental > Terrestrial > Soil > Contaminated >... | reverse complement strand
AGGTCTTCAGTCCTGGGTAAAAGCGCACAGGCCTGAAGGCCTGTGCCACAGGGATCGCGCATGTGGCCCCGGGTTTTCAGACCTGGGTAAAGCGCACAGGCCTGAAGGCCTGTGCCACAGGGATCGCACATGTGGCCCCGGGTTTTCAGACCTGGGTAAAAGCGCACAGGCCTGAAGGCCTGTGCCACAGGGATCGCGCATGTGGCCCCGGGTTTTCAGACCTGGGTAAAGCGCACAGGCCTGAAGGCCTGTGCCACAGGGATCGCGCATGTGGCCCAGGTCTTCAGACCTGGGCTGGCCGGACTGAAGTCCGGCCCTACGTCCGGCCTTCCGGCCCTACGTACGACCGCGGCCGGGGTTCGGTCCGGCGAACCGCGTCCGATATAATCCTCCCCGCATGACACGCGCGCTCATCGCCGGCAGCGGCTCCGAGATCCCGCCCTTCGAGGTCACCAACGACACGCTCGCCCGCATCATGGACACGAGCGATGCCTGGATCCGCGAGCGCACGGGGGTCGAGACGCGCCACTACGTGGAGGCCGGCACCTCGACGACCGACCTGGCGGTCCCGGCGGCGCGGCGGGCCCTCGAGTCGGCCGGCGTCGACGCCGCCGAGATCGACCTCGTCGTGTTCGCGACGATGACGCCCGATCATTTCTTCCCGGGCAACGGCGGGCTGCTGCAGACGCGGCTCGGGCTGCGGCCGGTGCCGTGCTTCGACATCCGCCAGCAGTGCTCCGGGTTCCTGTACGGCCTGCAACTCGTCGACGCGCACATCCGATCGGGCATGACCAGAACGGCGCTGCTCGTCGGCGCCGAGGTGCACACGGGGTTCATGCCGTGGGGCGACGGGTCATGGGCGCGGCTCAATGGAGACGTCGAGGCGCCGATCTCCCAGGCGGAGTGGGACTTCAACACCCGGGGATGGACGCATTCATCCCGGCGACCTCGTGCTGCTCGTCGGCTTCGGCGCCGGCATGACCTGGGGCGCGACCCTCGTCCGCGCCTAGCAGGCCGTGTCGACTTTCACCACGGCCTGCTAGGCGCTACTCGCGCCGCAGGAGGCTCACGTTGAGAGGGACGGTCTCGCCGCGCCGCACCTGGATCTCCGTCGAGAAGACCTCGTAGCCCTCCTCGCGCACCACCACCTGGTGGGGCCCCGCGGCGACTTGGACCACCAGCCGGTCCTGATCCACGGGTCCCTGCCACGGCTCGCCGTCGATCAGGATCACGGCGTTCACCGGCTGCACGCGAATCGCCAGCGTGCCGAAGTCCGACCGCTCAACGGCCACGCCGGCCGGCGCGGGACGGAAAGGCGCCGCCGGCGCCACCGGCGCGGCTTCGGGGACGGGCGCCGGCTCGGCCGGCGGCTCGGGGCGCGGGTCCGGCGGCTCGCCGGGGCCGAGCGGCTCCATCCTGTACTGCACCTTCACGGTCGCGCCCGGCGTCAGGTACAGGGTCTGACGCACGGCACGGTGACCCTCGAGGTACAGCTCGATCTCGTGCGCCCCCGGCGGCAGGCGCAACCGCTGAAAGACGCCGTCGTAGTCGTCGGCGACGCCCACGTAGTAGCCGTCGATGTAGACCTCGGTCTGCCGCGGCTCGACCTGGACCCGAACCGATCCCGTGCCCTGGTCCACCGCGTAATACCCATAACCAGGGTAGAACCCCCAGGGGTACCCGTACGCGGCATAGAAGGGGCCGGGATACCCATACCCAAAGCCGACGTAGGACCGGTAGTAGCGGCTGTAGTACGAACGGGAGTAAGAGCGGTAATAGGGACGGTAGGTCGGGACACGGACGACGACGGGCGGGCGCACGGATGGCGGCCGGGCTCGACCCCGGCGCTGGGCGTGGGCGGTGGCCGGCCAGAGCGTCGCGATGACGGCGAGGCCCGTTACGAGCGCAAGAGGAAGCGGCTTGGTGAGACGCATGGCAATGCCTCGAACAGGCAGCGCAGCCACCTCCTTCAAGAGCAAGAGCGATGCCAGCGAGCGGCGTGTCGTTGGCGCGGGGAACGCCGACCTGAACGGGCCTCCGGGCCGTGGAGGATCGCCGCAGGCGGGGCGGGGCGTCGCCTCGCGACGACACCGCGTACCGCGCCGGGGACGCTCAGCCGTGGCAACCGCGGTGGGTATAATCTCCACGTGCGCGCGACTGGCCGTGATGGCCGGGCCGACAGGAAGGTGAGCGACGTGGCGCCTCGTGCGGCGCTTCGGGCGACGGGACGAGTCGCGGCCGTGGGTACGGTCGCCTGGGCCGTCGTCGTGCTGCTGCTGGTCCTGATGGAATCCAGGCTCATCTACTTCCCGATGCGCGACCTGGCGGCGCAGCCGGGCGCGTTCGGCCTCGCGCACGAGGAGTTGCGCCTCGCCACCAGCGACGGGATCCGGCTGCACGGGTGGTGGCTGAAGGGGCGGGGACACGCGGCGCTCGTCTGGTACCACGGCAACGCCGGCAACATCAGCCACCGGCTCGACAACGCGCGCGAGCTGGTCGCACGCTTCGGCCTGGACCTCTTCCTGATCGACTACCGGGGCTACGGCCTGAGCGAGGGGGCGCCGAGCGAGGCGGGCCTGTATCGCGACGGCCTCGCGGCGTACGAGGAGGCCCGGCGCCGCGGGTTCGCGCCCGACCGCATCGTCTTGTTCGGCCGCTCGCTCGGCGCCGCGGTCGCGGTCGAGGTGGCGCTGGCGCACGAGGTGCGCGCGATCGTCCTCGAGACGCCGTTCCGGTCGCTCCCGGCGATGGCGCGTGACCACTACCCGTTCGTGCCGCGGTTCCTGATCCGCAGCCGCTACGACACCGAGGAGAAGATCGCGCGCATCCGCGCCCCGGTGTTGATCCTGCACGGCGATCGCGACGACATCGTGCCGCTTGCGCACGCCCGGCGCCTGTTCGATCTCGCGCCCGAGCCCAAACGCTTCCACCTGATCCGCGGCGCGGGGCACAACGACACGTACGTCACCGGGGGCGAGGCGTACTTCGAGGCGTGGCGGGGCTTCCTCGGGGACGCGGGGCTGCTGCCGCCGGACACGCCCGGCGAGCGCTGATCATGAGCCCGTTCGAGCGACGTCGCATGGACGGATGACAGGATCTCGAGCGATCGTCGATCTGCCCGCAGGACGCTCCAGTTCCGCCGGCCAGCCGCGTGCTGGGGTATGCTAAAGGCTACGCCGCAGGCGGTTCTGGAGGCGCGGATGGCCGGAGCGGTCCGTCGTTCGGCGCTGGCGCTCTTCCCGATCTGGGCCGTGATCTGCGCCGTGCTCGGCGCGGCCGCGTTGCCGGCGCACGCGCCGCAGACCGTCGTCTCGGCCTCGGGCCCGCAGACGCCGGCCGAACAGGCCGACTTCCTGCGCACCGCCGAGATCGTCCGCAGCCGGTCGGTGAGCCGCGGCGTCACGGGCATCTCCAGGCTGACGCTGAGCAACGGGGCCGTCACCCACGACGCGGCGTTCCAGAGCATCGACGAGCGGCGGCTGTTCACCGAGTTCGCCAGGGGCGGCGGCGAGGTGCGGTTCGCCGACTCGTATCATTTCAACATCGCGGGCTACCGCCTGGCGGGGCTGCTCGGCCTCGATCACATGGTGCCGGTGACCGTCGAGCGCCGCTGGCGGGACAAGGTCGGCGCGCTGAGCTGGTGGGTCGACGCCGCGTTCGATGAACGCGAGCGGATCAAGCGGGAGCTGTCGCCGCCGGACACCGAGGCCTGGAACCGGCAGATGCACCGCGTGCGCGTCTTCTCGGCGCTCATCTACGACACCGACCGCAACCTCGGCAACATCCTGATCACGGAGGACTGGAAGATCTGGATGATCGACTTCAGCCGAGCGTTCCGGCCCTGGAAGAAGCTCCTGCGTCCCGACGACCTCCAGCGGTGCGATCGCCGGCTGCTCGAGCGCCTCGAGCAGCTGACGGCGGAGACCGTACGCGAGGCGGTGGGGAATCACCTGCGCCGGGAGGAGCTGGACGGCTTGATGGCTCGGCGCGACCTGATCGTCGCGCGGATCCGCCAGCTCGTGGCGGAGCGCGGAGAGCAGGCGGTCCTGTACTGATCTCGACGGCTTCAGGCCACAGGCAGCCACGGGCTTCAGTTCAGGCTCCGGGCGTCAGGCTCCAGGCTCCAGGCCCGCGGGGTGCGAGGGTAGGGTCTACCCCGGACGGGTAGCTGCTACCCGCGCGACCGTTTTTCGCCAAGCCTCTGATAGCGCGGCGATTGTTGTGACGTCCGCCGCCGCCCGCGGGTAGCAGCTACCCGAGACGACTCGACCGGGCCGCTCTCCATTCGGCCCCCGGGTGCCACTACCGCGCATCAAGTTGTGTCCGTCCTGTGATTTCCCGTCGGCTCAGAGGCATCGGGCACGGCTCTTCCGACCTGGAGCGGTCTTTGCAAAGGCAGCAGGCGCGCAGGCTCCGAGGTCCATTTCAAAGGAGTCTGCCATGCGCACGCGTCGAGTCGTCGCCGCTCTTCTTCTGGCCATGCTCCCGGCGTTCGCGGGGGCGTCGATGATCGCCCACGAACCGGTGGCGGGCCGGACTGTCGAGTGGGTCTATGCCCTCGGCATGACGAAAGAAGAGGCTCTCGTAGTCGGCGTCGTAGGCGCCGTGATGTGCGGGGCTATCGCCTTCCCGGGAGGCATTGCCTGCGGCCTCGTCGGGGCTGCCTGACGACTCGGGCAGGTCGCCGTCCCGGGGGCCGGCGGCCTGCCCGCCTCAAGCAGACAGTGGACTCCGTGCAGCCGAGGCGACCTACAGGGGGCGCTTCTGCTCGACCGGACCGACCATGCCTCGGATAGACCGGTTGCTCGGATCTCTGCGATGGCTGATCGCCTTGAACTCCGGCCTGGTTCTGGCCGCGCTGCTCGCGGGTTGGATCGCGGCGAGCGCGACGGACGCGCCCGCCTATCTCAGCTTGAGTGGCATCGCCAAGCAAGTCGCCGCTCCGTGGGGCGAGAACTTCAGGACGATCCTGGCGGGGAACGCGACGGTTGTTGGCGTGATGCTCCTCGGACTGGGCACGCTCGGCGCCGTCAGCCTCGTCACGCTGTGCTGGAACGGCTTTCTGCTGGGTTTTGGCCTCTCATCGCTCTTCAGGGCGCACACGGCGGTGGTCTTGTGGCTGCTGCTGTACGTGCCGCTGGAGTTCGCCGCACTGGCTCTGGCCGCCGCTGCGTCGGAGGCGCTCTCGATCGCCGTGGTGAGTTATCTGCTGCACGACACGCGGCCTCGTCTCCGCCCCGTGTGGTCAGTTCTCGCGGCCGCGATGGCCCTGCTCGTGCTGGGCGCCGCCATCGAGGCCCACGTGATTGTCCGAGTCAACGACGCGGTCCATCCTCCAGACCCGGAGCTCTCGGATGGTGACGAGTGGATTGGAGCTGAGACAGCTCACGAAGACCTACCCCGGCTTTCAACTGGGACCCTTGTCCTGCCGGCTCCAGCCTGGCCGCTCGTACGGCCTCGTCGGTCCCAACGGCGCCGGCAAGACGACGCTGCTCAACGTGATCAGCCTGCAGGCGCAGGCGAGCGGCGGGGAGGTGCGGTTCGGCGACACCCCCGTGCGGTGGAGCGACACCGGCTGGAAAGAACGCATCAGCTACGTCCGCGAGACGCCGTCCTTCTACGGTGAGCTCAGCGTGGCACGAACGTTGCGGCTCGCGTCACGGCTCTACAGGAACTGGGACGAGGCATTCGCGGCGAGCCTGTTGAGTCGGCTCGAGCTGGCGCCGGAGAAGCGCGTCGAGCGCCTCTCCAAAGGCAACGCGGTCAAGCTGGGCATCGTGACGGCGCTCGCCCATCGCGCGGAGCTTCTGATCCTCGACGAGCCGACCTCCGGTCTCGACCCGACGGCCCGCGCCGAGATGCACGAGATCCTGCGGGCCCTGCAGCGAGAGCATGCGCCGCTGACGCTGCTGTTCTCGTCGCACATCCTCGAGGATCTCGACCAGGTCGTCGACGATCTGTTCATCCTGCGCAACGGCGCGTTCGTCTTCGAAGGCGCCATGCGCGAGCTGGAGAGGCTTGCGCTGTTCCGGGTTGCCGAAACGATCGATCTGCGGAAGTCGCCGGACGTGCGGCTGATGTGGCGCAAGAACGGGTTTCTCTGGGTCGCCGTCCCGCGCGACTGCCCGTTCGCGACAACGCTCTCAACGCTCCCCGGCTGTCGTGAAGACCCGAAGGGCCTGACGCTGTCGACCCTGTACGAAGGGACCGCACACGCATGCTGAACACACGGATTCGTGCGCTCGCCGCCAAGGACCTCCAGCTTCACTGGCGCGCCATCGTCACGAGCCAGCTGGCGATCGTCGGCGTCATCTTGCTTGGCAAGGCGATGCGGCCCCACGGGCGTCCGGCGGAGCTCGCCGTCCTCGTGTTCACTTTGAACTACCTGCTCGCCGGGTATTGGGGCGAGTGGCTCGTGTCGCGCGAGAAGGGCAAGGGCACGGTGGCCTGGCTCCGCAGCCTCCCGGTCACGGACTTCGATCTCGTCACCTCCAAACTCGTGGCCCAGGCTTTCTGTATCGTCTCGCTGTGGGCCCTCAGCAGCGGTCTGTCGCTCTGGGACTTCTTCTTTCCTCGCTTGATGGCCACCTGGGCGGTGGTGCTGCTGGCGATCCTGACCTTCGGCGCCCTGTCGCTCACGTGCCGGTGGCGATTTCGCCAGAAGGCCGGGCAGGTACTGCCGTTCGCCCTGGCAGCCGGCCTGATCGTGCCCTTCGTACTGGCACGGCGCTGGGGGGCCGATGTGCCGCGCCAGCTCGAGGCGCTGTGGACTCACGGCGGAGGCAAGGCTGCGGTGGCGCTCGCGCTCGTGGTCTGCTATCTCGCGATCTGGTGGGGGACGCTCGCGTGGATACGACGCTCGGATACCTCCCGGCTGGTCGAGTGAGCCCGCGCCGCCGGCGCCCCGACTGATGCTGTCGGCCGTCGCGCCGGAGGCGATCGTGCTCGACTTCATCTTCTCGCCCGTGACGTTCTTCGAGCGACGGCTGCGCCGGCCCCCGAACTGGCCGCTGGCCCTCCTGCCGCTGGGCCTCTGCGTCATCGTGCAGATCGCGTCGGCGCTCCTGTTCGTCGAGAAGATGCAGCCGGTGCTGGCAGGTTTCGAGGGGCGTTCAGCGTACGCGGCGTGGGCCACGCCGTTCCAGGTGTTCTCCGTCGTCCTGGTGGCGTTCGGGTATGCTGCAACCTATGCGATGGCGGCGCTGGCCCTGGTCTGCCTCGACGTGGTGACGACGGACTCGCGTCGCGGAGCGCGCCTGGCGGAATTCGTGGGACTGAGCTTCTTCACGCAGGTGCCGTATGCCATCGTCACCGTGCTGATCGCGTATTTCTGGTCTCCGGCCGAGTCCGGGCTGGGCTCCGGCACGTCCCTTGAGCACGTCAGCCAGGCTGTGGATCGTCAACACGCGGCGATCACGGCGTCGCCGCTGCTCTCGACCGGCCGACTGCTCTCCTATTACTCGACCGTCTGGCTTGTCGTGCTCCTGAGCGCGGCGCTGAAGGCCGTCACGGGGCTGGGGACGAAGGCGGCGTGGCTGGCGGCCCTGTTCCTGCTCGCGGTCTTTGTGGGGATCCGCCTGCTCGGCCGGGCTGCCGGCGTCTGACACCGGGGTCCGGAGAAGCTCCAGTCGCCTTGGTATGTAGGGGTAGAATCACCCGGTCCACAACCGGGTTCTCGACACCATGAAGGTACGGGACGTGCTCAAGCGTTTGGAAACAGGCGGGGCTAAAATAGGGCATATGGAATTCGCGGTTGTCGTCGAGAAGACCGAGACTGGATATTCCGCCTACGCGCCGGATTTGCCGGGCTGTGTGGCTGCGGGTTCTACCGCGAGCGAAACGCAACAACTCATGCGCGAGGCGATCGAGTTGTATCTGGAGGAGCTGAAGACGTCTGGCTCTGCCGCTCCAGAGGCTTCAACTGCTGTTCCGCGACTTCTCTTGGGCACGTTACGTTCCTGACTGACTGACGGGCTCAGCCTCGAGCGTGCGGCTTTGCGGAAGCCGTCGCCCCCTCCAGACGGCATACAAGGCGGGGTACACGGTGAGCTGCAGCACGAACGAACTGACGATGCCACCGACCATCGGCGCGGCGATCCGCTTCATGACGTCGGCGCCCGTGCCGGTGGACCACATGAGCGGCATCAGGCCCAGCAGCAGGACCATGACCGTCATGAACTTCGGCCGCACGCGCTGCGCGGCGCCCTCGACGATCGACACGGTCAGATCGCCAAAGGAGCGCAACTGTCCCTGGCGCTCGCGACGCGCCCGCGCCAGATTCAGATAGAGCAGCATGATCACGCCCGTCTCGGCGTCGATGCCGGCCAGGGCGATCAGGCCCACCCAGACCGCGACGCTCAGGTTGTAGTCCAGCAGCCAGAGCAGCCACACGGCACCGATGAGCGAGAAGGGAATGGCCAACAGGATGATGGCGACCTCGGTCAGCGACTTCGTGTTCAGATAGAGCAGGAACACGATGATGACGAGCGTCACGGGCAGCACGACGGTCAGCCTGGCCTTGGCGCGCTCAAAATAGGTGAACTGGCCGGCCCACTCGATGCGCACGCCGGCCGGCAGCGTCACTTGGTCGGCGACGACGCGCCGCGCGCGGTCGACGTACGCGGCGATGGCCTGGTCCCCGGGATCGACGAAGACGTAGCTGACCAGCTTCGCGTCCTCGGAACGGATGAGCGGCGGCCCGGTCGCAAACGAGATGGCCGCCACCTGGCCCAGCGGGACCTGGGCCCCCGTGGGTGTCGGCACGAGCACCGACCGCAGGCTGCGGGGAGCCTCCCGAAAGTCGCGAGCGTAGCGGACGGAGATGGGGTAGCGCTCCCGCCCCTCGACCGTTTCGGCGATCTGCATGCCACCGATGGCGGTCATGACGACGTCGTTGATCTGGCCGACCGTCAGGCCGTACCGCGCGGCCGCTCGACGGTCCGGCTGGATGTCCAGGTAGAAGCCGCCGGTGGGCCGGTCGGCAAACGCCGAGCGCGTGCCTGGAATCGCGCCCACCGCCTGTTCAATGGCCGTCGCCGCGCGCTCGAGCTGCGCCAGGTCGTCGCCGAACACCTTGATGCCGAGCGGCGCCCGGATGCCGGTTGAGAGCATTTCCGTACGCGTCTGGATGGGCATCCACCAGATGTTCGGCATTCCCGGATAGCGCAGCTTCTCGTCCATTTCCGCGATGAGCGCGTCCCAGGTCAGCCCCGGCCGCCACTCCTCGCGGGGCTTGAGCACGACGACGGTTTCGACCATACCGATCGGCGCGGGATCCGTCGCCGTGCGGGCGCGGCCCATCTTGCCGAACACGCTGACGACTTCCGGGAAGCTCGCCAACTGGCGGTCCATCGACTGCAGGACCTGGATGGCCTCGCCCGACGACATGCCCGGCGGCGCAGTAGGCATGTAGAGAATCGCGCCCTCGTTGAGCGGCGGCATGAACTCGCTCTCCAGCTCGAGCGCCGGCATGACCGACGCGGCGAGGAGCACGAGGCTCGCGGCGATCACGGCCCAGCGCCAGCGTACGACGAGCCGCACGACGGGGGTGTACAGACGCGTCAGCCACCGGCTCAAGGGGTTGGCCTGCTCGCCGCGGATCCGGCCGCGAATGACCAGCACCGAGAGCGCAGGGATCAGCGTCACCGACAGCACGGCGGCGAACGCCATCGAGTACGTCTTGGTGAACGCGAGGGGCTTGAACAGCCGGCCCTCGACGCCTTCAAGGGTGAACACGGGCAGAAAGGACACGGTGATGACGAGAAGCGAAAAGAAGATCGCGGGACCCACTTCCTTCATCGCGCCGATGATGATCGTGGGACGCGACGGGACCCCCGCGCCGCCTCCCTCCGCCGCGCCGGTGTGCTCGGCCTGTTCCTCGAGCCGCTTGTGGACGTTCTCGATGATGATGATCGCGGCGTCCACCATCGCGCCGATCGCCACCGCGATGCCGCCGAGCGACATGATGTTGGCGGTCAGGCCCTGATAGAACATCGGGATGAATGCCATCAGCACCGCGAGCGGCAGCGTGAGGATGACCACGAGCGCGCTTCGCGCGTGCAGGAGAAACAGGAAGATGACCACCGACACGACGACCATCTCTTCGATGAGCGTGTCGGTCAGCGTGGCAATCGACGCCTCGATCAGCGGGGCGCGGTCGTACGCGGTCTGGATCTCCACGCCCTCGGGCAGGCTGCGTGCGACCTCGTCGAGGCGCGCCCGCACGCGCTCGATCACCTGCAGCGCGTTCTCGCCGTAGCGCATCACGACGATGCCGCCAACCGCCTCGCCGCGCCCCGCGAGGTCCGCGAACCCGCGCCGGGGCGCCGGGCCGAGCCGGACCGTCGCGAGGTCGCCGACCGTGATCGGCACACCAGCGGGCCCGAGCGCCACCGGCACCTGTTCGAGGTCGTGCGTCGAGTCGACGTAGCCGCGCCCGCGGACCATGAACTCGTGCTCGGAGACCTCGACCGTCTGGCCTCCCACTTCGCGATTCGAGTCGCGGACGGCCTGCACCACCTTCGAGATGGGGATGCCGTAGCCCAGCAGCGCGTTGGGATCGAGCAGGATGTCGTACTGCTTGACGAAGCCGCCGACCGATGCCACCTCAGCCACCCCGGGCACGCCTTCGAGCGCGTAGCGCACGTTCCAGTCCTGCAGGCTGCGCAGTTCCTGCAGATCGTGTCGCCCGCTCTCGTCGACCAGGGCGTACTCGAACACCCAGCCCACGCCCGTGGCGTCCGGCCCCAGCGTCGGCGTGACGCCGGCGGGCAGTTGCGCCGTCACCTCGTTCATGTACTCCAGCACCCGCGACCGCGCCCAGTACATGTCCGTGCCGTCGTCGAAGATGACGTAGACGAAGGAGAGCCCGAACATGGACTGGCCGCGGACGAATCTGACCCGCGGCGCCGCGAGCAGGGCCGTCGAGATCGGGTAGGTGATTTGGTCCTCGACGATGTCGGGGCTCTGTCCCTGCCATTCGGTGAACACGATCACCTGCACGTCGGACAGGTCCGGGATCGCGTCGAGGGGCGAGCGGACCATCGCGTACCAGCCCCAGACGGCCAGCGCCGCGACGAAGACGAACGTCAGCCACGGGTTTCCGGCCGACGACCCGATCAGCCGGGCGACGAGCCCTTCCCCGCGAGCCGCCTCGGGCAAAGTCGTCATCGCCACTGCTCCATCGCGAGTTTGAGGCGGGCTTCGGCCGCGACGAGGAAGTTGCCGGAGGTGACGATCACATCGCCGGGCGCGAGGCCCGACAGGATCTCGATGCGGTCGCCGGTCACGAGTCCGGTCTTGACTTCATTGGGCCGGAGCCGGCCCTCGCCGAGATCGAGGAACACGAACGACCGCTGGCCGGCGTACAGCACCGCCTGCTCGGGGACCGTCAGCCGCTCGCCGAGGTTCCGCTGGATGGTCACCTCCGCGTACATGTCCGGCTTGATCGCCAGCTTGGGATTCGGCAGCGCAATGCGAACCCGCGCCGTGCGTGTGGCGCCCTCGAGGTACGGATAGATGAACGACACCTTCCCGGTGAAGGTCTGTCCCGGCGCGTACGGCAGCGTCACCGTCGCCGTCTGCCCAACGGCGACCACGGGCAGGTCGGACTCGTAGACCTCGGCCTCCACCCAGACCTGATCGATGCCGGCGATCCGGAACAGCCGTTCCCCCGGGCGGATGGCCGACCCGGCGACCACGTTCTTCTCCACGACATAGCCCGACGCCGGCGCGAGGATCGGCAGGTACTCGATCGGTCTTCCAGTCTCGGCCACCTGATCGATTTGCGCGGGAGAGAGGTCCCACAGGCGCAGGCGCGTCCGGGCCGCTTCGACCAGGTAGTCGGCGCGATTCGGTGCGGCCGTGGCCGCAGCCGTCCGCTGGCTGTTCGCCGCGGTCAGGAACTCCTGCTGCGCGGCGTAGAGATTGGGACTGTACAAGGTGAAGAGCGGTTGCCCCTCACGGACGTACTGTCCTGGCTCGTTGACATCCAGCCGGCCGATCCACCCGCCGATCCGAAGCGTGACGTCACTCAGTCGCGTCTCGTCAAAGACGACCCGTCCAACGGCCCGAACCTCGGTCGAGAGGGATTGCCGCGTGACCCGCTCGGTTTTCACGCCAATCTCCTGGCGGCGGCGTGCGTCGATGCGGATCGTCGCGGTCGCGGCCTCCTGCCTGGTGACGGGCACCAGATCCATGCCGCAGATCGGGCAGGTGCCCGGTGTGGCCGACCGGACCGAAGGGTGCATGGAGCACGTGTAGTAGGCGACCTCGTCTCCCTCTCCCGCACCGTGCGCGGCCTGCGCGTGCGCGAGGACCTCGGCCGGGTCTTGCGGCGCCGCGACCGCCCAGTCGCTGGCATCGCCACAGGTCGGCATCGCCTGTCCCATGTAGGGATTGCCCTTCTCGCCCTCGCGCTGGAACCACTTCGGGAAGGTCTTGGTCATCGGGCATGCCCACACGCCGAGGCCTTCGGAGAGGCGGGCGTCCACGCTGGCGAGGATCAGCAGCGCGCGAGTCAGCTCGCCGAACGCGGACCGGGCCGCTTGTCGATCGGCAGCACCGGCAAGGGACTGGGCCGTGCGCTGGGCTTCGACCATCACGGCGGCTCGCGTGTCCCCAGCACGCGATGCGGCCACCGCGGCGCCAAGCGCCTCGGCGGCGCGGGTGCCGGCCGGCGCTGCCCGACCCAGGTCGTCCGCGGCGAGCGCGGCGCGCGCCTCCTCATAGGCGGCCAAGGTCCGCGTCAGGCTCTCGTACGCGGCCGGTTCGTACGGTCCGCCGGTCAGGGTTCTGGATTGAGCGCCGCCCGCCACATCTCCGGAGCTGTCCTCGAGCCTCAACCCCTTGCTGCCGACCGTCAGCCGATAGCTGGCGGTGCCTCGGCCGGCCCTTCCCGAGATCGCCACGTCGAGACGCCAGCTTCCCGTCATCGGGAAGTCCAGCGTCGCGACGTAGGTGCCCGCGCCCTCCGACCGGACGTCCAGGTTCCCCCTCATCTCCGCCATCGAGCCCATCGCCGGCATGAAGAAGCCGACCGAGATCTCAGCATCGGTGACGGACGTGCCGCTCGGGTCCCGCACCTCGAGGTGGAAGCCTCCGCCGTTCTGCTTCGGCGGATCGGGGTTCAGATACGCCGTCAGGGCGTAGGGGCCAGCCTGCGCGGCAACCCGCTCGCCGGCAGAGCCCGCGCACGATGCGGCGACGCCGACAGCGGCGAGGACGGCGCCCAGCGCAGCCGGATGCAGCAGACGACGACGACGTGACTGCAGCGTGGCCTTCATGATGCTCTCCTTCACGGCGTGCCTCCGGAGCCAGGGGAGCGCGCAGTGCTGTTGATTGGCGATGCGGATGAGGGCGCACGTGGCGGCCAGGACTCGCCCGGCAACGCGCCGAGCGCCTGCTGGAGCGCGGCGAAGCGTCGCCGCGCATCGGCCTGGGTGTCCGCGAAACCGAGCTCCACGTCGCGTAGCCGGCGTTCGGCTTCAATGACGGCGAGAAAGTCCACCTGGCCGGTCTCGAAGGCGGTTTGGGCCGCCGCCGTCTGGTCGCGGGCGGCTGGCAGCAGCCGCGTCTCATAGAGCGCCAGCACGTGATGGCTTTCCTGAAAGCGGTCGAGCGCGGCGCTCACGTCCGCGGCGATCCGGCGCTCGAGCGCCGCGAGGCGGCTTCGCTCCTCGGACACGGCGCTCGATGCGCGGGCTACGCCGGCGCGAATCCGATCGCGCCAGATCGGAACCGAGACGCCGAGCGCGGCCGTCCAGCGGTGGGGCCCGGTGCCCCACATCGAGTTGAACGCGGTCATCGGCTGAAAGCTCGGCCGCCCCTCCAGGTGCGCGAGCGCGACGCCCGTTTCCCGGGCGGACACGCGGCTCCGAGCGGCCGAGAGCTCCGGTCGACGAGCCAGAGCCAGTTGAACCAGCTCATCCAACGGCACGTCGGGCATGCGGGGAATCGGTGGGGCAGTGAGCGGCGGCGGCGGCACAAGCGCTCGCGGTTCGCGGTGGAGCAAGGCATTGACGCGCGCAAGGAGCGTCTGTCGGTCGGTCGTCAGCACGACGTCCCGGTGCTCCAGGTGGGCGATCTCGACCTCGGCCGCCAAGGGCGCCTGCTGGGGCGCGAGTCCGGCTGCGTACCGGGCCGTGGCGACCTCCTGGAACTCGCGCAGCAGCTCCAAATGGTCCCTGTTGATGGCCAGCGCGCGCTCGACATACTGGTAGTCGTCGAACGCCTGCGAGGCGGCGAGCGCCAGCTCGCGGCGCACGGCCTCGAGGTCACCCGTACTTGCGTCGGCCAGCGCGTCGGCCTGCTCGCCGCGGCGCGCGAGGGTGCCCGGCCAGGGCAACGTCTGAGAGACTTGGGCGACCTGGCCGTACCGGACGCCGGAGGCGAAGGGGGATGCCGGCGCGAAGCTGTAGCTCGCGGCGAGGTTCGGGAGTTCGCGGACTTCCCGTGCGCGCGCCCTGGCGGCTTCGACAGCCCAGCGGGCCGCGGCCAGGTCTTGGTTCCGCTCGAGCACGGCGGAGACCAGCGTCTGCCGATCCAACGTCGAGCCTGTGAACGTGAACGGCACGTCCTGTTCCTGAACCGGGTTGCTCGACGCCGCGTTCTGCCCAGCCGCAACGGCTGGCAGGCTCAGGATCAGCAGACCACCCGTCACTCCACACCATCGCATCCGAGATCTCATGCACTCCCCTCCAAAGAAGCGGCCGCAGCGTCGCGGTCCCCGCCAGCTCGGCTGGACGAACCGGAAGACCCGGTCCGCGTACCGGCTTCAGGCGCTCGTCTTGCGCGTCAACGTTGGAACTGAATCAGTCGGCCGGTGCGCCGAAGCGCAAAGAAGGCGAAGGACTAGATCAGGAGAGTACCGAGGAGGATATAGACGGGAGCAAAGCCGAGGAACGGGCGCGCGCCTTGAGGGTTTCGGACCAGCCGCTCGCCGGGCGGCGGGGCCTCGGCTGGAACCGTCGCGAACGCGAGGACAGGTGCCGAGGTGACCGGCTGGAGGCGATCCGCCGGAGGCTGCTGCTGGGCGTCGCTGCCAACGCAGCAGTCCTCCGCGTCCATCGACTGGCACTCGTGGTCAGTGCCGGCGCAACACTCCATTTGAGCGGCCGTCATGTCCTGTCCGATCAGGCAGGGGGCCCCGATCGACACGACGAGCGCCAGCGTCACACCTGCGCCGATCCACCGCCGGAGGCTCGACATTTCTTGTGATTGTCCGCTTCACAGCACCGGTCTGTCAAGGTCGAGCGGGCGCCGAGCCAGCGCCGGATTGGGGTTTCGAACTCGTGATCCCGCGGTGCGGCAAGATGTTCTGATCAGAAGGTGGGGAGCAAGACCCCGTGTGGGCTCGATCCTTGAAGGAATCTGGAGCCGGCGGTCGGACTCGAACCGACGACCTGCTGATTACGAATCAGCTGCTCTACCAACTGAGCTACGCCGGCCTGACTTCGGAGGGGGCTCCCGGGACCACACGGCCACCCGAGGAACACGTGATTCTAGCACACGGCCCACCGCCCGGCGGGCCGCTACGCCCTCGCCTGAAACAGCTTTTCCGTCTCTGCGGTCAGCAGCACCCACAGCCCGTAGACGCCCACGATCGTCCCGAACGGGATGTGGACGAGCAGCAGGATCGACAGGATCAGGCCGAGCACGCGCGCCCAGGGGCGGAACTTCAGCAGCCCGATCCCGACGACGATGCCCGGGACCGAGAGGGCGAAGATGAACATCGACAGGCCGGTGCCGATCACCCCGAGGATCGGAATCGCGATGGCGGCCTCGTCCGGATCCGCCTGCATGCCGACCAGGCCGGCGATGCCGCCGAAGACCACCATGAGAAACAGGGAAAGGAGGATCCCCATCGCCCCGAGGATGATCTGCAGGAACCCGAGCACCTTGACGTGCGTCTCCATCGGTCCCTCCTGTCGGCCGGCACGGGATCGCCCGGCCAGAGCCGGCCCCTCCGTCACTATTCCTCGTCCGCCTCGTCGTCCTTCGGCACGCTCGTCGCCTCGTCATCCTTCGGCACGCTCGTCGCCTCGTCGTCCTTCGGCAAGCTGGTCGCGAAGTTGTCGAACTCCTCGACCGGCTCCTCCTCCACCGGGTCCACCGCGTCCACGTCGTAGACGCGGCCGGTGACCTTCACCGGGATCGGACCGGTGGGCCGGCGCTCTTCGCGCTCGCGCTTGGACCCGACCCCGCCGCGGGCGCGCCGGCTCGGGCCGTCGAAGCCGCGCCCGGGCGGCCCGCCCTCGCCGCGCGGCCCGCCGCCCCCGCCCGTGGACGGGCGCGGGGCCATCGGCGGCCGCGGTCCCGAGGGCCCGCGGTCCTCGCGGGCCCGCGCTTCGTTGACCGCGAGGTTCCGGCCCATGAAGGGCTGGCTGTTGAACTGGCGGATGGCCTCCTCCGCCTGGGACGACTCGGCGAACTCGACGAAGGCGAAGCCCCGCGCCCGCCCGGTCTCTCGATCGACCGGAATGGCGACGCGCACCGGTGGAGCCACTTGCGCGAAGTGCGAACGCACGTCCTCTTCGGTCGCCTGGTATGGCAGATTCCCGACGAACAATCGAACTGACACGACCTCCTCACCCTCGGGCCGACACCGTCACCCGCCGCGCGGCTGGCCCATCCAGACCGCGCCGGCGGGCGATGGTCCGACCCGCTCGCGGAGCGCGGGGGCACGGCGCCCGCCCTCCAGGTTCCCGACTCTCACCGCTGCCGCCGCCGGACGTTCCCGCCGCGCGCGCCCGTCCCGGCAGCCGTCTCGGCGGCCCGGGGCACCTCCACCAGCGCGCGCGTGTTGAGGCTCGTCGCCCACAGTGATTGATCTTGAGAGGGGCTGATTGCGGGATGGGGTCGATCGGCCCTCGACGCGGGAGTTTCGTGGCGGCTAAACTTCCACGAGACCGGAGTTTAGCAAATGGAGATCTCGAAGGCAAGCGCGGCCGGCGGCGAGCCGGCGGGCGGCGGGGACCGGTCTCCGCTCGTGGGCGTCAGCGAGGCCCCGGTGTTCCGCCTGCGGTGGCGGCCGCCCGCCATCGGCCGGGTGACCTGGATGATCCTGTCGATTCTCCTCGTCGAATGCCTGGTTTTCGGCCTCTCCGTGCTGCCGTCCGCCTTGTTCTGGCAGCTCTTCTTCCAGATCGCGTATCCGCACAGCGTCGTGCGGACGGTTGCGCTGAGCATGGCGTTTGTGCCGACGTACCTGATCTTCGCCATCGTGCTGATGGTGCTCTCGGCGGTCTCGACCCGCCTGACGGGCTGGCGCACGCCGGCCAACGCCGAAATGGTCATCGCGGAGCTGGGCTGGCCGCTGATGAACTGGGCGCGCTACATGGTGTCGGTGCACGTGGTGCGGCTGTTCGCCGGGTCGGTGCTGCGGGCGACGCCCCTCTGGACCTTCTACCTGCGGTTGAACGGGGCCCGGCTCGGCCGCGGCGTCTACGTGAACAGCCTCACCGTCAACGACCACAACCTGCTCGAGTTCGACGACCACGTCGTCATCGGCGACGCGGTCCATCTGTCGGGGCACACCGTCGAGCGCGCCGTCATCAAGACGGCCCCCGTCCGCCTCGGCGCCGGCGTGACCATCGGCATCGGGAGCGTCGTCGGCATCGGGGTGGAGGCCGGACCAAGGGCCCAGGTCGGCTCGCTGAGCCTGGTCCCGAAGTTCTCGCACCTCGAGGCGGGCGCGACCTACGTCGGGACGCCGGTACGGAAGCTGTGACCGCCGGACCGTTTGCCCCGGGCCAGCGCCTGCGCTACGATGGGAGGTTCCGGCTCCACGAAAACCTCCCTTCGTAGGCAGCGAGGCTGATGGCCGATCGACCGGCGGGCGCGGCGAGTCCCATCGTCATTCGCGGCGCCCGAACGCACAACCTGAAGAACATCGATCTCGAGCTGCCGGCCCGCCGGCTCGTGGTGGTCACGGGTGTGAGCGGGTCCGGCAAGTCGTCGCTGGCCTTCGACACGATCTACGCGGAAGGGCAGCGGCGCTACGTCGAGTCGCTCTCCGCCTATGCGCGCCAGTTCCTCGAGCGCATGGAGAAGCCCGACGTCGACCGGATCGACGGCATCGCGCCGGCGATCGCCATCCGCCAGAAGAACAGCGTCCGCAACCCCCGCTCGACGGTCGGGACCACGACCGAGATCCACGACTACCTCCGGCTGCTCTACGCGCGGGTCGGCCGCACGTTCTGCCGCAACTGCGGACGCGAGGTCGTGCGGGAAACGGCGGAGGTGGTCGCCCGCGAGCTGGAGGCGCTCGCCGACGGCACCCGCCTGTTGCTGGGATTCGACATCCCCGTGGTCGGCGTGGCCCGGGAGCGCGAGGAGGAAGAGGAGATCTCCGGCAACGGCGGCGACGCGGACGCGGAGCGGGAGGGCACGCTGCTCGACGGGGTGGAAGCCGAGGCGGTCCTGGGCGGCGCCGGATCGGGTGCCGACCCCGTCGCGGTCACGCTCGACGCGCTCCGGCGCAAGGGCTTCGGCCGCGTGCTCGTGGACGGCCGTGCGGTGGCGATCGACGAGGTGGATCCGGCGGCGCTCCGGGCGGCCGCGGCGCTTTCGGTGATCGTGGACCGCGTCGGCATCGACGGCCGCGTTGATCTCCAGACGCGCCTCACCGATTCGATCGAGACGGCGTACCAGGAAGGGGGGGGCGCGGCATTCGCCATCGAGGTAGGCGAGGACGGTCGGCCCGTGCGCACCCATCACTTCAGCGAGCGGTTCGACTGCCGGCCGTGCGGAATCGCCTACGAGGCGCCGCAGCCGCGGCTGTTCTCCTTCAACAACCCGTTCGGCGCCTGCCCGACCTGCCACGGCTTCGGCAACATCATCGAGCTGGATCTCGATCTCGTCGTGCCGGATCGCAAGAAGTCGATCCAGCAGAACGCCATCGAGCCGTGGAGCAAGCCGCACTATCGGTCGCACCTGGCCGAGCTGAAGCGGGCGGCGCGCGCCGGGAACGTCCGGCTGGACGTGCCGTGGGCCGAGCTCGCCGACGACGAGCGGCGGTTCGTCGTCGACGGGGACGGCGAGGAGTACGAGGGCATCAAGGGCTTCTTCCGCTGGCTCGAGCGCAAGAAGTACAAGGTGCACGTGCGCGTGTTCCTCAGCCGCTACCGCGGGTACCTGACCTGTCCCGAGTGCGGCGGCACACGGCTCAGGCGCGAGGCGCGGGACGTCCGGGTCGGGGAGCGGACGATCGACGTGGTGTGCGCGCTGACCATCAAGGAGGCCGCGGCGTTCTTCGCCGGGCTGGAGCTGTCGGAGAAGGACTCGGCGGTCGCCGACAAGGTGCTGCGCGAGATCCGCCGGCGCCTCGGGTTCCTGCGTGACGTCGGGCTCGACTACCTGACGCTCGACCGCCTGTCCTCGACGCTGTCGGGCGGCGAGTCGCAGCGGATCAACCTGGCGACGTCGCTCGGCTCGGCGCTGGTCGGCACGCTCTACGTGCTCGACGAGCCGTCGATCGGCCTGCACGCGCGCGACAACGACCGGCTGATCGCCATCCTGCGCCAGCTCCGCGATCAGGGCAACACCGTGCTCGTCGTCGAGCACGACGCCGACATGATCCGCGTCGCCGACTACGTCGTCGATCTGGGGCTCGGCGCCGGCGAGCGGGGCGGCCGTGTCATCTACGCGGGCGACCTCGACGGCCTGCTGCACGACCAGCGCTCGCTCACCGCGAAGTACCTCCGCGACGAGCTCGCGATCCCCATGCCGACGCAGCGGCGGCGGGTGAGCACCCAGAAGCTGAAGGTGCTGGGGGCCACGGAGCACAACCTGCAGGACATCGACGTCGAGATCCCGCTCGGCATGCTGACCTGCGTCACCGGCGTCAGCGGCTCGGGCAAGTCCACCCTCGTGCACGACGTGCTCTACGCCGCGCTCAAGCGCGCCAAGGGGGATTGGGACCGCCGCGTCGGCGCGCACCGCGGGCTCGAGGGCGTCGAGTTCGTGAGCCACGCGGTCCTGGTGGACCAGGCGCCCATCGGCCGCACGCCGCGCTCGAACCCGGTGACCTACCTCAAGGCGTTCGATCCGATCCGGGAGCTGTTCGCGTCGACCAAGGACGCGCGCGCACGCGGCCTCACCGCGAGCCACTTCTCGTTCAACGTTCCCGGCGGCCGGTGCGACGCCTGCGAGGGCGAAGGGGAGATCAAGGTCGAGATGCAGTTCCTCGCCGACGTCTTCGTCCCGTGCGACCAGTGCGACGGCAAGCGCTTCAAGCCGCAGGTGCTCGAGGTCCGCTACAAGGGGCGGAGCATCGACCAGGTGCTCAACCTGACCGTCCGCGAGGCGCTCGCGTTCTTCTCCACCTCGCCGAAGGTGCTGCGCCGCCTCCAGGTGCTCGACGAGATCGGCCTCGGCTACCTCCGCCTGGGCCAGCCGGCGACCACGCTGTCGGGCGGGGAGGCGCAACGCATCAAGATCGCGTCGCACCTGTCGTCGCACAGCGGGGAACGCATCCTGTACATCCTCGACGAGCCGACGACCGGCCTGCACTTCGACGACATCGCGAAGCTGCTCGCCGCGTTCCGCAAGCTCCTGCAGGCGGGCCACAGCCTGCTCGTCATCGAGCACAACCTCGACGTCGTCAAGACGGCCGACTGGATCATCGATCTGGGGCCCGAAGGCGGCGACGAAGGCGGCGAGGTCGTCGCCGCCGGCACGCCCGAGCAGATCGTTCAGGTCGAGGCGTCCCATACGGGCCGCCACCTGCGACCGGTGCTGGCGTCGGGACGTTCGAACGCGTACAGCTCGAGGACGAATTGGGAATGGAAAACGGAGAACGGAGAACGGAGAAACGCGTGAGGGCCCTCCCCCGCGCGTTCTACGATCGCCCGACGCTCGAGGTGGCGCGGCAGCTGCTCGGCCAGGTCCTGGTGCACCGCACGCGCGCAGGCGTCACGGCGGGGACCATCGTCGAGGCCGAGGCGTACATCGGCGAGGACGACCCCGCCTGTCATGCCGCGCCGGGCCCGACCGCGCGCAACGCGCCGCTGTACGGCCCGCCGGGCTTCGCCTACGTGTACGTCAACTACGGGATGCACTGCCTGGTGAACGCGGTGACCGAGCCCGAGGGGTCGCCGGCCGCCGTGCTCATCCGGGCGCTCGAGCCGCTCGAGGGGCTCGCGCTCATGCGCCGCCGCCGTGCGCGCGGCACCGCGCGCGCCGCCCGCAGCCTGCCGGCGCGTGACCTGTGCCGCGGCCCGGGCAACCTGACCAGGGCGCTGGGCATCGACCTGCGCCAGAACCGGCTGGACCTCACGGGACGGACGCTCTGGGTGGACGATCGTGGCCTCGTCACCGGCCGTGTCCGGTGGAGCCCGCGGATCGGGATCTCGGTCGGCACCGACAAGCGGTGGCGATGCTACGTCGAGGGACATCCCTGCGTGTCGGGACGGACGTAGGGCTGCTCTACCGGCGTTTCGTTCCGGCCTGCGCCACGCGAATCCGGATCTCCTGGCGGCGCCCGTCACGGATGACGCCGACGCGTACCGTGCTGCCGACGGGCGCGTCGGCGATCGCGCGCTGCAGGTGCTGCGTGTCGGTGAAGGGCTGTCCGTTGAAGCTCACGATGATGTCGCCGGGCCGAAGGCCGGCCCGGTACGCCTCGCTGTCGCGGCGCATCCGCGAGACGAGCAGGCCGTTGGGGTCGGGCGCGCCGAGCTGCCGGGCGACGCGCGCCGTGAGCGGCGACACCTCGATGAACCCGATGCTGCCGCGGCGGACCTGGCCGTAGCGGATGATGTCGTCGACGACCGTGCGCGCGATGTTGCTCGGGACGGCGAAGCCGATCCCCTGGTAGCCGCCCGTCTCCGAGTAGATCGCCGTGTTGATGCCGACCAGCTCGCCGCGCACGTTGACGAGCGCGCCGCCCGAATTGCCCGGGTTGATCGCGGCGTCGGTCTGGATGAAGTCCTCGTAGATCGACATGCCGACGTTGCGCCCGAGCGCGCTCACGATGCCCAGTGTCACGGTCTGGCTGAACTGGTACGGGTTGCCGATCGCCAGCACCCATTCGGCGACCTTCAGCTTCGACGAGTCGCCCCACGGCAGCACCGGGAGCCCGGTCGCCTCCACCTTGAGCACGGCGAGATCGGTGTACTCGTCCACTCCCACGATCTCGGCCGGCAGCTCGCGCTGGTCCGGCAGCAGCACGGTGACCTTCTCGACGTCGTTGCCGATCACGTGGTTGTTGGTGACCATGTAGCCGTCGGCCGAGATCAGGACGCCGGAGCCGAGGCTCTGCTCCGGGCGGGCGCGGCCGCCGAAGAACTCGTCGTTGCCGAAGAAGTACTGGAAGAACGGATCGTTGGCGAACGGCGAGTTGCGCCGCCGCACGACCTGCAGCGACGAGATGTTGGTGACGGCGCCCACCGCCCGCGCGGCCACCTGCGTGAAGTCGGGGCCCGGCGCCGCGGCGGCGGGCGCCTGGACCGGCGCGGCGGGTGCGGGCCGTGCCGCCGCGACGGCGGCTGGCACCGCGGCCGGCGCCGGCGCGAGCGGTCCCGCGCGCTCGGCCCGGGGCGTCCTCGTCGAGGCCGCGCCGGCGAGAAACCCGACCGACACGAGGAGCGCGGCGAGCAACAGACGAATCTTCATGTGCATCTCCAGCATCGTAGCAAAAACGGGCGCCTCGTTGGCGGGCGTCGCGCCGCCGCCGGCCGGCGGCGTCCGGTCCAGGCTCGTCGACGGCCCCTCCGCCCCGCGCGAGCCGGGGAGCGCGCGGGCGGCGGCATGCGCGCCCGCGCAGGTCTGTGCTACGATCCGCGGGTTCAGGCCCACGCGATCGGCGCGTCCCGGCCGCCGTGCCTTCGGCGACGCCCCGATTCAACGGCGGGCAGGTGGGCGCGGGAACCTGCGAAGCCGAGAACCCTCGAAGACTTCTTGATCTGACCCAGTATGAGTTCGATCCAGGCCACCCGGCTTCGCAAGGGGATGTTGATCAGGCTCGGCGACGGCCTGTTCCGCGTGCTCGATCTGACACACTTCACCCCCGGCAACAAGCGCGGCTTCGTCCAGTCGAAGCTGCGCAACATCAGGAACGGTACGCTCACCGACCACAAGTTCCGCTCCGAGGACAGCGTCGAGCGTGCGACGCTCGACGAGCGGCAGATGCAGTACCTCTACCGTGACGGCGACATGTTCCACTTCATGGACACGACGACGTTCGAGCAGATCTCCATCGCGTCGGAATCGATCGGCGACGCGGCGAACTTCATCGTGTCGGACGGGATCATCCGCGTGGAGTTCTACGAGAGCGAGCCGGTGGGCATCGAGCTGCCGATGACGGTCGACCTCAAGGTGCGGGACACCGTCCCCGGGATCAAGGGCGCCACCGCCAGCGCGCAGGTGAAACCGGCGACGCTCGAGACCGGCCTCGTCGTGCAGGTGCCGCCCTTCATCAACACCGGGGACGTCATTCGCGTGAACACCGAGACGGGCGAGTACCAGTCGAGAGTGTGACGATCCCGAGCCTGCCACCATGGACGTCATCCGCCAGCGCCCCAACCACGGCTGGATCGAAGTCGTCGTCGGCAGCATGTTCAGCGGCAAGACCGAGGAGCTGATCCGCCGGCTGCGGCGCGCGCAGATCGCCCGCCAGAAGGTCCAGATCTTCAAGCCGCGGCTCGACGACCGGTTCGGCGACGGGCACATCACCTCGCACAGCGAGATGCGCATCCCCTCGCGGGAGATCGCGACGTCGGCCGAGCTGCTCGCGCTCGTGGAACCGGTCACCGAGGTGGTGGGCGTGGACGAAGGGCAGTTCTTCGACCTCGAGCTGCCGGCGGTGTGCAGCGCGCTCGCGGATCGGGGCAAGCGCGTCATCGTCGCCGGGCTCGATCAGGACTACCTGGGCAAGCCTTTCGAGCCGATGCCGCAGCTGCTCGCGATCGCCGAGTACATCACCAAGACGCTGGCGATCTGCGTGGTGTGCGGGAACCCCGCCAACCACACGCAGCGCCTCGTCGCGAGCAGCGAGCGCGTGCTGGTCGGCGCGCAGGGCACCTACGAGGCGCGCTGCCGGCAGTGCTTCGACCCGCGCCTCGGCCAGGATCCCGGCGCGTAGCGCGGGGAACTTTTTGCCGGTTTCGGGTTCTCAGAAGGGCGGATGACCCTCGACCTGCTCCTGGCACGCCTCCTGATCCTCCTCGGCGTCGGGTTCCTCGTCGCCAACCTCCGCATCGTCCTCCAGTTCGTCCGGTACCAGCGTCTGCGCCGGACCGCCATCCTCACCTGGCCGGGGCGGCGGCCGCCGCTCTACGGGCTGCTGCTGACGCTCGGCATGGTGCTCGCCGGCCTCGTGATCGTGAAGCTCTGGTTCCAGGGGCGACCGCCCGTGGACGCGTTCGGCGAATCGATGATGATGCTCTACTACGGCGTGGCGCTGCCGCTCAGCCTGCGCATCGGTCGGGGCTTCTACGAGGAGGGCATCTGGGCCGAGACCGGGTTCGTCGCCTACGCGACGATCGGCGGGCTCTCCTGGCGCGAGGACCCCCAGGTGACGCTCGTGCTAATCGACCGGGAGCGTCAGTTCGCCCGCCGGCTCGAGGTGCCGGACCGGCACTACGGCGCGGCGCGGCGCGTGCTCCGGGACAAGATCGCGGCGCACGACATCCACTTCACCGGCAAGAGCCTCGACCTGGGCGAGCACGACGACCGGGACGTCGTGTGAGCAGAACAGGCTTTGGACTTTTGGGCTCTCGGCTTTCGACGTCTGCCAAAGCCCAAAGCCAGTCCCCTCCGTCACCGCAACAACCGCAGGACGAGCTCGACGAGGCCCGGCTGTCCGCTCGCCATGGGATCGCCGAGCCAGCCGGGCGGCGGGAGCCAGACGAACGCCAGGATCGCGATCACCATGAGGTCGTACTGCCACGTCGCGCGCTCGTAGGTCCAGAAGAAGGCGTGCCACAGCACGCGCGCCGGGAGCGTCAGGGCGCGTGTCGCGCTCATGCCGCCGCTCCCCGCTCGTGCCGCCGGAGCTCCATCCAGGTGTGGATGATGCGGTCGGCGACCGTGAAGATCGAGAGCACCAGGATCACCCACAGCACCGCGGCCATGCGGTTGGTGAACGCCCCGATCATGAACAGGACGATGCGCTCGGGCCGCTCCATGAAGCCGACCTTGCACTTCGGGATCAGCGACTCGGCCCGCGCCCGGGTGTAGCTCGTCATCAGCGCGAACGTCGAGGCGATTGCCGTGATCATCACGTAGTCGGTCCGGCCACGCTCGGCGTACAGGTAGATCAGGCCGATGAACAGCGCGAGATCCGAGAAGCGGTCGATCACCGAGTCCCAGAAGCCGCCGAACTTGCTCACCGCGCCGAGCTCGATCGCCACCTTGCCGTCGATGAAGTCGAAGATGTTCGCGACGATCATGATGAAGCCGGCCCGGATGAAGCGGCCGGTCGCCAGGTAGTACGCCGCGACGACGTTGATGAGCACGCCGACGAAGGTGAGCACGTTCGGGTGGATACGGAGCGCGACGCAGGCCGCGATGATCAGGCGCAGGGGAAACATGCACAACGCGCCGACCGCGCCGGTAAACGTCATGGGGGACCGACTCAATCCGTCAGCAGGGTTTTGGCCGCGATCGTCCACTATAATGGGAGATTCCGGCAGCGCAGACCCCGCGCATAGTAGCCCATGGCCATCGCCGAACTCAAGCGCCAGATTGGCCGCCTGCCCGAGCAGCCCGGCGTGTACCTCTTCGCCGACGCCGGCGGGACGACGATCTACGTGGGCAAGGCCCGGGTACTGCGCGAGAGGGTGCGCAGCTACCTGTCGGCGCACGGGGCGAGCCCGAAGACCGACGCCCTGCTCGCCGAGGTCGGCCACCTCGAGGTCATCGTCACCGACTCGGTCGTCGAGGCGCTGGCGCTCGAGAACCACCTGATCAAACAGCGAACGCCCAAGTACAACATCCTGCTCCGGGACGACAAGAACTACCCGTACCTGCAGGTGACCGCGACCGAGCGCTTCCCGCGCGTGCTGGTGGCGCGCCGGGTCGAGCGCGACGGCTCGTTCTACGCAGGACCGTTCCTGCCGGCGTCGCTCGCGCGCAAGACGATGTCGCTGACGCACCGGCTGTTCGGCATGCGGTCGTGCAACGAGGTGATCGACGGCCGGCGCGGCCGGCCCTGCCTCGAGTACGACATCAAGCGCTGTCTCGCGCCCTGCGTCGAGGAGATCTGCTCCGAGGCGGAGTACCGCGAGGCGGTCGAGCACGTCACGCTGTTCCTCACGGGTCGGAACGACGAGCTCGTCGCGGGCCTGCGCGCGCGCATGGAGGCCGCGGCCGGGAAAGAGCGGTTCGAGCAGGCGGCGCAGCTGCGCGACGCGATCCGGACGATCGACACGCTGCGCGAGCGCCAGCAGAAGATGGCCTCGACCGCGCTCGGCGACCGGGACGCGTTCGGCCTCAAGCTCGGGCCGGCCGGCGCCGTCGTCGAAGTCTTCCAGGTGCGCGGCGGCCGCGTGATCGAGCGCGTCGAGCTCGCGTGGCAGGCGGAAGGCGGGATCACGGAAGGGCCGTGGAATGTCCACGGAAGGCCCACGGAAGGCCCACGGAATGCCCGCGGCCTTCCCACGGCATGGCGGCGGCACGTCCACGGAATGGCCGCGGAGATGCTGCGAATCGCCGTGCAGCAGTTCTACGAAGAGCGCCCGGCGCCGCCCGAGATTCACCTGCCCGACGCCATCGACGAGGCGGAGACGGAGACGCTCGAGGCCTGGCTGTCGGCACGGGCGGACCGGCGCGTCCGGCTCCTCGCCCCGAAGCGGGGCGAGAAGCGCGGGCTGCTCGACCTCGCGGCGCGCAACGCCGCCCTGGCGTACGAGGCGCGGTTCAATCAGGCCGTCGCGGCCAACTACGAGGCGCTGGAGACCCTGCGCGCGGTGCTGGCGCTGCCGTCGGTGCCGCGGCGGATCGAGTGCTTCGACATCTCGACGATCCAGGGCAGCGAGACCGTCGCGTCGATGGTCGTCTGCGAAGACGGGCGGATGAAGCGGGGGGAGTACAGGAAGTATCGCATTCGGGGACGGTACTCGGTACTCCCGCCTCCGCCACGGCTACGGCGGGCTCGCCGAAGCTCGAAGAGCGAAGGCGGCGGTACTCGGGATCAGGCCGTCACGCCGCGTATCCTGGACGACTTCGCGTCGATGGAGGAGGTCGTGCTGCGCCGCTACCGGAAGCTGCTCGAGCAGGGCGGGCCCTTCCCGGACCTCGTGCTGATCGACGGCGGGAAAGGCCAGCTCTCGGCGGCCTACCACGCGCTCTCGCAGCTCGGGCTGGCCAACCTGGTCGCCGTCGGCATCGCCAAGAAGGAGGAGCTGATCCACACGCGCGACCGCGACGAGCCGATCGCGCTCGCGGCCGAGAACCCGGCGCTCCACCTCCTCCAGCGGATTCGCGACGAGGCGCACCGGTTCGCCGTGACCTTCCACCGCCGCGCGCGCGCCCGGCGCGACCTGCGGTCGGAGCTGGACGACATCCCGGGCATCGGCCCGCGCCGCCGCCGGGCGCTGCTCACCCAGTTCGGCAGTGTCGCCGGCGTCCGCCGGGCGACGCGCGAAGAGCTCGTGAGCGCGGTAGGCGGTCGGACCGCCGATGCGGTCCTCGCGCACTTCGCGCGCGCACGCTGAGGAGGGCACGGAGGATCTCACCACGGGGAACCTGACGCACCGGGCACGGAGGGAATCTCACCGCTTGAAGCCTGCAGCCCGAGGCCTGAAGCCTGAAGCCTTTCTTGAGTTGCCCCCCCGTTTTGCCGTATCCTGAACGGGCCGGTCTCGACCATTTCGCCTTCTCGGCGGGACTTCGCCGTTCCCTTTGGCCAATCTCGACTTCGTCGCGCTCGGTCTCGCGTTCGGGGTGCTGCTCGTGTCGCTGACCGTGCACGAGATGGCGCACGCGTGGACGGCGGACCAGCTCGGCGATCCGCTGGCCCGGCGGCTCGGCCGGGTTTCGCTCAACCCGGCGGTGCACGTCGACCTGTTCGGCACGGTCATCCTGCCGCTGGTCGCGTTCCTGTCCGGGTTGCCGATCATCGGCTGGGCGAAGCCGGTGCCGGTCAACCTGGCGGCGCTCCGGGAGCCGCGCCGGGATTTCATGGTGATCGCCGCCGCCGGTCCCATCAGCAACCTGCTGTTGGCGGGGCTGGCGTCGCTGCTGCTGCACGCGCAGGCCGGCTGGCCGGGCGCGGCGGGCGGCACGACGGCGTGGGCGCTCCGGCTGACGCTGCAGGTGAACGTGCTGCTGGCGCTGTTCAACCTGGTGCCGATCCCGCCGCTCGACGGGGGCAACGTGGTCGGCGGCCTGCTGCCGCCGCGCCTCGCGGACCGCTATGACGGGCTGATTCGGCCGTACGGGTTTCTGGTGCTCTACGCCCTGTTGTTCACCGGCGCGCTGAACACCCTCGTGTTCTCGCCGGCGTTCAGAATCTCGAGGATGCTGCTGCCGTGAAACCGCGAGTCGTGTCCGGGCTACGCCCGACGGGAA
>Ga0326597_10002328_pt1 | contig 28513 bp, 19 predicted proteins | sample RVTome_12_FD_203789 | JGI IMG/M metagenome (GOLD analysis project Ga0326597, IMG submission 203789) | Soil microbial communities from uranium-contaminated site in the Upper Colorado River Basin, Wyoming, United States - RVT100D185 | ecosystem: Environmental > Terrestrial > Soil > Contaminated >... | reverse complement strand
GCCGGTTCGACCGGGACGATCTCGAGACCTTTCTCAACAGCTATCAGCGTGTCGCGCCGCTGACCATCGGCGAGCTGTGGGCCTGGCCCAGCATGCTGACGCTCGCGCTCGTCGAGAACCTGCGCCGACTGGCCGACGAGATGCTCGTGTCGCGGCGGGCCCGGATGATGGCGGACGACTACCTCCTGCGCGCCGAGACGGACCACCCGATGGCCTGGCCCGTCGACATCCACGTGGCGGCCATCGTGCAGCTCCTGCTGCGGACGCGTGAGTACGGGCGCAAGGTCCCGCTCCTGCGACGGGCCGTCCAGGCCCACCTCGACGCGCAGCAGATGACGGCCGAGGAGGCGGTCCGCCGCGAACATCAGCGCCAGGGCGTCGCGCAGGTGTCGGTCACCAACGCCATCACGAGCCTCCGGCTGTGTTCGGCGATCGACTGGCGCGAGTTCGTCGAACGCGTGAGCCTCGTCGAGCACGCCCTGCGGCGGGACCCGGCTGGCGTCTACGGCCGAATGGACTTCCTCAGCCGCGACCAGCAGCGTCATGCGGTCGAGCAGATCGCGGCTCCAAGCGGAGAAGCGCAGCTGAAGCTGGCGCTCAAAGCCGTCGATAGCGCGCGTGAGGCCGCGGCGCGCACCTCGCCGGCGGACCGTGAGGCGCATGTCGGCTACCACCTCGTTGGCCCGGGTCGCCTCGACCTCGAGGCCGACGTCGCCTGCCGACCTCCGCTCCGCACGCGGGTGCGGCGTCTGGCCCTCGGGCATCCGACGCTGCTGTACCTGGGGTCGATCGGCGCGCTGACCGGACTGCTGCTGTCAGCGGCGGCCAACTGGCTGCCTGGCGTCGCGGGCGTCGCCCCGATGCTCGTCGTCGCGCTCGCGCTTCTGCCCATGCCCGCGCTCGACGTCGCCATCGCCGCCGTGCAGCGCGTCCTGGCGCGGGCGGTCGGGCCTCGCCGGCTGCCTCGGATCGACCTCGCCGACGGAGTCCCGGACGACGCGCGCACGATGGTCATCGTGCCCACGCTCCTGGCCAGCCCCGAGGCCGTCGCCGCGCTCCTCGAGCACCTCGAGGTGCTGGCGCACGGCAATCTGGACCCCCGCATTCACTTCGCCATTCTGAGCGACTTCGTGGACGCGCCTGCGGCGTCGCTCGACGAGGACGGCCCGATCCTGTCCGCGGCGTGCGAGGGGATTCTGGACTTGAACCTCCGGTTCGGCGAGGGACACGCCGACCGGTTCTTCCTGTTTCATCGCGATCGACGGTGGAACGACCGCGAGCGCGTCTGGATGGGCTGGGAACGCAAGCGCGGCAAGATCGACGAGTTCAACCGGCTGCTCCGTGGCGCGATCGACACGACGTTCACGACTCAGGTGGGGGAGTTGGACGTGCTGCCGGGCGTGCGCTACTGCCTGACGCTCGATACCGACACGCGCCTTCCCCGCGACGCGGCGAAGGCGCTCATCGGGATCATCGCCCACCCGCTCAACCGGCCGCAGTTCGACGCGAGCCTGGGCCGGGTCACCGAGGGCTACGCCGTCCTGCAGCCTCGCGTGAGCGTGACCATGGCGAGCGCGGCCGGGTCGCTCTTCGCGCGGCTGTACGCCGGCCACACGGGCGTGGATCCCTACACGACCGCCGTGTCCGATACCTATCAGGACCTGTTCGACGAGGGCATCTTCACGGGCAAGGGGCTGTATGACGTGGACGTGTTCGCCGCCTCGCTCGGCGGCCGCGTGCCCGAGAACACGCTGCTGTCCCACGATCTCTTCGAGGGGTTGTACGCGCGCACGGCGCTCGTCACCGACGTGGAAGTCGTTGACGACTACCCGTCGAGCGTCATCGCCCACGCGAAGCGCCAGCACCGGTGGGTGCGTGGCGACTGGCAGATTCTCTGGTGGCTGCTGCCCGTCGTCCCGGCGCGCGCCGGCTGGCAGCGCAACCGGCTTCCGCTCATCGCGCGCTGGAAGATCTTCGACAACCTGCGGCGCAGCCTGGTGACCCCGGCCACCGTGGCGCTCTTCGTGGCCGGGTGGACCGTGCTGCCCGGCCCTCCGTTCGTGTGGACCGCCATCGGACTGGCGGCGCTGTCGTTCCCGGTCGGCGACGCGTTCGTGGGGCTGCTCGGCGTCGCGGGGACGCGGGCCCGATGGCGCGCCGCGTTCGACGACCTCCGCATGGCGGCCGCGCGAAGCGCGCTGCAGGCCGTCTTCCTCGCCAGCCAGGCTTACGACCGGCTGCACGCCATCATCGTGACGCTCGTCCGCGTCGGGCTCACGCGCCGGCGCCTCCTCGAGTGGGAGACGGCCGCGGCGACCGTCCGCCGCGCGGGGTCCCTGCGCGTTCGCGCGTTCGCGACGCGCATGATCGCGAGCCCGCTCGTGTCGGCCGGCGTTGTTGCCCTCCTCGCCGCGGTGAATCCGCGGGCGCTCCCTGCCGCGCTTCCCCTCGTGTTGCTGTGGGCGGCGGCGCCCGCGATCGCATTCGCCCTCAGTCGTCCCGTGCCCTCGCGCCGCGAGGTGCTGGACGCCGGCGATCGCGAGTTCCTGCGGGGCGTCGCGCGGAACACGTGGCGCTACTTCGACGCCTTCATGGGGCCGGCCGATCACTGGCTGCCGCCCGACAACGTCCAGATGCTGCCCGACCTGCGCGTGGCGCATCGAACGTCGCCCACCAACATCGCGATGGCCCTGCTCGCCACCGTGTCGGCGCACGATCTCGGGTTCATCGACCTCGACGACATGACGGCCCGGATCGAGGGGACGCTGACGACGGCCGAAGGCCTCGAGCGCTTCGAGGGCCACCTGTTCAACTGGTACGACACGCGAACGCTCGCGCCGCTCCAGCCCGCCTACGTCTCCACGGTGGACAGCGGCAATCTGGCGGGCGCGCTGGTGACGCTCGCCGCGGGCTTGCCTCGGCTCGCATCCGACGGAGCCACGTCGAACGAGACGGCCGCGCGGCTGCGCCATCTCTCGGCCCGCGCCGCGGCGCTCTTCACGGGCATGGACTTCAGGCGCCTCTACGATGCGCGGCGCCAGCTCTTTGCCGTCGGATACCGTCTGGCCGATGCCGAGGGGCAGGGCCGGCTCGACACCTCACGCTACGACCTGCTGGCCTCCGAAGCGCGTCTGGCGAGCTTTCTCGCGATCGCGAAGGGCGACGTCTCCGAGTCGCACTGGTTCCATCTGGGGCGTTCGGTGACCGCAGTCCACGGGGCGCCCGTGCTCCTGTCGTGGACCGCCACGCTGTTCGAATACCTGATGCCGCTGCTCGTGACGCGCACCTATGCCGGCACGCTGCTCGACGAGTCCTGTCGGATGGCGATCCAGCGCCATGTTGACTACGCGGCGAAGCTGGGCGTGCCGTGGGGCAGCTCGGAATCCGCCTACAGCGCCGTCGATCGGCACGGGACGTACCAGTACAAGGCGTTCGGTGTTCCGGGGCTAGGTCTCAAGCGGGGTCTAGGCGACGAGCTGGTCGTGGCTCCGTATGCCAGCGCCCTGGCGGCCATGCTCGTGCCCGCGCAGAGTGCGGCCAATCTGCGGCGACTCGCGGCGCTGGGTGTCGAAGGCGACTACGGGTTTTTCGACGCCGTGGACTACACCGATCGAGGTCAGGGGCTTGCCGACGCGGCTCATCCGGTCGTCGTCCCGACATTCATGGCGCACCACCAGGGCATGACGCTGGTCGCGCTGGCCCAGGCGCTCGAGGGCGACCGGATGGTCGCGCGTTTTCACACGGACTCCCGCGTGCAGGCGACCGAGCTGCTGCTGCAGGAACGCCTGCCGCGCGACGTGCCCGCCACGGCGCGTCTGCCTGCCGACGCCGTGCGCGTGACGGCGCCGCCACCGCTGCCCGTGCGCCGCTATCGCACGCCGCACACGGTGTTTCCACATCAGCAGTTCCTGTCGAACGGACGGCTCGTCAGCGTCGTGACCAACGCCGGCGGCGGAAGCCTGCTGCGCGACGGCGTGGCGGTGACCCGGTCGCGCCGCGACGCCACGCTCGATCCCGGAAGCCTGTGCGTCTACCTGCGTGACGTGTGGAGCGGCGACGTCTGGTCGGCGGCGTACCATCCGACCGCGATCGAGCCGGCCGACTACCTCGTCACGTTTCGCCCCGATCGCGCGACGATTCGCCGCCGCGACGGCACCATCGTCAGCCAGCTCGACATCGCCGTGTCGACCGAGGACGACGTGGAGGTGCGCCGGCTCGCGATTACCAATCAGGGCCCGCGCACGCGCGAGATCGACGTGACGAGCTACGTGGAGCTGGCACTCGCGGCGCCCGAGGCCGACCTGGCGCACCCGGCGTTCGGCAAGCTGTTCCTCGAAACCGAATACGCACCGGCCAGCTCGGCCCTGCTCTGTCGCCGGCGGCCGCGGGACGCGGGCGAAGCGCCGATCTGGGCCGTGCACGCCCTGAGCCTGGAAGGCCGGACGCAGGGCCCCGTCGAATGGGAGACGGACCGGGCCCGGTTCGTGGGGCGCGGGCGCGATCCGCGCGCCCCTGCGGCCCTTGACGGCCGCCGGCTTTCGGGTACGACCGGCGCCGTCCTCGATCCGATCTTCAGTCTGCGCCAGCGGATCCGGCTCGCGCCTGGCGCGACGGCGCGCCTGTCGTTCGCCACCGGCGTCGCCGGCGACCGGGACGCAGCCCACGCGCTCGGCCAGAAATACCGGGACCCCAGCGCGGCCCGACGCGCCTTTGCCCTCTCACTCGGACACTCGCAAAGCGCGCTGCATCATCTGGCGATCTCCAGCGACGAGGCGTTGCTGTTCGAGCGACTCGCCTCGCGGGTGCTGGGCGCCGACGGCTCGCTCCGGGCGTCCCGGGAAGTGCTGGCCGCCAACCGGCTCGGGCAGCCGGGATTGTGGCGGCACAGCATCTCGGGCGACCTGCCCATCCTGCTGGTCCACGCGGTGGGCGACGACGTGCTCCCGCTCGTCCGGCAGGCTCTGCAAGCCCAGGAATACTGGCGCCTGAAGGGGCTGGCGGCCGACGTCGTGATCCTCAACGAGCAGCCCGCCAGCTACCTGGACGAGATGCAGACGCAGCTCACGGCGCTTCTCGACGCGGGCCCGTGGCGAGGCTGGCGAGAGCGGCCTGGCGGCGCGTTTCTCCTGCGCGGCGACGCCATCACCGGCACCGAGCGCACGTTGCTGGAAACAGTGGCCCGGGCGGTCTTGAACGCGGATCGTGGCGACCTGCGAGCGCAGCTCGAGCGGCCGCACGCGGACGGCCTGTCGCTGCTGCCGCTGACGGTCGCCGCGCTGCCGCCCGGTCACCACGAGTCAACCGAGCCGCCCGTTGACGAGCCCGTGTCCGTGCCGCCGCTCGCGCTCGCCAACGGCATGGGCGGCTTCGCCGACGAGGGTCGTGCGTACGTCGTCGTGCTGGAGGGTGACCAGGAGACGCCGGCGCCGTGGGCGAACGTCATCGCCAACGCCGGCTTTGGCACCATCGTGACGGCGGCAGGTTCGTCACACACCTGGGCCGAGAACAGCCGCGAGAACCGGCTGACCTCGTTCGCGAACGACCCGGTCACCGATCCGACGGCCGAAGCGTGGTTCGTTCGGGACGAGGACTCCGGCGAGGTGTGGTCGCCGACGCCCGGGCCCGTGCGACGCGGCCAGGCCAGCGGCCGAATCGTCGTTCGCCATTCGGCTGGCGTCACCCGCTTCTCGCGCGCGCATCGAGGGATCGAGCACGAGCTCGAGATCTTCGTGGACGCGTCCGATCCGGTGAAGTTCTCGGTGCTGACGCTTCGCAACACGGGGCCTGCCCCGAGGCGTCTCGGAGTCGTGACCTACAACGACTGGGTGCTCGGGCCGCCCCGGGAGGACCAGGGCCGTCACGTCGTCACCAGGCTCGACCCGGCCTCTGACGCAATCTTCGCGACCCATGCGTACAACGCGGCGTTCCCGGGCCGTGTCGCCTTCACGTGCGTGAACGATCCCGTGCGTTCGGCGACGGGTGACCGAAGCCTGTTCGTCGGACGCAACGGCGCCCTGTCGAACCCGGCGGGCCTGCAGGCGTCGGTGTTGCCCTCGCGTTTCGGTGCGGGCCTCGATCCGTGCGCGGCCCTGCACGTGCAGGTCGAACTCGCCCCGGGCGGCTCACACTGCGTTGTGCTGCTGCTCGGGCAGGGGCAGAGCGAGGACCATGCGCGCGAGCTCATCCGACGCCACGGCGGGGCCGAGGCCGCCGCGGAGGCGCGCCGCCAGGTGGAAGCCGGCTGGGATCGCACGCTTGGGACCATCGAAGTGCGCACGCCCGACGACTCTTTCAACATCCTCGTGAACCGCTGGCTGCTCTATCAGACCGTCAGCTGCCGCCTCTGGGCGCGGGCCGGCTACTACCAACCCGGGGGCGCCTTCGGATTCCGCGATCAACTTCAGGACGTGACAGCCCTGTCCTTCGCGCGTCCGGAACTGGCGAGAGAGCACATCGTGCGGGCTGCTGGCCGTCAGTTCCGCGAGGGCGACGTCCAGCACTGGTGGCATGAGCCGTCCGGCGCGGGGTTGCGGTCGCGCTGTTCCGACGACCTGCTGTGGCTGCCATTCGTCGTGGCGGATTACGTCTCGAGCACCGGCGATGCCGTCGTGCTCGACGAGCGCGTCCCGTTTCTCGACGCACCGCCGCTCGATCCGGGGCAGCAGGAAGCCTACGGAGAGCCCGTCGTGTCGGCTGAAGCGGGCTCGCTGTTCGAGCACTGCGTCCGCGCGATCGACAGGGGCCTGACCGCGGGCCAGCACGGCCTGCCGCTCTTCGGCAGCGGCGACTGGAACGACGGCATGAACCGTGTGGGCGCCAAGGGTCGAGGCGAGAGCACGTGGCTCGGGTTCTTTCTGCATTCGGTGCTGACGGCGTTCGCGCCGATCTGCGATGGCCGGGGCGATCGCGCCCGCGGCGATCGGTACCGCCAGGAAGCCGGCCGCCTGGCCGGCGCGCTCGGTCACGCCTGGGACGGGGAGTGGTACCGGCGCGGCTTCTACGATGACGGGACGCCGCTCGGGTCGACCCTCAGCGACGAATGCCGGATCGACTCAATCGCGCAGTCGTGGGCCGTGCTGTCGGGCGCCGTTCCGCTGCGGCTGGCCGAACGCGCGATGGACGGCGTGCGCACGTTCCTCGTGGCCCGCGGCGCGCAGGTCATGTTGCTGCTCCATCCGCCGTTCGACGTGTCCACGCAGGAGCCTGGCTACATCAAGGGGTATCCGCCGGGCGTCCGCGAGAACGGCGGTCAATACACGCACGCGGCCGCCTGGATCGTCATGGCCCTGGCCCGCCTGGGCAGCGGGGATGAAGCCGCGGAGGTGTTCCACATGCTCAACCCCATCAATCACGCCAGGCACCCGGCTGACGTGGCTCGCTATCAGCTCGAGCCGTACGTGGTGGCGGGCGACGTCTACGCTCATCCGGACCATCGCGGACGAGGCGGGTGGAGCTGGTACACCGGGGCGGCTGGCTGGATGTATCGGGCGGCAGTCGAGAGCATTCTCGGCCTGCGTCGTTCCGGCGCGACGTTCGCGGTGGAGCCGTGCATTCCGTCGGCATGGCCGGACTGCCAGGTGACCTGGCGGCATTGCGAGACGCGCTACGACATCTCGGTGTCCAACCCCGGGCGCCGGTGCCGGGGCGTCGCAAAGGCGACCCTCGACGACGCTGCGGTCGATCACCTGGCCATCCCGCTGGTCAACGACGGCCGCACGCACCAGGTCCACGTGGTCATCGGTTCCGAGTAAGGCAACTTGCGCCCGGACCGCCGCGGCCGTCCCTTAAGGCAGCTCGCGCGCGTCGGCCTGAACTTTGCCGGCCGAGACCTCGCGCTGGGCTGTCACGACGGCCTTCTCGGCGATCTCGACGCGCGGCGTGCAGCCGCGCCGCAACTGGGCGGCGCGCAGGGCCGAGACGATGACAAACTCGAACACGTTCACGTCTTGAGGGCGGTGAATCACCGGGAGGCCTCCGGGGGACTCGGATGCCCCTCGCCCCGTCGGCATTGGCAGGGCGCGGGCTCCGACCAGAAAACAGGCCGGTCGGCGCGCACCCGTTGAGGGGGGCACTACTCGGACGCGGGCAGGCTCGGTTTTCGACTGACACTCCGAGCATACTCGATCGCGGCCGGTCGCGGGCCGGGCCGCTTCCGATCGGCGGCCGACCGGGGTAGAATAGGCGCCCGCTTTCCTGAGCCCTTCGGCCCCGCGGCCCTGGCCCTCATTAAAGCCTCGTGGAGAGGACTTAACGGCCGATGCGCGTGTATCTCGTAAATCCCAGCGACCTCTCGTTCGGCCTGGCGGTCATCACGCCACGCTGGCTGTTCGTGCTCGCCGCGGCGACGCCCGAGCGCTTCGGTACGCCGATTCTTGCCGACGAGACGCTCGAGCGCTTCGATCTCGATGCCGTCCAGCCCGGCGACGTCGTCGGCGTGGGTGTGCACACGGGCAATGCCTTGCGCGGGTACGAGGTCGGCCGGGCGGCGCGGGCCCGCGGTGCGTTCGTGGTCATGGGCGGCATCCACGCCACGCTCTACCCGGACGAGGCCCGCGAGCGGGGCGAGGCCCACGCCATCGTCAGCGGCGACGGCGACGTGGTGTGGCAGCAGGTGCTGGCCGACTGCGAGGCCGGCACGCCGAAGGCGCAGTACGACGGGGGCCGCGTCGAAGGCGCCCGCTTCATGCCCGCCCGCTGGGACCTGGTGCCCCGCGGCCGCTACATGTGGGCGTCGGTGCAGACCGTTCGCGGCTGCCCGAAGCACTGCTCGTTCTGCTCGGTGTGGCGCACCGACGGACAGGAGCCGCGCAATCGCGTGCCCGCGTCGGTGGTCGAGGAGGTCGTGGAGCTCCGGCGGCGCGGCTTCCGGTTCATTGCGCTGGCCGACGACAACTTCTACCCGGTGACGCTCCAGGATCTCGCGCAGGCGTCGCGGCTCAAGGACCCGACGCGTCTCCACGAGTTGAAGGCGCTTCGCGCCGATCGGATGGAGCTGATGGCGGAGCTCGCGAAGATGCCGAGCGACACCGTCTTCTTCACGCAGATCACGATGGAAGCCGCCGAGGACCCGGAGTTCCTCGACGCCATGCGCAAGGCCCGCATCAAGGGCGCGCTCGTCGGCGTCGAGTCGGTGACGCCCGAGGGCCTCAAGGCCATCTACAAGAACTTCAACCTGGCCGGCGACGCGCTGGCCGAGCGCCTGCGCGCGTTCCGCGATCGCGGCGTGCACGTGCTGGGGTCGTTCATCTTCGGCCTGCCGACCGATCGCCCGGAGACGTTCGACGCGACCGCCGTCGTGGCGCAGCAGGCCGGGATCACGTTCGCGCAGTTCGTGATGCTCACGCCGTTTCCCGGCACGGTCGATTTCGACAAGTGGGAGAAGAGCTTCGGCGGCAACCCGCCGACCGTCGACGGCATTCCGATCACGCGCCACTGGCTGATTCCAGCCGAGAAGCGCCCGAAGTACTTCATCGGCCACCCGTCGATGACGCCCGACGAGATTCGCGCCCGCACCCAGGGCGTCTGGGACCGCTTCTACGACGTGCGGGAGATCTGGGCGCGCAGCCGCTGCGTCAAGTCGATCAAGGGGCGACTGGCGTTCGTCCTGATCTCCAAGCTCTACCGGCAGATGTACGCCAACACGGGCATCTCCACCGACAGCGCCCGCCGATCGACGTCGGTTCGCTGGGCGCGTTGGCTGAGCCGCCCGTGCCAGCGCCTGTTCGCCGGCAAGCCGATGCCCGACCTCCAGATGCCGACCTAGCGACTACGTGCTCGATTCTGTCGCGCCGCCCTAGCGCCGCCAGCGGAACCAGACGTCGATGCCGCCGCCGTCCGGGCGGTATCCGGGCGCATAGACGCCCGCGTCGCGGTAACTGCGGTCGTATCCGCTGCTGAACCCTTCGCGATAGGCGAGCTTGTACGCGTCTTTGGGGCCGAACCGCCGGTCGTACCCGCGGTCGCCGTTGCGATACCAGCGGTGGCGGACCGGATCGTATGAGTCGCGATCGCGGGCGTCCTCGCGGCCCTTTTCATAGCCGTCGCGATAACCCTGGTCGAACCCGAGACCCGCGTAGGGCGCACCCGCGCCCGGGTAGCGGTCGCCGTACGGGGATCCGTAGCGAGGCGCCTCGCGGTACCGGTCGGCCGCGGACGGGCCGTAGATCACGCGCGCGCCGCGATCGCGCGCGGCCAGCCGCTCGGCATCGCGGCAGCTCATCGGCGCGGGCTGGCGCCCTGGCGGCCGGTAGTCGTACCAGACCCGGCACGCGCCGAACGGCGGCAGATACGCAGGCGGAACGGCCATCGCGCCGGGCGGCCGGGCCCGCACTTGCGCGGCTGCCGGCATCGCAAACGCGCCGATCAGGATGAGCGTGGTGGCTGCGTGTCGCATGGTCTCTCTCCCGCTTGCTGCCTCAGCAAGATGGGGGCCAGCGGTTTTGCGCCCGGAATTCGGGAAGAACGCACGACCGTGTCCGCCACGGCGGACACCGGACGACACTTCACGCGCTGGCGCCAGATGCTCAGGCCGGGCGCGCCCGGCCCTCGTACATGAAGGCCATCGGCCGCGGGCCGTCCGCGTAGCCGCTCTCGATTCGCTCGATGCGGAACCCGGCGTCTTCGACGAGCGTGGGAACCGCCCGGTTCAGGTGGCACCCGCCGCCGATCCGCTTCCAGACCGGCGTCAGTCGGTCCTGCCACCGCCTGACTCGGGCGTCCGGCGCGAGGCCGTGCTCGACGAAGAGCAGCGCGCCATGCGGCTTCAACACGCGGCGGACTTCCGAAAGCCCGCGCGCCACGTCCGCCATCGAGCACAGCGTCCACGTCGTGACCACCGTGTCGACCGTGCCGTCTCCCAGCGGAATCACCTCGACGGACCCGTCCACCAGGTCGACCGGGACCCTCGAGCTCGACGCCGCCTCCCGGGCCATCGCCAGCAGCTTCGCGGACGGGTCGATCCCGACGATGCGGGTGACGCCGGAGGGATAGAAGGGCAGGTTCAGGCCGGAGCCCACGCCGATCTCCAGCACGACGCCGTCGGCCGCCGCCGCGACGCGACGGCGGTAGGCGGCAAGATGCTCCTGGCGCATCGCCGCGTGGATGAGATGGGGCAGGACGCGATCGCGGTAGAAGCCCACTGACCCTTCAGCCCCGGGGACGAGGCTCGGCGACGATGGCAATCCAGCGTCCGTCTGGGCTGACGGCGAGGCGCGTGATGTTGGTGAGACCGGACGCTGACAGGTCGGCGATCTCTGTCCAGCCGGTCTCGCCCGGCCGCCAGGCGAAGAGCCGCGAGCCCTGACCGGAGAGCAGCCGCCCGTCGGGCGTCCACGTGACGTCCTGGCCGCCGCGGTCGGCGGCTATCAGGGTCGTGATGTCGCGCGTCCGTGGGTCCAGCTCCTTGATCGTCGGGGGCCCGCCTTCCGGCTGATGCACGAACGAGACGGTCCCCGTTCCTGGCCGGATGTGAAGCGACCGGCCGATGCGCGACTCGATGACGGTGGCAGTCCGCGTCGGCACGTCGGCGAGCTGCAGGGTCACGGGCTGCGCGTCCGTGCCGAGGATGAAGAGCGCGAGCATCGTCGGCGACACCCACGCGTGGTAGCCGATCAGGCCGTCGTGGGCGTAGGCCAGCCCCGCGTCGGTACCGTCCAGATTGAACGCCCACAGCTGCTGCTCGGCGCCTCGTACGGTCGAGAACGCCCGCCCGCCGGGCATGATCGTCGGCGAGTATTCGTTGTCGGGCGTGCGGGTGACCTGCGAGACCTGCCGCGTGGCCACATCGACTCGATAGATGTCGGTCTGCCGCCCGTCGCGGTTCGACGAGAAGAGGAAGCCGCTGCTGTCGGGCAGGAAGAACGGCTGGTTGTCGTAGCCCGGGTTGTTCGTGACGTTGACGGCCGGGCCGGGCGCGAGGCCGCTGCCGGCGGCGGTGAGCGGCGCGAGAAAAACTTCGGTCGCTGGCGCCTGGGCCGCCGCGACACCGGCGGTGGCCAGGGCGATTGCGGCCGCGCAAGCACGGAGCCGGTTGATCGGCATGAGTGCTGGAGATTATCCCCGAAACGGCGGAGCCCCGCATGGACGGGGGGCCTTCGGGGCGCGTGGTCACGTCACTGTCGGCAAGCTCGAGTTCCATGGCGACGTAAGGCGGCGTCGTCACGGAGCCGTCCTCATCGCTCAGCTGAAACGCGCGACGTGAAGCGCCACGCCCGGCTGGTCCACCAACTCCCAGTTGCCGAGCAGGCTCGCGTCGATGGGAATGACGCGCGCGTCCGAGATTGGCTGCTCGGAGAGACACCCGGCGTTTCTGAAGGGGCGGGACCGTTGTGTTACGGCCGCGGGCCGCCGGCCTCAGCCCGCCGGCCCGAATCAGGTACCATCAGGCCGGCCGGCGCCGCCGGCCCACCGCCGAATCATGAGCTCAGCAGCGCCGAAACCGCGGGCCCGTGGCGTGTGGATCGCCCTGTCCGCGCTCGTCGCCGCCACGCTCCTCTCGCTCTGGCACGTGCTCGTGCTGCAGCTCTGGCAGGACACTCCGTTTCGGCTCGCGGCGCTGCTCGTCGTATTGTTCGGGCTCCTGGCGTTCGCTGGCGTCGCCGCCAGACGCGTGCCGGGGGCCAGGCGCGGCTTCGCCGCGCGGCTGGCCTCGAGCCTCGAGGGTCCCGGTCTCGCGTTCGTGGCGCTCGGCCTCGTGCTGGTCTTCCTCTTCCACTGGGGCTTCGAGCGCGCCGCCTCCGACGGCCGCGAGTACTTCGTCCAGGTGCGGTCGCTCGTCATCGACGGTGACTTGGACTTTGCGAACGAGAACGCGACGTTCGGCACGCGCGGCACGGCCCGGCGCTATGCCTTCGGCGCGCCGCTCCTCTGGGCGCCGTTCTTCCTCGCGTGCCATCTCTGGCTCGGGTTGCTGAACCTCCTCGGCGCCGAGTTCGTTCGAGAGGGCTACAGCGTGCATTACCAGCGCGCCGTCGGCGTCGCCACGCTCGCCTACGGCATCGCCGGCCTCGCGCTCGTGTTCGCCGTCCTGAAGAACTACTTCACGCGCTGGCTGGCCTTTCTCACGACGGCCGTGCTGTGCCTGGGCTCCTTCATCACCTGGTACCTGGTCGTCGAGAACTCGATGGTGCACGGCGCGTCGATGTTCGCGACGACGCTCTTCTTCTACACCTGGCATCGAAGCCGGCACCGCGACCTGAGCACCGGGAACCGGGAACCGCGAGCCGCGAACTGGATCGCGATGGCCGCGACGGCCGGCCTGATGACGTTGGTGCGGTGGCAGAACGGGGCGTTCGTCGTGCTGCCGGCGGTGGAGATCGCGTGGCGCTCGTGGCGGGCCCTGCCGGGGACGGCCGCCGAGAGGCTCCGCGGTTTGGCGCCCCGCGCCGCGTTCGCCGCGGCCGTCGGGCTGGCGGCGTTCTTCCCGCAGTTCCTGTTCTGGAAGCTGGTCTACGGCAACTGGTGGAACCTGCCCGCCAACGAGCACGGCGTGCGCTGGACGTCGCTCGCGATGGGCGACGTGCTGTTCTCGTCGAACCACGGCCTCGTCTCGTCCACGCCGCTGCTGTTTCTCGCGCTCCTCGGCGTGCCGCTGTTCCTGCGCCGAGACCGGTGGCTCACGGCGGCGCTCGCGTTCGGCTTCATCGCGCAGCTCTACGTGAACAGCACGGTCGAAGTCTGGTGGGGCGGCGCGGGGTACGGGGGCCGGCGCTTCGCGAACTGCGCGCTGGTCTTTGCCGTCGGGCTGGCGAGCCTCCTCGAGTGGCTCAGAGAGCGCCCGCTCGCCGCGCCCATGGCCATGCTCGCCGGACTGCTCGCGCTCAACGCCGCGGTCATGCTCGACGTCCGGGGCGGCCGGTGGCCGTCTACCGACGCCATCACGTGGGACGAGATGACGAGCGCGCTCTACGAGAAGCTCGGCCACCCGTTCCAGCTCCCGCTCAGCGCCATCGTCGCCGGGGAGTACGACGTCGGCATGCCGTTCTACGACCGGCTGCGCGGGCGGACGTACAACAACCTCGAGATCGACATCGGCAGCGCTGGCGACGAGCGGTATCTCGGGCGCGGATGGGCGGCGCGCGAGCGCAACCCGGACATGACGTTCCGGTGGGCCAGTGCGCGCGAGGCTATCGTCGTCGTGCCGGTCAAGGAATCCGACGACTACCGGCTGGAGCTCCGAGCCGCCCCGTTCACGTACCCTGACGCGCCGCCGCAGGCCGTGGACCTCTTCGTGAACGGCTCGCTCGCGGGGCGCCTCGAGATCGGGCCGGGCATGGCCTGGCACACCTTCGAGATTCCCGCGGCGCTGATCGGGCCAAACCTGAACCAGTTCGCGTTCAGGTTCGCCCATGCCGCGTCGCCGGCGTCCGTGCGTATCTCCGATGACACGCGCCCGCTGGCCGTCGTGTTCGACACGATCCGGCTCACCCGGCTGCTGCGACAGGCGCCCCGGTGATGGCCGATTCGTCGCGCGCGCGATCGGCGGCGGCGCTGTTCGCGGGCGTCGCCGTGTCGGCGATGGGTTACACGATGATGGTGGCCGTCATTCCGCTTACGGCCGAAGACCTGCTCCGGTCGCCGCGATGGAGCGGCGCGCCGTCCGCCTTGGCCACGACGGGCGTCGCTGTCGGCACGGTCTGGCTGTCGCGCCTGATCGTGCGGCACGGGCGCCGCCTGGCCCTCGCGTGGGGCTATCTCGCAGCCGGAGCGATGGCCCTGGTCGCGGCGGTGGCCGCAGCGTACGGGCTCTTCGCGCTGCTGGCGGCCGCCATCTTCTGCGTCGGCGGGGGCTATTCGGCCTCCCGGCTGTCGCGCTACGCGGCGGCGGACCTCTACGAGCCGGCGAGGCGATCGGCGGCCATCGGCTGGAACATCTGGGCGGCGACGGCCGGCGCGGTGGCCGGCCCCCTTTTCCTGTCCGCGACCGAGCGCGCGAGCAGCCGCCTCGGCCTGGCGCCGATCGCGGGTCCGTTCCTCGTCGCCGCGATCGCGTTCGGCATTTCGGGCCTGGCGTTGTTCGTCGCGTACGCGCCCGCCCGGCCGCTGCATGGGCCGCCGGCGCCGGTCGCGCCGCCCGACCACACCGCGGCGCCGACCGCACTCCGGCTCGCGGTCGCCTCGCTCGTCATCGGCCAGGTCGTGATGGTATTGATCATGACGATGACGCCGATTCACATCCGGCACGGCGGGCACGGGCTCGACTCGATCGGCGTCGTGTTCGCGTCGCACACGTTCGGCATGTTCGCCTTCTCACCCGTCGCGGGCGTGTTGAGCGATCGGCTCGGCCGGGTGCCGATGATCCTCGCCGCGAGCGCGGTGCTGGTCGCCGCCGGCCTGCTCGCGGCGACGTCCGACACGGGGTCTCCGGTGCTCGCCGTGGCGTTGTTCCTGCTGGGTCTCGGGTGGTGTTTCAGCTTCGTCGCGGCGAGCGCGCTCCTGACCGAAAGCGCGCCGCTGGCCCGGCTGGTGCGGATTCAGGGGATTGCCGACTCGCTCGTCTGGGGCAGCGCCGCCGTGGCCGGCCTTTCGTCCGGGCTTCTGCTCTTCGCCGTCGGGTACCCGGCGCTCAGCTACACCGGCGCGGCGCTGGCCGTCGTTCCGGTGTTCTTCGTGAGGCGCGCCCGATGATGTGGGCCCAGTCGCTGCTCGAGTACGGCGCGCTCAGCGTGCTGGTTGACGCGTTCACGACGCTGTGGATCACCGCGCGCGACACGGTCATCCGGATCAACCCAGCGTGGTGGGTCGTCGCGATCGTGCTGTACCTGTTTCTCAGAAGGCGCCGGTAGGCGGCGCCAGCACCGGCCGCAGGTCGTCGCCGAGTTCGCCGGTCAGCTCCCAGCGGATGAGCGAGATCGGGATCAGGCCCGCGGCCGTGAACTCGTCCATGAAGCCTCTCATCGTGAAGCCCGTTCCGAGCTGGCGCTTCCGGTCGGCGAGCAGTTGCTCGATCTGGATCTTGCCGATGAGGTAGCTCGTGCCGTAGGCCGGCTGGCGCAGGTACAGGTGCTGCTCGTTGCGCACGAGCTGGCCGTCGAGCGAGAGCCAGCGGCGCGGCGTCTGGCCCGAGGTGAACACCGCGGCCTCCTCGAGCGTGGCGACGCGGCCGTGCATGCGGAGGTCGCCGAGCGCGCGCGCCGCGCGCTGCGCGATCAGGATGTAGATGAGCTCGCGGGTGCGCGGGCGGTCGTCGAACATCCCCGCCTGCAGCATCATCTCCTCCCATCCGGTCGCGTGCCCCTCGGTGCGCGTGTTGAAGATGTTGTAGAGCAGCGGCACCTGCCGGATCGGGCTCGGATGCGACACGGTGCGCATCCAGGCCTTGTCGAACCAGTGGAACCCGTGCGTCCGCATCACCTGCGGGTCGTGGTGATCGATCTCGCCGAAGAACTCGCGGAACCCCGGCGTGAACGTGCCGGACCGCTCGCGGAGTGCCGGCTCCATGTCGGGCCGGACCGTCAGGATGCCGTGGTTCTGCAGGAACCACATGTACGACGTGACGCCGGCGTCGAACCGCCGGGCGTACTCCTCCGCGCTCCCGACCGGCGCCGCCGGCGGCAGGCCCGCGTTGCGCTGTTCCTCGAGCGCGAGCGACGAGAGCGCGCGCGCCAGCTCACGCTCCATGAGCGTGACCTCGTCCTGCCAGGTGTACGGAAGCAGGAGCACGTGCCGGAGGTACCAGTCGTAGTTGTCCCCGCCGACGCCGGACGGGCCGGTCTTCGACGGCGCCTGCTCGTCGAGCCAGGCCGCGAACTCGTCGGTGGCGGCGCGCGCGCGCTCGACGTCCGCGCGCAACTCCTCGACGCCGGGGCCGGAGAGCTGCCCGGCCAGGCGCGCCAGGTCGTCGCTCTGCCGGCGGATACTGCGCGTCCCGTACGTCCAGAGGTCCTGCCCGGTCCCCACCAGGTTGATCCGCGCCTGCCCGACGAGCGCCGGGATGGCCCGAATGCCCGCGCCGATCTCGGCCAGGCCCCCGGGATCGAGCGGAAACGAATGCCGCCACAGCTCGATGCTGCCGCGCGCGTAATGACCCTCGCGCGCCGGCTGATCGCTCTCCGACGGGAACACAGTGACGTAAAACGCCGGGTCGCGGGCCCACGGCCGAATCACCCGATGATCGAAATCCAGCCCGTTCATCTCGGCACGGACGATGTGATGGTCGGCCTGCCGGGCAATCGGCCACGCGGCCGGATCGATTGCCGCCAGCCGCGCCTGAAAGCGAGCGAGAGCCTCGTGCTGAGCGGCCATGGCGGCCGCCGAGTAGTCAGGCGCGCCGTCGGCGAGGGCCGGCTGCTGGAACTCGCGCCACTCATGGAAGAGCGCGATCAGGTCGTCGTAGCTCGTGCTCGGCGCAGGCACTTCCGCCCCGCTGCAGGCGGCAGCCGCCGACACCGCCAGGCTCAGCAACATCGCAAGTGAACGTCTCGTCATGGCAGGCACCTTCCCGATCTCGACCTCACTCTACAACTTTTCATTCACGCGGTTTTCTGACAGAGTCGGGCCGTGGCCGGTTCGACTCGCATCCTCACCGATTACGAGGCCTACCTGTTCGGCGAAGGCCAGTGGCTGCGCGCCTGGGAGAAGATGGGCGCCCGCGCTGCCGAGATCGACGGCGCCGCCGGCTACACGTTCGTCGTCTGGGCGCCGAACGCGAAGGGCGTGTCCGTCGTCGGCGACTTCAACGCCTGGGACGGCAGGCGCCATCCCATGCGCAGCCTTGGCGCCAGCGGACTCTGGGAGCTGTTCGTGCCGGGGGTCGGTGAAGGTGCGCCCTACAAGTTCGAGATCCACGTCGCGTCGGGCCCGCCGTTGCTCAAGGCGGATCCGTTCGCGCTGCGGGACGAGGTGGCGCCCGGGACCGCGTCGATCACCGCCACGCTCGGCCGCCATCCGTGGCAGGACGACGCGTGGATGACGCGCCGGCGGGAGGCGGGCACCCCGCTCGACCGGCCGATGGCGATCTATGAGGTGCACCCGGGCTCGTGGCGGCGGAAGCCCGAGGCCGGCCATCGCGCGCTTACGTGGCGGGAGCTGGCCGTCGACCTCGTCGCGTACGTCCGCGACATGGGCTTCACGCACGTCGAGCTGCTGCCCGTCATGGCGCACCCGTTCGAGGGATCGTGGGGCTACCAGGTGACCGGGTTCTTCGCGCCGTCCGGCCGGTTCGGGACGCCCGACGACTTCCGGTTCTTCGTGGACGCGTGCCACGCGGCCGGCCTCGGCGTGATTCTCGACTGGGTGCCGGGCCACTTCCCGAAGGACGCGCACGCGCTGGCCTGGTACGACGGCAGCGCGCTCTACGAGCACGCGGACCCGCGCCAGGGCGAACACCGCGACTGGGGCACGCTCATCTTCAACTACGGCCGGCACGAGGTCCGCAACTTCCTGATCGCGAGCGCCCTTTACTGGCTGGAGTCGTTCCACGTGGACGGACTGCGCGTCGACGCCGTCGCGTCGATGCTCTACCTGGACTACTCGCGCCAGGAAGGCGAGTGGGTGCCGAATCGTTTCGGCGGGCGCGAGAACCTCGAGGCGATCGACTTCCTCCGGCAACTGAACACCCTCACGCACGAGCAGCATCCGGGCACGGTGACCATCGCCGAGGAGTCCACCGCCTTCCCGGCCGTCAGCCGGCCCACCTGGGTCGGCGGCCTCGGCTTCACCTTCAAGTGGAACATGGGCTGGATGCACGACATCCTGACCTACGCCGGCAAGGACCCGGTGTTCCGCCGCTGGGAGCATCAGCACCTGACGTTCTCGCTCCTCTACGCCTGGAACGAGAACTTCCTGCTGCCGTTCTCGCACGACGAAGTCGTGCACGGCAAGGGCTCGATGCTCGGCAGGATGCCCGGTGACGCGTGGCAGAAGGCCGCCAACCTGCGGGCGCTCTACACGTACCAGTACACGCATCCCGGCAAGAAGCTGATGTTCATGGGATCGGAGTTCGGCCAGTGGCGCGAGTGGACGCACACGCAGTCGCTCGACTGGCACCTGGCCGGCGAGCCGCTGCACGCGGGCATTCGCCAGTTCGTCGGCGACCTCAACCGGCTGTACGCGGCCGAAGCCGCGCTCCACGAAGTTGACTTCGAGCGCGCGGGATTCGAGTGGGTGGACTGCCACGACCACGAGTCGAGCGTGATCTCGTTCATCCGGCGCGCGCGCCGGCCGGATGACTGGGTGCTCGTCGTGCTCAACTGGACGCCGATCGTCCGGCAGAACTACCGCATCGGCGTGCCCGAGCCGGGCTTCTACCGGGAGCTGATCAACAGCGACGCCACGCCGTACGGCGGCGCCAACGTCGGGAACGCCGGCGGCCTCGAAGCCGACGCCGTGCCCAAGCACGGACACCCGTATTCGCTCGACCTCACGCTGCCGCCGCTGGGGGCGCTGATATTGAAAGGGGACGGCGGTCGATCTGTGGAAAACGCCCCGGGTCGCGCGTGAAGACCCCCGGGGCGTTTTCCACAGATCGACCGCCGTCCCCCTAGACGGCCGTGCGTCCCATCGTGAGTATCCACGCCCACTGTCGCTCCGTGACGGGCATCACCGACAGCCGCGAGATGCGGACGAGCGCGAAGTCGGCGAACCGCGGGTCGGCCTTGACCGCCGCGAGCGTGACCGGCTCGACGAGCCTCTTCACGGGCGTCAGGTCCACGACGTGTGCCCTCCCGGTCTTGTCCTTCGGATCCGGATAGGCATCGGCCAGGGCCTTCGCGATTCCAACGACCGCCTTCTGCTTCCCCGTGTGGTAGTAGAAGACCAGGTCGCCCTTGCGGATGCTCCGCAGGTTCCGCTGCGCCACCGGATTGCGCACGCCGTCCCAGGTCGTGCGCCCGTCTTTCACGAACGCGTCGAAGCTGTAATGCTCCGGCTCTTCCTTGACCAGAAACGGCATCGATGCCCCGATTCTCCGATTCCGCGATTACAGCCCCTGCCTCGCCAGGCTCAGGCGCGCCTGTCGCACGTCGTCGCCGCGGATCTCGCGCAGCGCGTTGGTGACGAGCGCGCGCACCATCTTCTTCCGCCAGACGAGCTCGTAATCGGTGTTGTCCATCGGCTTGGCGACGGCGTACGCGGCATCGGCCGCCTCGGCGATGACCTCGTCGGTGAGGCGGCGGCCGGCGAGCCGTGACTCGGCGGCGGGCGAGGCGAGCGGCCGCGACGCCACGGCGCCGAGCACGACCCGAATCGCCTCGACCTCGCCCGCGCCGCTGAGCCGGGCCGCGACGGCGGCCGACGCGACGGGAAAATCGAACGAGCCGCGGCGGCGGAGCTTCCAGTAGGTGCTCCGCCAGCCGGCGAGATTGGGGAGCTGCACCTCGACCAGAATCTCGTCTGGACGACGGGTCAGGTAGTGGATGCCATCGTTCTGGAAGAGATCGGCCACGCCGACCGTGCGCTCGCCCGACGCCGAGACGAGGCGCACCGACGCGCCCAGCGCCTGCAGCATCGGCGCGGTGTCGGTGGACGACACCGCGAGGCACTTCGGGCTCGACGTGGCCACCCAGCAGATGTCGCCGTCCTTCTTCATGCAGAAGTTGATGGCCTTGCGCCACTCGTAGCTCTGGTCGTAGTAGGTGCAGCGCGTATCGAGGCAGAGGTTGCCGCCGATCGTGCCCATGTTCCGGAGCTGCGGCGTGGCGACCTGCGCGGCCGCCTGCCAGAGGCCGGGCGCCGCGGCGCGGAGCGACGCGTCGCGGACGACCTCGGTGAGCGTGACGGTGGCCCCGATCGCGAGCCCGTCGCCGCGCCGGTGGATCCGACCGAGCGCGGCAAGCGGCCGCAGCGAGACGACGGTCTTCGGCATCTGCTGGCGCCGCTTCATGTTCGGGACGAGGTCGGTGCCGCCGGCGAGCAGCATCGTCTCCGACGGTGTCGTGGCGAGCCAGGCCGCCGCTTCCTCAATCGTGCGCGGCCGCCGCAGCTCGAAGTCCGGGAGGCGGATCATGCCTTCACACCCGCGACGGCCTCGATGCCGGCGTCGGCCTTCCGGCCCGACGGCTTGCGCGGGTTGCGCGCGCGGCCGTCGCCGCCTTCCCAGGGCGGCGCGATCTCGAGCGCCTCGGGCCAGTCGATCGACGGGAACGTCGAGGGCCCGAACCGCGGCGCCTTGCCGGACGCTCTGGCGGCGAGCGCGCGGACGATCTTGTCCGGCGTGATCGGCACCTCGTCGATGCGGACGCCCACGGCGTCGTACACCGCGTTGGCCACGGCCGGCATGACCGGCAGCAGCGGACCCTGGCCGACTTCCTTCGCGCCGAACGGACCGGCTGGATCCGGATGCTCGATCAGATCCGTGACGACCTCGGGCATGTCGAGGCTCGTGGGGCTCTTGTATTCGAGGATCGACGGGAACTTGTGGACGAGCGCCGACGACAGCTTCGCCGGCAGCCTCCGGAACGCCTGCTCCTCCATGATGGCCTCGCCGAGCCCCATGTAGACGCTGCCCTCCACCTGCCCGCGGGCCAGCACCGGATTGAGCGCGCGCCCGATGTCGTGCGCGATCCAGACCTTGGGCACCGCAATCCAGCCGGTCTCGGGATCGACCGTGACCTCGACCACGGCGGCCGTATAGGAGTACGTCGGTGACGGCCCGACGCCGCCGCCCTTGAACTTCGCAGCCGACTTCGGAGGCGTGTAGGAACCGGTCGTTCCAATCGTGCCGACGATCGCCTCGGCCGCGCACACCGCTTCCTGGAACGTCATGCCGGCCGCCGGGTGTTCGCTGTCGAAGACGCGCCCGCCGGCGAAGGTCAGGCGCGTCTTCGGCACGCCCATTCTCGGCGCCACCGCGTCGGCCAGGATCTCGCGCGCGCGCTCGGCCGCCTGGATCGCGGCATTGCCCATCATCAAGGTCACGCGGCTCGAGTACGAGCCGAGATCCACCGGCGTGAGGTCCGTGTCGCCCGTCACCGCGCGCACGTCGTCGGGCAGAACGCCGAGGACCTCGCACACGATGGCGACGAGCATGTCGTCCGAGCCCTGGCCGATCTCGGCGGCGCCGCAGAAGGCCGTGACCCCGCCGCTGCGGTCGAGCTTGAGCTGCACGCCGGTATGCGGCAGATCGTTCCAGTTGATGGGGAGGCCCGCGCCGGACAGGTACGACGAGCACGCGAGACCGACGCCCCGGCCGAGCGGCAGCTTGCGGTGGCGGTTCCGCCAGTCCGAGCGCTCGACGACCGTGCGGATGCACTCGGCCAGGCCGATTGTGCCGACCCGAAGGTAGTTCGCGGTCAGCGAGTCGGCCGGCGCGATCATGCCGAGGCGCAGGTCGGCCGGATCCATCGCGAGGCGCTCGGCGATCTTGTCGAGCTGCACTTCCTGCCCGAAGCGGCTCTGGGGCGTGCCGTGGCCGCGCTTCGGCCCGCAGGGCGGCTTGTTGGTGAACGCGCGGCACCCGCGGAACCGGTAGCGCGGCACCTGATACGTCACCGTCTGCAGCGCGCCCGTGTAGAACGTGCTGGCGACGCCGTACGACCCGTACGCGCCGCCGTCGAGCAGCGTCTGCAGATCCACGCCGACCAGCTTGCCGTCCTTCGAGACGCCCGTCCGGAATCGCATCAGGACGGGGTGGCGCCCTCGATGGCAGTAGAAGACCTCCTCGCGCGACAGGCAGAACTTCACCGGCCGGTCGAGCAGCCACGCGGCCTTCGCGGCGACGATTTCATGGCCGAAGGGATCGCTCTTGCCCCCGAAGCCGCCGCCGTTGGGTGTCGCGACGACGCGGATCCGCGCGGCCGGCATGTCGAGCGCCTTGGCGAGCGCGCGGTGGACGTAGTGCGGCGTCTGCGTGCTCGTGTAGAGAACCAGCTTGCCGTCCGGGTCCTTCACGGCCACGCACGCATGCTGCTCGAGCGGCAGGTGCGTGCTGCCTTCGAAGAAGAACACGTCGTCGAACACGTGGTCCGCGCCGGCCAGCGCCGCGTCCACGTCGCCGAACGCGAGCGCGACGAGCTTGTGGATGTTGCCCGTCTCGCCGTAGTCGTGGATGCGCGGCTCCGGCGTGGCCAGGCTCTCCTCGGGCGAGGCGATGGTCGTGAGGACCTCGTACTCGGCGTCGATCTTCTCGACCGCCTCGGCGGCCGTGGCCTCGTCGCGGGCGATCACGGCGGCCACCGGGTCGCCCACGAACCGGACGACGTCGGGGCAGAGCGCGTGCTCGTCGTGGCTCACCGGCAGCACGCCGTAGGCGATGGGGAAGTCGCGGCCGGTCAGCACGAGGTGCACGCCGGGCATCGCGAACGCCCGCGACGTGTCGAGGCGCACGATCCGCGCATGCGGGTGGGGCGAGCGCAGCAGCCGCCCATGGAGCATGCGCGGCAGCATCACGTCATCGGCAAAGCGCGTCTGGCCCGTGACCTTCGCCCGGCCGTCCACACGCCGGCGGGCGTGCCCGACGACGCGGGTTGTGCGAAGGCCGGATTGGCGGGGTTCGTCCCGTGACATGCCGAGCCGATCGTAGCACTGCGTCGGATTGCGGCCGATGGGGGGGCTTTCAACCCGCCCCGCGCGGGCCGGCTGAAGCCGGCCCCTCCGTCGGCTCCTGCGGACAGGCGATCAGGCGATGGCGTGGACGTTGTCGGACGGCGACAAGGGCTCGGCCAGGCCGAGCCGGTGCAGCTTGTCGATGAGCGTCGTCCGGCTCATGTGGAGCAGGCGCGCGGCCTGGCGCTTGTTCCCGCCGGCCTTCTCGAGGTACCGGTGGATCAGCTCGCGCTCGATGGTCGTCATCGTCGCGGCGAAGTTGATGCCCTCATCCGGCATCTCCGGCAGCGCGACCCGGGCCGGCTCGACCGCCGGCCGCCGCAGGCCAGGTGCGCCGTCGAGCACGTCCCGCGGCAGCGTCTCGGGGTGAATCACGGCGTCCTGCCCGGTCATCGCGACGGCGTGCTCCACGGCGTTCTGGAGCTGCCGCACGTTCCCCGGCCAGGAAAACTCCATGAGCACCTGCAGCGCCGCCTGGCTCAACGTCTTGACCGGGAGCTGGTTCTCGCGGCAGGTCACGGCCACCAGGTGCGCCGCGAGGTCGGCCACGTCGCCGGGCCGTTCGCGCAGCGCGGGAAGCCGGATGGGGACCACGTTCAACCGGTAGAACAGGTCCTGCCGGAACGATCCCTGGCGGATGAGTTCCTGCAGATCCACATTGCTCGCCGCGATCACCCGCGTGTCCACGCGGATTGGGTTCGAGGTGCCGACGCGCTCGATCTCGCGCTCCTGCAGCACGCGCAGCAGCTTGGCCTGGAGCGCCAGCGACATCGACGGCAGCTCGTCGATGAAGATCGTCCCCTGGTCGGCGAGCTCGAACCGGCCGATCCGCGTCTGGATCGCGCCCGTGAACGCGCCCTTGGCGTGCCCGAAGAGCTCCGCTTCGGCCAACCCTTCGGGTATGGCAGCCGCGTTGAACGCGACGAACGCACGATCCCGGCGCGGGCTGTTCTCGTGGACCGTCCGCGCGACCAGTTCCTTGCCCGTGCCGGTTTCACCCTGGATGAGCACCGTGCTGTTCATCGGGGACACGCGCGCCAGCACCGAGAGCACGTGCCCCATTGCGGGACTGGACCCGACGATTCGGCTCGCCCGGAACGTCGCCTGCTCGATTTCGACGTCGGGTCCCGCAGCCGGTCCGGCCGACGCTACGGCCGGATCCGCCAGGACTTCGGCCACGCGCGCGCCCTCGACCGGTTTCACGAGGTAGTCCACGGCGCCGCATTTGAGCGCGCGCACCGCCTGGTGGATGCTGCCAAAGCCGCTCGTCACCACGCAGCGCATCGTCGGGTATCGCGCGAGCGCCTCGTCCAGCACGTCGAGGCCGTCGCCGTCGGGCAACCGGACGTCGATCACCATGCCGTCATAGGCGAAGCCTTCGAGCCGCGACCGGGCGTCGGCGACGCTCGAGCTCTGGATGGCCACGTAGCCAGCGCCCTCGAGCGCCTCGGCGAGAGCGCGCCGCGTGTCGCCGTGGTGTTCGACGACGAGGATCTTGAAGCGGGAGCGGGGAGTCACCTCCAGTGATTGAGCAATGGGTGTGCCACGCTCAGGCACTCGAACGCGCTGACATTATTGGCTTGAGGGTAGTCGAATCGTCAAAACCATGACAGTTTCCAGGTCACTTATGTCATGGTATCGACTTTTCTGGTCCCTGCGATGGCTGCTTCGACGGCCTCGAAGATCTGGTTGTAGCCCGTGCAGCGGCACAGGTTCCCTGAGAGGGCTTCCCGGATGTCCTCACGGGACGGATGCGGGTTCCGGTCGAGCAGGGCCCGCGCGGTGACGAGGATGCCGGGCGTGCAGTATCCGCACTGGGCGGCGCCGAGGTCCGCGAACGCCTCCTGGAGGGGATCGAGGCGGCCGTCCTTCACGAGGCCTTCCACCGTGGTCACCTCGCGCCCGCCGCAGTCGCCGGCGACGGCCAGGCACGAGAGCACCGGCTCGCCGTCGAGGAGGACCGCGCACGCGCCGCACTCGCCGAGCTCGCAGCCGTGCTTGGTACCGGTGAGCCCGAGGTCCTCCCGCAGGACTTCCAGCAGCGTCTTGTAGCGCTCGACGAGCAGCTCGTGCGCCTCGCCGTTGACCGCGAGCGCCAGGCGAATCTTCATGGCGTGATGGCGAGGACGCGCAGCGGGCTGCCGCTGCCGTTGACGATCTTGAGCGGCGCGGCGATCACGATGGCGCCGGTGGCCGGCAGCTGATCGAGGTTGCAGAGGCTGGCGAGCCCGAACTTGCCGGCGCCGTGCATGATCGCGTGGTTGGGGAAGGGCGGGTCGAACGTGCCGGCCTGGCCGGCGTCGGTACCGACCGTTTCGACGCCCACGCCCAGGACGTCGCGCTCGTGCGCGAGCAGGCGCGAGGCGGCCGCGTCGAATCCGGGCGTGTGCGGGCCCGTCTCCGTGACGTTCAGAAACGCCTCCGGGTCGCGGCGCCGGCTCCAGTCGGTACGCAACAGGACCCAGGACCACCTCGGAATGCGCCCGTGGCGTGTTTCCCACGCCTCGACGGCGGAGGGAGTGAGCAGGAAGTCCGGGTTTGCGCTGACCTCCGCTGTGACGTCGATCACGCACGCCGGCCCTACGAACCGCTGCGCCGGAATCGTGTCGCAGGCGTTGTCGGGGAGATCGCGGCCGGTGATCCAGTGCACCGGCGCGTCGAAGTGCGTGCCCGTGTGCTCGCCGAAACGCAGACTGTTCCAGTACCACCCGGGTCCCTTGTCGTCGTAGCGGGAGATCGTCTCGATGGACACCCCCGGCGACGAGGCGAAAACGGGCGGGAGCCCGATCACGGGCGTTTCCGGGCCCAGCGGCTGCGTGAGATCGACCACGCGCAGGCGGCCGGCGCCCAGTTCTTCGGTGAGGCGAGCGAGCAGATCGGACATGCGCGGGCTATTGTGACGCGCCGGCCCCGGCGAGACAAATGGGTCCGGCCGGCCCCGGGGATGGGCGCCGAGACCGGGTCGCGGCCTCCGTCGTCTGAGCACAAGAGCCCGGGATTCGGGCCTCGGCCGCGCGGGCCGCCGGAGCCGTTTCGTGTTACAAGAATAGGGGCAGCGCCGGGTCACCTGCGGCTGTCGAGCAGTGATGACGCGACCTGTTCGTTCCAGAATTCCCCTGACGATGACGGCCGCCTGCGCCCTCGCCCTTCTCGGGGCCGGGTGCGGCAACCGCGTCATTCCGCTCGGACCGAGCGGCAACCCCAACACCGTGGCCGTGGCGGTCGAGACCTTCATCGGCGTCCTGCCCGTGGGCGAGTCCCGTTTCTACTCGTTCACCGTGCCACGCGAGGGCCTCGTCTCGCTGACGCTGCTCACCCTCACGATCGACGGCGAGCCGTCCGACGCGCCGGTCAACGTCGGCCTCGGCACGCCGCGGGCGACCGATTGCCAGTTGCTCGATTCCCGCACGGTTCCGGCGGGGCCGAAGCCCCAGTTCACCGACGCCTTTCCCGCCGGCGTTTACTGCGCCCGCGTCAGCGACCTGCAGGGGCTGCCGGGCGACGCGGCCTTCGCCGTCAACATCACGCATCCGCGATGAGGGTCTTGCCCGTCGTCCTGCTCGCGCTCGCGGTGGCGGCCTCCGGCTGTGACGAGGCGCCGACCGAGCCGACCAGCGTGTTCACGCTGACCGCGTTCAGCGAGACGTTCGCCGGGACGATCCCGGTGGGAGGCTCGCGGTTCTACTCCTTCGGCGTCTTTCAGGGCGGGACGGTGACGCTCATGTTCGGCAGCCTCCGGCCGACCGGCAGCGACATTCCGCTGTCGCTCCCGATGACGATCGGGATCGGCATCCCGCAGGGGACCGGCTGCAACGTACCGCTGACGGTCACCGTCACGCCGGGCCTGACCTATCAGATTGCCAACTCGCTCTCGCAGGGCACCTACTGCGTGAACGTCAGCGATCCGGGCAGCCTGACGGGCGAGGCGGACTTCGCCGTCCGCATCGTGCAGAACCCGTCCGACACGGTCGCGGGTGAGCCGGGCACCTCGATCTTCCGGAGCGACCTGACCGTTGGCGGCGCCGCGACGCGGACGTTCCCCGCGACGAAGGCGGGCACGGTCGTCGCGCGCCTCGACACCCTCGGCCCGCCCGACGGCGTCGTCGCGCGGCTGGGCCTCGGCCTGCCGACGGCCGACGGCAGCGGCGCCTGCAACGTCACGTTCTCGATCGTCGCGGCCGCGCCCGCCGAGATCAGCGCGGGCGTCGTCGCCGGCACCTACTGCGTCAAGATCGCCGACGCCGGCAGCTTCACCGAGACGGCGACGTTTTCCGTCAGCATCATCCGTCCCTGACGTCGGCCGGCCTATCGGTATCTTCGATTCGAAACCGCGGCCAGACGGTCGGGGTTCCAGACGTGGCCGCAGGCCTCACAGCGCCAGTAGGTCGAAGGCGTGACCTTGGGGCCGGGCGCCATGACCTCGGTCGATCGGCAGGCCGGGCACGCCGGAGGCGGCAGCTGCTGAACGGCCGCGGCTTGCCGTGTCAAGACCGGCCGCCGCGGGTCCAGCTCGAGGACGTTCGCTCGTCGCCGGAGTGTGAGGCCTCGAGGGGGTGCAGGACCTGCGCGATGGTCTGCGGATCGTCCCGCCAGATCCTCGACAGCAGGATCGCCGGCCCGCCGATGGCGGCCAGCAGGATGATGACCGCGGTCAGCCCGCCGATCGGAACCTGCAGGGTCGTCAGGACGACCGCACACGCAGCCAGGATCGTCAGCCACCCGCCCAGGACAAGCCGGCGCAAATGAACCGTCGACATCTCGCGAACCTCGCTTTCCGAACCGGCAGGGTGGTCGGTCCCACCGGGGACCGGAAGTGGTCGCCAGCGATTGGCCGTCTTCAGCCGGAGTTGGGCATGTCGGCGTGCGCCTAGGGGTCAGGGGCGCTCCTCGAACGCTGGCAGGCTCAGTGCAGACGTGAGGGTATCGAGCATACACGATCGGGGTGCGGGGGTGCGGGGGTGCGGGGGTGCGGGGGTGCGGGGGTGCGGGGGTGCGGGGGTGCGGGGGTGCGGGGGTGCGGGGGTGCGGGGGTGCG
>Ga0326597_10002327_pt1 | contig 28525 bp, 24 predicted proteins | sample RVTome_12_FD_203789 | JGI IMG/M metagenome (GOLD analysis project Ga0326597, IMG submission 203789) | Soil microbial communities from uranium-contaminated site in the Upper Colorado River Basin, Wyoming, United States - RVT100D185 | ecosystem: Environmental > Terrestrial > Soil > Contaminated >... | reverse complement strand
GTCGTCGTCGCGGTAAGCCGGCCGTCCCGGACCAGGGGCGCAAGGGTTTCGCCGGCCACGTCGACGAGGTACGACGCACCCCGGTTCAGGAGACTCACCCGCTCCACGTCCAGATCGATGCCGTGCACCCGGAAGCCCGCTCGGGCCAGCTCCACCGCCAGGGACAGCCCGACATAGCCCATGCCAACCACCGCCACCGTCGCCGCTCGCGTATCGATCCTGCGTTCCAGCGTGTCAATTGACTTGCTCACGAGTTCTGACTTGCTCACGAGTTCGTGTCCTTTCGGGGCCCGAGGGCGTTCGGCCTAGCTGTGGTAGTACGAGGTGTAGCGTCGGTAGTAGTAGTTCAAGGACTTGAGCGGCATGCGGTTCACAACCACGCCGATCACCGGTGTGCCGGAGTGCTCCAATACCTCCTTGGCCTGGAGCAGGTCACGGGGTCGCGTCGAGCCCGAATCCGCCACCAGGATGATTCCATCGACGGCGGCGGCCACGTAGAGGTTCTCCGGAATGAGCAGGGCCGGGGAGGAATCTATCAGCACGTAGTCGGCCTCGGCCGACATGCCGGCCAGGACCTCCACGAGGCGGCGGCTGCCAAGCCCGGTGCGGGCCGGCACGGTCAGCCCGGAGCCGCGGGGGGCCAGCCGTACGCCGTCGCTGATCTCGGTCAGCGAATGGCTCAGGTCTTCCGTTCCGGCCAGCAGATCGCTGAAGCCACGCTCGTTGCTGGTCTTGGCGGTGCGGTGGAGGGTGGGCCGGTGGAAGTCGGCGTCGGCGATGATCACGCGCTTGCCGACCTCGGCAAGGGCCAGACCGAGGTTGTAGACGACGCTGGACTTCCCCTCGCCCGGCAGCGCGCTGGCCACGAGGATCCGGTGGAGCGGCATCTCCTCGCCAAGAAGCTGGATCTCGACGCGCAGGCGCCGGATCGCGTCCAGGAACAGGACGTAGTCTTCCGCGACGACGTCACCGGGCTTTGCGACCCGGTGGCTGAACAGCACCCGGCGCGACTGCACCAGGGGCACAGCGGACAGCACGGGCAGTCCGGTGGTCTGGCGAGCATCGTGTTCAGTCTGGATGGGTCGGTTGAAGTACTCGACCACGCCGGGTCCCGCCACGCCGACGACGAATGAAAGAGCCAGGGCAATGCCGAGGAACTTCATCCGGCGCTGGTTGGGAGCTCGATTTGGGACTCCGGGCGGATCGATCACCTTCACGGCGTTCATTTGACCGTGCTCGCGGATGCGAGCGGCTCCCAGCTTGTCCTGGAGCAATGTCGCCAGCTTGCGGTTCGTCTCTGCCTCCGAGGCCAGCCGGCGGTACTCCAGCTCGTCCTTGGACAGACCGACGAGATTCTTGCGGACGTTTGCTGCCTGCTCGCGCAGCGCGCTCTCCTGCGCAGCGAGCGACACGACCGAGGTTTCCAGCGCCGCCACCATGTCCGCGAACGCCGCCCGATCCTGAGCCGGCACGCTACTGCCCGTGAGATCGACGGAGGTGGACTCCTTCACCGCGTCCCCCAGGTCGCGCTGGACGTCGCCAATCTGCTGGCGAAGCGAGCGAAGCCGCGGATGGTCGTCCGGATAGTTGCCCTTGGCCTCGACCATCTGGGCCTCCAGGCTCGACAGCTTGGCCCGGAGCCGGCCGACGTTGATCGGCGAGGGTGTCGGCGCCGGGATGACCCTGGGCGGCGCGCCCGGCATGGCTTCCAACTTGCTCCGCAGCCCAGCCAGGCGGGTCTGGCTCATGTTCTTGTTGGTCTGGACCTCGGCGATGCTGCTCTCGAGATGGGAGAGGCGATTGGCGGTCTCGACGAAGCGGTCCGGGACGCGGACGCCGCCCTTGGAGAGGGTGAACTGGCTCAGGGTGGTCTCGCTGGCGTTGAGCGCCTCGGCCACCTGGCCGGTTTGCTGGGTCAGGTACTCGCGAGTGCTCTTGGCGTCGTCGATGTTGAAGGAGCGGGTTCGAGTCACGAGCACGTCGACGTACGTATTGGCGATGTCGAGCGCCACCCGGGGATTGGAGGCCTCCGCAATGATCTCCACGATGCCGCCGCCCCGCTGGGTGGAGAAGCTGACGCGCGCAGCCTGCAGCTCCATGAGGGCGCGCCGCTGGGGACTCTCGACCAAAAGCTCCTGACCCCGGTACCGGCGCCATTCGTTCTGTAACTCCAGCCAGTAGTCCCGACTGTAGGGATTCTGGATCAGGTCCTCGACGGAGGCCCGCGGCAATGCCTCGATCACGGCCTCGGCGAGCGCCCGGCTCTGGAGGAGGGCCATTTGTACGGGCATGGGCCGATTTGCGTTGAACTCCTGGAAGAGGGGGATCCGGTCCCCTTTGTTCTCGAGGAAGACCACGGCGCTGGTCCGGAAGCGAGGCGGCTCCTTGGACAGCAGATACCCAGCCGGTAACAGCAAGACCAGCGCCAACCCTGTGACCAGCACGACCCAGCGCTTGCGGCGGCCGAAGAGCGACAGAGCGACCTGCTTGAGCGTTGTCAGGATGTCCATCAGAAAGCCTTCTCCTTTGTCGCGAACGTGAAGAGCGTTGTCATCGGCCCCGCGCGAACAGAACCACCTGGACGGTGTTGAGCAGGATCAGGAGGTCCAGGAACAGCGAGAGGTTCTTGATGTAGTAGAGGTCGTACTGGAGCTTCTGCAGGGCATCGTCCACCGAGGCGCCGTACGGGTACCTCACCTGCGCCCAGCCCGTGATCCCCGGCTTGACCGATAGGCGCTCCATGTAGAACGGGATCACCTTCTGAAGCTCGTAGACGAACTCGGGTCGCTCGGGTCGCGGGCCGATGAAGCTCATGTGGCCGACCAGCACATTGAAGAGCTGGGGCAGCTCGTCCAGCCGCGTCTGCCGGAGAACGGCGCCGATCCGGGTGATCCGAGGATCGCGGTCCTGGGCCCAGACCGGCCCCGTGTCCTTCTCAGCGTCCTGGCGCATGGAACGGAACTTGTCGAGGATGAAGACGCTGCCATTCTGCCCGAGGCGCGGCTGCCGGAACAGGACGGGCCCGCGAGAGTCGAGCTTGATGGCGATGGCCACGGCGGCCATGACGGGCAGCGCCACGACGAGGCCGAGGAAGGCCAGGCTCATATCGAGGAACCGCTTGACGACCTCCGTCCGACGCGTCTTGACGAACCCGTCCGAGAAGATGAGCCAGCTCGGGCGAAGGGAAGTGACGAGGATCTTGCCGGTCGCCTTCTCGTAGAAGGTGGGCCAGTCCTCGACCTGGATACCCCGCAGCCGGCAGTCGAGGAGAGCCTTGGCTGGGAACTGACCCCTCCGCTCGATCTGGGCCACGACCACGAGGTCGGGGTGCGTCTCCTCCACGATGGCGGTGAGGTCCTTGGTCTTGGCGAGGAGCTCGTAGCCCTCGGGAAGGGAGTCAGCGGCCGCCGGGGAGTCGTCGAGGAACCCGATGATGGCGAACGGCCGGGAGCTGGTCGGCACCAGCTCCGCGATGGAGCGCGCCACCGGGCCCACGCCCACCACCAGCACGCGGAGCCTCATCCGGTCGTGCGCCGACGCGCTGAGCCACGCCGCGCGCCACGCGGCCAGTCCCAGTGTCGCGGCCATGACGATGCTGAAGAAGGCGAAACGGCCGAGTCGGAGCGACGGTAGAGCAAACCCCACGGCCGCGATACCGATGCCGGCTGCGCCCTGGCAGATCAGGAGCCGGGCAATCATCTCTCGCCGGCCCAGCCCCAGACGCATGTTGTAGAGATCGCCGAGGTAGAGAGCAAACGTAATAAGAGCCGCAGCGGAAAGGAGCTTCGGGCCCATCGATCCAGCTCCTAACCACATGCCTCCGGCATCGGCGACGAGGAAGGAGAGAGCGACGATCGCCTGATCTCCCGCAAAGATCAGGAGGGCCAATCCGGGTACGTAGTGGCGGAATATTCTGAGCACGGTGACGAGAGAGACGCAAGGACGGTGCCACCTCTATTGGAAGGGCATAGGCGTAACAGGCTGATTTTACGGTATTAATTCGCTCGGTTCGAAGGGAAGTTTCTTTCCCACAAGCGGCAACGGGCTTCCGCTCGCGCGAGAGTTGCGTGGCCCCCATCGATGGTCCGGAGAATTGGGCAGTTACCGTTGTGACGGCCACGCAAAGCTTGCGCGCACCGGAGAGGACTGGAGTTCAGCTACTGGGTAGGGAATTGCTGACTAGAAGGTTGCAGTAAGCGAGAGCAGACCGCGATTTTCGCTTCTATCGGGCTGAGTGTACTGATTGCGGGTGTACCGGAGACTGAAGCTGAGCCAGCGGAGGAGAGGCCAGTTGATCCCCGCGCTGGCTGTGAAGAAATCCTGCGTCGTATTCGACTTGGTGTTGCCGATGCCCGTGTTCTCGTTCTGGGTATAGGTTGCCTGGAAAAAGCTGCCGATGAGCGGCGTGAGCTGGTAGGTGAAGGTCCCCGTGAGGCCCAGCGTTTGGACCACTCCGAAGTCCTGGCCGCTCTGATCCGCGCCGCTCTGGCCGAGCTGGCCACCCTGGAAGGTCGTGCGGAAGTCCTGGAAGATTCCAAAGCTGATCACGCCCCGGGCGTGGGCATAGCTCGCGTTGGCGTTTGCGCTGACCCCGCTTTGATCAGAAGCAGCGTCGCTGGTGACGAGGCTGTAGCCGAGGCTGCCGGAGAATGAGACCCCCGTGGGCAGCCCGTAGGTGCCGAAGACGGAACCGTTCCAGATCTTCACGTCGTCGAGCGAGTGCGTGGAGTAGGAGCCCTGGACTCCCGCCGAGGCGTACGTGCCGAGCTGGTGAGTGACGGAGGCGGTAAACAGGTTGCCATAGGAGGTCTCGTCCTCCCGCGGCTTGCTGAGCGAGAACTCGTAACCGACCCCCACGGTATTGAGCGCCCCAACCCGGGTTGAAGCGCCCAAACCGAAGGTATGGCTGGTCGTGGTCGAATCGCTGGAGGAGTCCGTGTCGCTGATGAATAGCGAGTTCCGGTAGTAGTACTGGGTCTGGAGCAGGTCGATGAGCCAGCCCACGGAGGCCCCGAAGGTATTGGAGATGAAGGTCTGGCGCTCGAGTCGGAGCCCGGAGGAATCTGCCACGCCAGGGTCATCGTTGCGGTTGAAGGAATCAGTGAGCGTGAGGCTGAGCCTGGGGTTGAATGAGTGCCGAATGGAGGCCGACAGACTCGGGAAGAAGTTGAAGTCGCCTGGGCCCGTCGAGCTGTCGTAGCTGAATCCGGAGGCTGCCGACAAACTTCCTTGGGTTTTGCCGGTGTTTATAAGGATGGTGGAGCCGGGGGACAGGGTCGTGCGGAAGTTGCTCTGCTTGCCCTGCGCGCTCGTGGTCAGGTTGAAGTTGTCCGTGTATTCCTCTGACAGGGTAAGCGTCGAGTGGTATTCGAAGACCGCTCCCGGGGCAATTCCAACTGGCGGCACAAAGAGCCCGGGGACATGGCTCTGTGAGGGCGGCGGCGCGACGGGAGGGATCCACGGGGCCGTCGCCGCCGGCTGCTGCTGGGGGGCAGGGGAAGGGCCGGGCTGCTGGGGCGATGAGGACGTGCTCTCCTGCGACTGGGGTGCCTCGCTTTGCGACGGACCCGCCGGCGTCTGGGCCCAGGCCAGAGGGTGTCCGAGGGAAGTCAGGCCGGCGGGAGCGAATCCGAGAAAGACGGCGAACAACAGTGTGGGGAGGAGCAGCCGCCCCTCCCCACACGTGGCAGGGATTCGTCTAGAAGAGCCTCTGCGGGACATAAATAATATCGTCAGGTCTAAGGCTCACGTCAGGGTTCTCATCAGGTGCCCGCATGATCTTATCAACGTCGACGCGGATTCGCTCCTTTTTCTCTCCGGTCCTTCCTCGGAGCAGGTCGACCCGGCCGGAAGCCGCCAGCGGCGTGAACCCCCCCGCCTGGGTGATAGCCTTGAGAAGGGTCAGGTCCGTGGTGTACTTGAGGGGGGAGGGCGCCCTCACCTCGCCCTGGACATAGACCAGGTCGGCAATCGGGACGACCACAGTGTCTCCAGGCTGGAGCCGGGTGTTCTGGCCGAGGTCGCCCTTTTGGAGCAGCTTGTAGAAGTCCACCGCGATGCGCTTGTCGCCCCTCAGCACGTAGCCGTTCTCCGCGTCGCCGCCGGGCAGAACGCCGCCGACCACGGAGATCGCCTGCATCAGTGTCATCTCGCGGGTAAGCTGCAACGGCCCGGGCCGGCCGAAGCCGCCGACGAAGTACACCGGGCGGCTCTTGATGTCCTTGACGATGACGGTGACGATGGCGCTCTGGACGGTTTTCTCGTAGACCTTGGCCAGGTGGTCCTGGAGCTCCTGTATGGTCTTGCCGGCCACCATGATCTCGCCCACTAGCGGCAGCGAGGTCCGGCCGTCCGGACGGACGAATACCGTTTGATTGAGATCCTTCCGCTCCCACACCTGGACCTCGAGCACGTCCTCGGGTCCGATGATATACGCCTTGTCGGAAACCTGGGCGTCCGGCGAGGACAGCGGCATGATCAGCACGACAGCGGAGAGGGCCAGCAACAGCCTGCGGAGACGGCTCATGACGTCACACTCCTAGTGGGTACTGGGTTTCGGGCGCTTCGGAAATCCGCGCCTGAGTCTCGGTGCCGGCCTGACCGTAGGCCTTCAGCCTGTACTGGAGACATCGCAGGCTGATGCCGAGAAGGCGCGTGGCACGGGTACGGTTGCCTCCCACGGCCTTGAGGGTTCGGAGGATATACTCCTGCTCCACTTCGCGCAGCGTGAGTCCCACGGGCTCCCGCACGCCTGGCGGGCCGCTCCGCTTTGGCGTCGTCTCCGCAAGGGGCAGCGCGTCCACGTCCACGGCGTCGCCGTCGCACAGGACCACGGCCTGCTCGATGCAGTTCTCCAGCTGGCGCACGTTGCCGGGCCAGTCGTAGGAGGTCAACAGATCGACAGCCTGTGGGGTGAGCTTGGGGATCGGCTTGCGGTGCGCCGCGCTGAACTTCTCCAGGAAGTGCTCGGCCAGTGCGGGGATATCCTCCCGCCGGTTCCGCAGCGGCGGGACCTCGAGCATGACTACCGCGATCCGGTAGTAAAGATCCTCCCGGAAGGTGCCCTCCTCGACGGCGGTGCGCAGATCCTTGTTGCTGGCGGTGACCAGCCGGATGTCGGTGCGCACTGGCTTGGTGCCGCCCACCTTGACGAACTCCCGAGTCTGGATCACCCGCAGGAGCTTGGCCTGAAGTGAGAGCGGCAACTCGCTGATCTCGTCGATGAAAAGCGTGCCGGTGTCGGCCAGGGAGAAGACTCCGTCACGGTTCTCGACGGCGCCGGTGAAGGAACCCCGCACGTGGCCGAAGAGCTGGCTCTCCATGAGCCCCTCGGGGATCGCGGTGCAGTCCAGAGTGACCAGCGGACGGTTGCGACGCGGTCCGTTCTGGTGGACGGCGCGGGCAACGAGCTCCTTGCCGGTGCCGCTCTCCCCCATGATGCAGACGTTGGCGTCGCCAGGGGCGACCTTCTTGATCTTGGCGATGACGTGCCGGAGCTCCCTGGAATGTCCGATGATCCCGCAGTAAGGAGCCTCCCTCCTGGGGCCCGCCGACCCCCCGCCCGGTCGCCTCGGCGCGCGGCGCTGCTTGAGCGCAGCCCTCAAGGCGTCGTCCAGGCCCGCAGGGGACGCGGGCCGAGCCAGGCACTCGATGCCCGTCAGAGCCTTGAGATGTTCAAGCCCGGGCGCAGCCGGCTCGTCGACCAGGATCAGCCCCGTCCTCGAGCCGCCCAGCCCCTTCAGGTGCTGAGCCAGCTGCCATGCCGTGAGCGGGAGCGTGAGGTTTACAATGACCATGTCCGGTTGACCCCAGCTCTCGAGCGCAATGTGGAACTCGTCGAGGGAGCCGACGAAGCGGGTCTCCCATTCGGTCCCGGCGAGCATGCCCTGTAGCCGGGGTACGACCTCCAGCGGTTCGTCGAGAACAAGGAGCCTCATGAGCCCGCACCCTCGGTGGCCAGGGATCCTCCGGAAGGCTCGAGTTCCGACGCATACACCACCCGGTTGCCTCCGCGCTCGGCGGCGTGGCCGAGGCACCGGGCCGCCGTGACGAGCAGAGTCTGGCGGTCGTGTCCGTGGTGGGGGAAGGACACCTCTCCGACGCTCAAGGTCAGCCGGTACGACCGCCCGGCCTGGCTGTCCCTGAATGTCACCTGCTCGATATGGGTCCGGATCCTGTTGGCAACGCCGATCGCATGCTCACCCGTGGTGTAGAGCAGCACGATGCCGATGCCGGGCGCCAGACGGCCCACCATATCCGTGGAGCGGACGAACTCGGGGATCTTCTTAGAGATCGCGGTCTTGATCTCCTCGCATTCTTCACTCCCTTGATCAACATCAGGCCTGATGAGGCAGAGCGAGAAAGAGTCCTGATAGCGCGCCGCCCGTCCCATTTCACGGCTCAACATGTGCCGAAATGCGTCCTCGGAAAAGACGCCAGCAGCGACGTCCATAAATTCGGTCACGAAGAGCTCTCCAGCGCAAAGCGCCTTTAGAAACATGTAGTTGCACTCAATTCTGAGATTTGGCCCAGAACCCCAAAATTCGCCCCAGGGGCGAAATAGCTTAGTATGCCGTGCCGAGTCCCCATCAGAAATGTCCTACAGTGCAAAGGTTGCGCCACCGACTGAGGGCCAAGCGGAAGCTTCAAGCCGTCGGGAGATAGATTCTCCTGTTTCCACTGGCTTAGGATCTGCGCCGAACTGAGTAGCACTCTCATAACCCCCGAAGCTCGGCCGACGGCGGGATTCTCGAGTGAGAACTCCCAGGCCGAAGCTAGGGAACATTTATCATGATTCAGGGAAACTATTTGCCATCAGCCTTCTGATGTCTGGAGTCGTCGAGGCCGGCCGCCCGTATCTTATAGAGCATCGCCTTGTAGCTGATCTTGAGTAGCCGTGCGGCCTCCGCCCGATTCCAGCGCACCTGCTCGAGGACCTCCTTGATGACGATCTTCTCAGCGGCGAGGGCGGCCTGCTTCGCCACATCCTTGAGCCCCATCTCCGGCACCGACGAGGACGCGAGCGGTAGGGGCGACTCGCTTTGGCCCCGAAGCAGCCGCGACGGCCACGGTTGCTGGCGCCGGACCGCGATCTCCTCGGAGATCAGAGCCTCGCTCTGCAGCACCACCGCCCGCTTGATCATGTTCTCCAATTCCCGGACATTGCCCGGCCAGTTGTATTCCTTGAGGAGACGCATGGTCTCGGGAGAAATGTTCGGGGCGGCGCGGTTGTACTGCCCGCAGGACTTCTCCACGAAGTGCTCGACGAGGAACGGAATCTCCTCGCGCCGCTCCCGCAGCGGCGGGATCGAAATCGCCACGACGTTGAGCCGGTAGTAGAGGTCCTCCCGGAACGCTCCCTTGGCCATGACCGAGGCGAGGTCGCGGTTGGTCGCGGCGATGACTCGTGCGTCGGTCTTGATAAGCTCGCTGCCGCCCAACCGGAAGAAGGCCCCGTCCTGGAGCACGTGGAGCAACTTGGCCTGCAGGCCCAGCACCATCTCCCCGATCTCGTCGAGGAGGAAGGTGCCCCTGGCGGCCAGCTCGAACTTCCCCGGTTTCCTCCGATGGGCACCCGTGAAGGCGCCCTTCTCGTGGCCGAAGAGCTCCGATTCAAGGAGCTCGCCGGGCAGGGAGGCGCAGTTGATCTTGAGGAACGGCTTGTCGCGCCGGTCGGAGATGTGATGAATGGCGTGGGCCACCATCTCCTTGCCGGTGCCGCTCTCCCCCTGGAGGAGGATCGTGGTGTTGGTGTCCGCTGCCCGCCTCACGATGTCCTCGACCGCGCGCATGTGGCGACTTTTCCGAAAAAGGAGCTCGAGGTTCGGGGCCGACGGGTCGACCTCATCGACGTTCCGGTGGGTCGGCTCGATCGGCGCCCCGCCGTTCTGGATCAGTGCCAGTTTGAGCGCGGCCACGAGCGCCTGGGTTGAAACGGGTTTCACGAGAAAGTCCGCGGCACCCGCCCGGATGGCGCGGACCACCAGGTCAGTGTTGCTCGCCCTGGATACGGCGAGAGCGACCGTGTCCGAGGTGCCCAGCGTTATGTCCCGGAGCACGCTGAATGCTTCATCGCCCAACTCGTCCACGTCCACCAGGGCAAGCGGGGGGCGAAGATTGGATAGGAGCGCCAGTGCCTCGGGCCCAGTTCGGGCCACCAAGGCCGTATGGCCGGCCTGCTCGATGGCCCGCTCCAGGGCCTCCCGACTCTTGGGATTGCTGTCCAGGATGAGGACGGAGGCTTCTTTCATGACGCCCGCGAGACTTTCTTCCTTGACCGGCGGGGACCGGTCAGGATAGTCATACGCTGGCGGTCATGAGAATACTCGTGGTGGAAGACGAGCCTGAGGTGGCGGAGGTTTTGGCCCACGCCATCAGAGCGTCGGGGTACGAGGCCCTGGTGGCCCTCGACGGCGCCGAGGCTCTGAACGTCCTCGCGGCCACACCGGTGGACGGCGTTTTCCTGGACCTCGTGTTGCCGGGTCTCAGTGGTCTCGCCGTGCTGGCTCAGATCCGGAACCGTCATCCGCTTCTCCCGGTCGTCGTGATTAGCGGCCACGCGGTCGGTGCGGCCGCCGCGAAGGCCAAGGACCTTGGCGCCGTTGCCGTTCTCGAAAAACCGACCGCCTTGGCACAACTGACCGAAATCCTGTCCAAGCTTCGGCGTGCCGACTGACGCTGCCCTCGAGCCGAACCCCCTCCTGTCGTCTTCTTTGACTATTTTGATAGGGAGAGTAGGCATTATGCGATATTCGCTGTGGAAAACAATACCCAATTTTCCCCATTAGCAGGAACTAGGACAATGGAGGTCGGGGTCGAGGGGTTGGTTCTCGCTGTCGCGGAGCCGATGGAATTGGTCTGCTCCCGGAGCCAGGGGGGCCCTCCCATCCCATGAGCCTGTGGAACTAGCGATCCTGTCAAGTGTGCTAACGTACCGACTCCACAAGAGGTTCCTACGGTTTCCACGGGGCTGCTAAGGCGACTCGCCCGGCAAGATCGTCGAGCGTCACACGATCCCGGATGCTGAGATCGCTAATGTAACCTACGGCGCTGGCGCCCTCGACCTTGAGGAAGGCCCGGTAAAGGTGGGGTTGGTCTGGTTGTCCTTGATGGTCGTCCGGCCGTCGAGGGTGTGCAGGTGATACTCGAAGAAGCCTTCGGATTTGAAGTCGCGCTCGGCGGCCGGCGGCGATGCCGCCCTGGCAGCCATGTCCATCACGCGCCCCTCCTGGCGCCGGTCCCTGGCTCCGTTGATGTCGCCCGCAACCAGCTTGAGCGCGGCGTCGGAACACGTCGCACCGCTCTTGTTGTCGATCGTGACCCAACGGGTCAGGTCGCTCTTGTTGTCGTCGGCGTTGATGACCATGACGTAGTCGGCCTTCCAGCTGATGCTTCCGGTGAGATAGGAGGTCTCGACACGCTGGGCCGCCGCCTTGGCGTTGCGCAGGAGCCAGACGGGCGTCGGCTTCGAGACCATCTCCTCGTAGGAAAGGCCCTCGAGGTCTCTCAGGATGATCACGACCCTGCGCTCCTCGGCGAGCTCTGCGATGGCGCGATGGAGCGCCTCCTCGAGCTCACCACGCTCTGCTTGGGCTGCGGGGCCGCCACCCTTATCGGCCACCCGAAGGAGGATTTCCTCGCCGTGGCGGACCGCCCTGCGGTCTCCGGAGGCAAGCCGGTTGAGGCAGAGACGGGAAACAATGGTGTAGAGCCAGGTGGAGAGCCTGGCCTCGCCGCGGAACTCGCCGAGGCTCCGGTGGGCGCGGAGGAAGGCTTCCTGGGCGACCTCTTCGGCCTCGGCCGCTGCGCCGAGCATGCGCAGGGCCATGCTGAAGACGCGGTGCTGGTGGGTGGCGACGAACTCCTCGACGGCCCGCGCGTCGCCCGCCCGGAGCCTGTCGAGGAAGTCCGGGCCAGCGGCGGCATCTCCTTCCCGCACACTAAGACCATAGCGCGCGGTGAAAGTTCCCCGGGCAAAAATCATAGACTGCGTACAGGGTTCTACGCATGACCCGGTGCGGCCGGGAGGCAGTAAGGGCACGGTTCGCCATCGGGAATCTTGCCTTGTTCCCGCCGCGCACCTGCCACGACGCCCGATCAACCCCGGTGGGACAATCTTCGCAAGTGACTGATTCTTCATCCGAGACGTGTGGCACAGGATCTGCTCGCGCTTGGCGGCATGAGGGACAGTGGTCCAAGAAGGACTTCGGTGCTCCAGCGACCTGCGGGTCTACGAGGCCCTGGGGGTGACGCCATGGAGATGGATAGCTGGTACGACCTGCGATTACAGCAGCTCTTTGATCTCACCGGCCGGGTCAATGATCTCCTCGACGAGGTCAGGGACTCCGGTGAGGGTGCCGCGCCGGCTCCGGCCCCCCGGGTCCGGGAGCTGTTCGAGCTCACCGATCGCGTGCCGGAGCTTCTCGAAGAGGTCCGGGGCGACGAGTAAGGGCGTCGCGCCGCACGGGCGCGGTGCGATGCCGACCGATTGGGCGATTTGCTCTTAGTGCTTGAAATGTCCTGATCCGCGACGAGCCACCCACAGGCTTATCCACTAGCGTCCCACAAGTTCCGTGGACAAGTCCTGTGCTATCCTACGGCGCGTATGTCCCGCCTGAACCTGCTCGACCTCCCGCCCTCGGAGCTCGAAGATCTCGCTGAGTCGATCGGCGCGCCCCGCTACCGCGGCCGCCAGATCGCCTCGTGGATCTATGGCAAGGGCGCCACGGACATCGAAAGCATGTCCGACCTGCCTCGGGAGTTTCGGGCGGCCTTGGGCGCGCGGGCGACGGTGGCGGTGCCGGAGATCGAGAGGCGGACGCCCTCCCAGGATGGCAGCCAGAAGCTGGTCCTGAGCCTGGGCGACGGCGCCCGCATCCAGTCGGTCCTCATGCCCGATGGCGACCGCCTGACCCTGTGTGTCTCGACCCAGGTCGGTTGCGGCTTCCAATGCGCCTTCTGCCTGACCGGAACCATGGGGCTCGAGCGCAACCTCACGGCGGGGGAGATCGTTGGGCAGGTCCTGGCGGCTCGCGCCACGCTCGGGCCCGGGGATCGCATCACCCACGTCGTCTACATGGGCATGGGCGAGCCACTGGCCAACTACGCCGCGACGGTCAAGTCTCTCCGGATCCTGACCGATCCCAGGGGCTTCGGCTTCTCGCCCCGCCGGATCACCGTCTCGACCGTCGGGCTCGTCGGCGGCATCGAGCGCCTCGCCAAGGAGAACCTGAAGGTCAACCTGGCCATCTCGCTTCACGCGACAAGCAACGAGATCCGCGACAGGATCATGCCGGTGAACAAGGGTTTCGCGATCGAAGAGCTGCTCGAGGCCTGCCGCCGCTTTCCGGTCGCCTTCCGCCAGCGCATCACGTTCGAGTACGTCCTGCTCGAGGGCGTCAACGACGCGCCCGAGGACGCGCGGCGGCTGGTCCGGCTGCTCAAGGGCATCCGGGCAAAGATCAACCTGATTCCCTTCAACGACTGGGAGGACTCGGGCTTCCAGCGCCCGGCGCTCCACCGGATCGTGGGCTTTCAGGAGCTCCTGCTCGAGCACGGCATCCGGGCGACCGTCAGGTGGAGCAAGGGCGAAGACATCGGGGCGGCCTGTGGCCAGCTCAAGGAGACGGTCGAAGTATGAGCGGCGCGCGGACGGTCGGTTTCGCCACGCTCGGCTGCCGCCTCAACCAGGTAGAATCCCAGGAGATGCGGGCGCTCGTCGAGCACGCCGGGTTCCGGGCGGTGGAGGAAGGCGAAGCCGCCCACGTCTACGTCGTCAACACGTGCACGGTCACCAGCCGTGCCGACTTCTCAGACCGGCAGGCGATCCGGCGCATCACGCGCGCCAACCCCGACGCGCTCGTCGTCGTCACCGGTTGCCTGGCCCAGACGGACCCGGAGGCGCTTGCCCGTATGCCCGGCGTCGACCTTGTGCTTGGCAACCGCGAGAAATACCGGCTGCCCGAGCTGCTTGGCTCGCTCGTCAAGCGGGACCGGCCGGAGGTGCGGGTCGGGCTGATCGCCGATGAGCGCGAGGTGCCTAAGGCGCCCGTCGGCCCCATGGGCGGGCGCTCGCGCGCCTTCGTCAAGATCCAGGACGGCTGCCAGCATCGTTGCGCTTTCTGCATCGTGCCGGCGGCCCGAGGGAGGAGCCGCAGCCAGGAGCCGAAGGTCCTCGTGGAGCAGGTCGAGCTGCTGGTCGAGGCAGGCTACGGCGAAATCACGCTCACGGGGGTGGACATCGGCCACTACGGATGGGACCTTCTGCCTCGGACGAGCCTGGCGTCACTGGTCACCCAGCTCGCGCAGATCTCGGGCCTGCATTGGCTCAGGCTCTCCTCGGTCCTGCCAGCCTACTTCACGCCGGAGTTGATCGAGGCCGTTACGACACTTCCGGTGGTCGTCCCGCACCTGCACCTGCCGCTCCAAAGCGGGAGCGACCGGGTCCTCCGGCGCATGCGCCGGCCGTACAACGCGACCATGTACAGGTCGCTCGCCGAGCGGCTCGCTGGGGCCATTCCCGACCTTGGACTCGGCGCGGACGTCATCGTTGGGCACCCGGGGGAGGAGGAGGCCGACTTCGAGACGACGATGGCCCTTGTCGGGGAGCTGCCGCTCTCCTACCTCCACGTGTTCGCATACTCGGATCGCAAGGGCACGGAAGCCTCGAAGATGGACGACCGCGTGGCGGCCTCGGCCATCCGCGAACGCAGCAGTCAGCTCCGCGCGCTCGGCGTCGAGAAGAGCGTGGCCTTCAGGCGAAGGCTGCTGGGGCGCGCCGTGGAGGTGCTGGTGCTCGAGGAGCGGCGGGCGGATGGCCGGCTGACCGGGCTCACGTCCAACTATGTCGAGGTGAGCTTCGCCGGACCAGATGGGCTGGGGCGGCGCTTCGCGACCGTGCGGCTGACGGAAATCGACCGCCGAGGCGCTCGCGGCGTCCTGGAGACGGCGTGAGCCCGGCTCCAATCGCTCCGGAGCTGACCGTGGGGGTCATCGGCGGCAGCGGGCTGTACGAGATGGAGGGGCTGGAGGAGATCCGCTGGGTCAAGGTTCGGACACCGTTCGGCGATCCTTCGGACGCTTACTGCACAGGCCGCTTCGGCGGCCGGCGCGTGATCTTCCTGCCGCGCCACGGCCGCGGCCATCGGCTCACGCCGTCCGAGCTCAACTACCGGGCCAACATCTACGGCATGAAGAAGCTCGGAGCCCAGGCACTCGTCTCCATCAGCGCGGTGGGCAGCATGAAGGAGGATATCCACCCGCTGGAGCTCGTTGTGCCTGACCAGTTCTACGACCACACGAAGCGGCGAGTGTCGTCCTTCTTCGGCGAGGGGATCGTCGCCCACGTCGGGATGGCCCACCCGGTCTGCGCCGGTGTCGCAAACGCCCTGGCCCAGGCCGGCAGGGACGTGGGCGCCCGGGTCCACCGGGGCGGCACATACATATGCATCGAGGGGCCGCACTTCTCGACCAAGGGCGAGTCGGAGATCTACCGCCGCTGGGGCGTGTCGATCATCGGCATGACCAACATGCCCGAGGCCAAACTCGCGCGCGAGGCCGAGCTCTGCTACGCGACGCTGGCCCTCGTGACCGACTACGACGTCTGGCACGAGGAGCACGACGCCGTGACCGTGGAGGCCGTGGTCGCCAACCTGATGAAGAACGTCGCGACGGCCAAGGAAGTCCTCCGCCGCGTGATTTCGCGCATCCCGGCCTCGTGCGGCCAGGGCTGCCCTGACGCGCTCAGGAGCGCCGTCATCACGCATCCCAAGGCCTTCCCGCCGAGGGTCCGAAAGCGCCTCGACTTCCTCCTCGGCAAGTACTTCCCGGCTGCAAGGATAGGACCCCGGCGTGGCTGATCTCGTGGTGGTGGGCTCGGTGGCGCTCGACAGCGTCAAGACGCCGTTCGGCAAGGTAACCGAGGCGCTGGGCGGCTCCGCGACGTACTTCTCCTACGCAGCGAGCTTCTTCACCCAGGTGCGTGTCGTGGGCGCCGTAGGCAATGACTTCCCGCGGGAGCACCTCGAGCTGCTCAGTGGCCGCGGCGTGGACGTGACGGCCCTCGAGGTCCTGCCCGGCCAGAAGACGTTCAGGTGGACTGGCGAATACGGCTTCGACCTCAACGAGGCGCGGACGCTCGACGTGCAGCTCAATGCCTTCGCGGCTTTCAAGCCCAAGCTGGCGCCGCGCCACCGCGCGGCACGCTTCCTGTTTCTCGCGAACATCGACCCGGTGCTCCAGCTCGAGGTCCTCGAGCAGATGGAGCGGCCGGCGCTCACCGCGCTCGACACCATGAACTTCTGGATCGAGGGCAAGCGCGCGGACCTCCTCCGCGTGCTGGCGCGAGTGGACGTGCTGCTCATCAATGACGCCGAGGCGCGGATGCTGGCGCGCGAGCCCAACCTGATCAAGGCGGCGCGGACGATCGGCGAAATGGGCCCGCAGACCGTGGTGATCAAGCGCGGCGAGTACGGCGCCCTGCTGGTCTCGAGAGGGCAGTTCTTCTTCGCGCCTGCCTACCCCCTCGAGACCGTGTTCGACCCGACGGGGGCGGGGGATACCTTCGCCGGCGGCTTCATGGGCTTTCTCGCCCAGCAGGACGCCGCGGACCCCGTTTCGCTGCGGCGGGCGATGGTCCGGGGCGCCGCCATGGCTTCCTTCACCGTGGAGGATTTCTCGCTGGAGCGGCTCAAGCGGCTAAAGCGGCGGGAGATCGAAGAGCGGCTACTGGCTTTCGCGGACATGGTCCGCCTCGAAGGGTAGCGTGGACGCCGCGCTTGCCGCGAAGCACGAGGGGCTCCTGGAAATCATCCGGGGCATGGGGCGGGTCCTCGTGGCGTTTTCGGGCGGGGTGGACTCGACTTTCCTGGGCCGCGCGGCGAAAGACGCTGTGGGTGAGCGCGCCATGCTGGTGACGGCGGACTCGGAGACGTATCCGGCCTCGGAACTCGAAGAGACCCGGCGCCTCGCGAGCCTGCTCGGCATGCGGCACCTGGTGGTCCAGACCCGCGAGCTGGACAATCCGAAGTACGCGCTGAACTCGCCCAGCCGCTGCTTCTTCTGCAAGGAGGAGCTCTTCGCCAAGCTCGGCCCGATCGCGCAACAGAGCGACGACGCGGTCATGGTCTACGGGGCCAACATGGACGACCTGGGCGACCACCGGCCGGGAATGGACGCGGCCAAGGCGGCCGGCGTGAGGGCGCCCCTCATCGAAGCTGGGATGTGGAAGGAGGAGATCCGGGCGCTCTCGCGCGAGCTCGGCCTGCCGACATGGGACAAGCCTTCTTTCGCGTGCCTGTCCTCGCGCTTCCAGTACGGTGAAGCCATCACCGCTGAGAAGCTCCGGCTCATCGACGCCGCGGAGGCCTTCATCCGGAGCCTCGGCTTCCGCCAGTTCCGCGTCCGCCACCACGACAGGCTGGCGCGCCTCGAACTACCGCCGGAGGAGATGGGGCGGCTCTTCGAGGCGGGGCGTCATGAGGCCGTCGTCAAGCGCTTTCGCGAGCTCGGCTATCTGTACGTCACGCTGGATCTCCAGGGGTTCAGGAGCGGCAGCGCCAACGAGGTATTGGCGTGGATAAGGAAGAAGTAAGGAAGCTCCTCGAGGCGGTTGCGAGAGGCGCGCTCCAGCCCGACCAGGCGCTGGCGCGGCTGCGGGATCTGCCCGTGGACGACCTCCGTTTCGCCCGCGTGGATCTGCATCGCTCGCTCCGCCACGGCGTGCCGGAGGCCGTGTTCTGCCAGGGCAAGACTCCCGAACAGGTGGTGGCCATCGTCAGGCGCCTCGCAGAGAGTCACGACAACGTTCTGGCGACGCGGGCGGACCAGGCCGTCATCGAGGCCTTGACGAGCGCCGGGCTGGAGTGCGCCGTTCACGCCGACGCGCGGCTGGTCGTGGTCAGGCCGCTGGCCCACGAGGGTGTCGGCCTCATCATGGTCGTGAGCGCCGGCACTTCGGACCAGCCCGTGGCCGAGGAGGCCGCGGTGACGGCGGAGAGCATGGGCAACCGCGTCGAGCGGCTCTATGACTGCGGCGTGGCCGGACTCCACCGCCTCGTCCCGCACCTCGACCGGCTCAACGAGGCCAACGTCATCATCGCCGTGGCGGGCATGGAGGGCGCTTTGCCGAGCGTGATCGGCGGCCTCGTGGACCGCCCCGTGATCGCGGTACCGACCAGCGTGGGCTACGGAACCTCCTTCGGCGGGGTCGCGGCGTTGCTGGCCATGCTCAACTCGTGCGCGCCGGGCGTCTCGGTCGTGAACATCGACAACGGCTACGGCGCCGCGGCGCAGGCCAACCAGATCAACAAGCTCGCCTCCAAGATCCGCTAGTCATGCGCCTTGCGTACTTCGACTGCCCGAGCGGGGCCGCCGGGGACATGATCATGGGCGCCCTCGTCGACGCGGGGCTGCCGTTCGAGGCGCTCAGGGACGAGCTCGCCAAGCTCGGACTTCCCGGGTGGGCGCTCGAGCGCCGCGAGGTGATGAAGGGCGCCTTCCGCGCCACGAAGGTGGACGTTCACGTTCACGATCACTCTCACACGCGAGGAGATGCCGGAGACTCCCACGCCCATCCGCACGACGAGCACCACCACCCGGAGAGAAACCTCGGCGCCATCCTCGAGCTCATCGCGGCGAGCCGGCTCGACGCGCAGGTGAAGGACCGGGCGGCGCGAATTTTCACGCGGCTCGCGGACGCCGAGGCTCGCGTTCATGGAACGACCGTGGATCAGGTCCACTTCCACGACGTCGGGGCGGTGGACGCCATCGTGGATGTCGCGGGCGCGTGCATCGGGCTTCACCTCTTGGGCGTGGATGCCGTGCACTGTTCGGCGCTGCCCGTGGGCGGAGGTTTTGTCACGGGCGCGCATGGGCGCATGCCGGTGCCGGGGCCGGGGACGGCGGAGCTGCTGAAGGGCTTCCCGGTGATCGACACGGGTGTTCGGCGGGAGTTGGTGACGCCAACGGGCGCCGCCATCCTGACGACGCTATCGGCCTCGGCCGGGGCGATGCCGGCAATGACCGTCGAGGCGGTGGGCTATGGCGCAGGCACCATGGACCTCGAGACGCCGAACGTCGTTCGCGTGTTCCTGGGTCAGGCTGCCGGGACCGCCGGGCGCGAAACCATCGTGCAGGTCGAGACAACCGTGGATGACATGCAGCCGCAGCTCTGGGAGGCCGTGATGGAGCGGCTCTTCGAGGCAGGCGCACTCGACGTCTACCTGACGCCAGTGACCATGAAGAAGAGCCGGCCCGGTATCGTCCTGACGGCCCTTTGTGCCCCCGAGCGCGTGACCGAGCTTTCGCGTGTTCTCTTCGAGGAGTCGCCGACCATCGGCGTGCGCTGGACGGCCTACCAGCGAGAGCGGCTCGACCGCGAGAGTATCATTCTTGCGACCGCCTACGGGCCCGTCCCTTTCAAGGTATCGCGGCTCCATGGGCGGGTCGTCACGGCTACGCCGGAATTCACGGAGATCCGGCGCATCGCGAAGGAGAAGGGACTGCCGGCCCGGGAGGTGCTCGACCAGGCGCGGGCCGACGGCCGCCGGCTGCTCCACCCATGATCTGCCCGGCCTGCCGCCACGACAACCCCGAGCGCGCCAAGTTCTGCCTCGAGTGTGGCCATCGGCTGGCGGCCACATGTCCGCAGTGCGGGACCGAGCTGCCGCCGGCGGCGAAGTTCTGTCTGGAATGCGGCCACCGGCTCGGTGCGGCCGAGGCCGTGCCGGCGTTCTCACCGAGCGTGCCACTGCCGGGAGCGGATTTCCAGGCCCGTCTTCCTTCGTACACGCCCAAGCATCTGGCCGAGAAGATCCTCAGAAGCCGTTCCGCCCTCGAGGGCGAGCGGCGGCAGGTGACGGTGCTCTTTACCGACGTCGCCGGCTTCACGCCGCTGGCCGAGAAGTTGGACCCCGAGGACGTGCATCGCATCATGGATCGCTGCTTCGAGGTGATCACGGCAGAGATCCATCGCTTCGAGGGTACCATCAACCAGTACACGGGCGACGGGGTGATGGCGTTGTTCGGCGCCCCGATCGCCCACGAGGACGGGCCGCGGCGGGCTGTCCACGCCGCGCTCGGGATCCAGCGGGCGCTCAGGGACTACGGGAAGGAGCTGAAGGCCCAGGGCGGGCCGGAGCTCCGGATGCGGATAGGGATCAACGCCGGGCCCGTGGTGGTGGGCCGCATCGGCGACGATCTGCGCATGGACTACACTGCAGTCGGCGACACGACGAACCTGGCGGCGCGGATGCAGCAGATCGCCCTGCCGGGGAGCGTGGTCGTCACCGAGGCGACCCACCGGGTGATCTCGCCGTTCTTCGAGACCCTCGACCTCGGCGAGGTGAGCATCAAGGGCCACGCTCCGGTCCGGGCTTGGGAGGTGCTGCGCCCACGGCTGAGGCGGTCGCGCTTTGAGGTATCCGTGGAGCGCGGGCTCACCCCTCTGGTGGGCCGGGTTCACGAAGTCGCCACCTTGGTCGAGCGCTTCACCGAGGTCAAGGCCGGACGCGGGCAAGTGGTCTTCATCTCGGGCGACGCCGGTATCGGCAAGTCACGGCTGCTGCTCGAGTTCCGTCGGCGGATGGCCGAGACGGGCGAGGCCGTCACGTGGCTGGAGGGCCAGTGCATCTCCTTCGGCCAGTCCATCCCGTTTCTGCCGCTCCTCGACCAGCTCCGCGAGAATTTCAGCATCGAGGAGTTCGACGGCGAACCCGAGATCATCGCCAAGATCGAGCACGGCATGCGGCGCATGGGGCACCTCGAACCGTATATCCCGTACGTGCGCTACCTGCTGTCCGTAGAGCCGGGCGATCCTGCTGTCGCGGCGATGGACGCGCCCGCCAGGTGGAAGCGGGTGCTGGAGGCCATGCGAGCGCTGGCGCTGCGGGGAGCGGGCATTCGACCCATCGTATTCGTGTTCGAGGACCTCCACTGGATCGACTCCAGCACGGAGGAGCATCTCAACGCGCTCATGGGCTCGGTGGCCGGCGCGCCGATCATGGTCCTCATGACCTACCGGGTCGGGTACAACCCGCCCTTCGGCAGCCGCAGCTTCTACACCACGCTGACTCTGCACACGCTCTCGGAGGCCGAGGCTCTGGACATGGCTGGCCTCGTGCTGGGTACGGACCAGTTTCCTGTGGAGCTCAAGGCCGCGCTGATGGACAAGGCCGAGGGCGTGCCACTCTTCGTCGAAGAGGTGACGAAGACGCTCCTCGATCTCGGCGTCCTCAGGCGCGAGAACGGCGGACTCCGGATGGTCAAGGGGATGGGAGAGGTGAGCGTGCCCGAGACCATCCACGGCATCATTATGGCCCGCCTCGATCGGCTCGGGGACGATGGCAAGCGCACCGTCCAGTTCGCTTCGGTGATCGGCCGCCAGTTCCTCCAACGACTGTTGGAGCGCATCGCCGGACTGTCCGGGAAGCTCGAGGGACTCCTCCAGGAGCTGAAGGCGCTGGAGATCTTCTACGAGCAGGGGCTGCTGCCTGAGCCCGCCTACATCTTCAAGCACGCCGTGATCCAGGACGTGGCGTACAACGCGGAGACGCTGCTGGCGCTGGGCCGTCCCGAGCACGCGCTCCAGCAAGCAGAACGGGCGCTGGTCGGCGCCCGCGCAACGGGCTCGCTGAAGTACGTGGGGAAGGCCCACCTGCTGCGGGGCCGGATCGCGTTGGCCGGTCAGGATTGGGCGGGTGGGGAGATCGACCTGCGCGAGGCCCTCGATGCCGCGCGGCGCATCGAGTACCCGAACCTGGTCTGGCCCGCAGCCCATAACCTGCCGGTTGCGCTGGTATCGCAGGCAGAGCGCGAACGCTCCGCCAGGAGCAAGGGGGAGGAGGCGCAGGTGCTTGCTTCACTGGCCGCCGACACGATTCGCTCGATCGCCGGCCGGGCGCCCGAGGCCGCCCTCCGCGACACTTTCCTTTCCTGGACGCCCGTCCAGGCGGCCCTGGCGGATCTCGAGCGAGTGCGCAGAATCTGACCGGCATAGTGGTCTTGACATGGGGGCCAGGCGGGACTAGGGTGTTGCTCGCTTTGGCCGGCTTCGACCGCCGAAGGTGAGGCGGCGTTCATCGATCAGCATCCAGTCCTCTGAGGAGGTACGCGCGGTGAAAAAGTCCGTGAGCATCACCATCAACGGCGTCAAGCACACCCACGAGGTCGAGCCGCGGCTGCTCCTCGTCCACTTCATCCGCGAGCTGGCCGGTCTGACGGGCACCCACGTGGGGTGCGACACCAGCCAGTGCGGCGCGTGCACCATCCACCTGAACGGCCAGGCGGTGAAGTCCTGCACCATGCTGGCGGTACAGGCCGACGGCGCCCAGATCATGACCATCGAGGGCATGGCCAAGGACGGCAAACTCCACCCGATCCAGGAAGGCTTCTGGGAGAAGCACGGGCTGCAGTGCGGCTTCTGCACCCCCGGCATGATCATGTCGGCGGCGCAGATCCTCCAGCGCTACCCCAAGCCGACGGAGGAGCAGATCCGCCACCAGCTCGAGGGCAACCTCTGCCGCTGCACGGGCTACCACAACATCGTCAAGGCCATCCAGCACGCCGCCGAGACGATGGCGGGGAAGTAGGGAGGCTCGACCATGGCCACGGCAAGACTTCTGGGCGCCAGCATCAAGCGGCGCGAGGATCCCCGCTTCATCACCGGCAAGGGCAACTACACTGACGACCTCAAGCTGCCGGGAATGACCTACGCGGCCTTCGTCCGGAGCCCCCACGCCCACGCCGGAATCCGCAAGATCGACACGGCGGGAGCCCTCAGGCACCCGGGCGTGGTAGCGGTCTTCACGGGCAAGGACATGACTGGTGTCAACTCGCTGCCCTGCGGCTGGGACCTGCGCAAAGGCAAGAACATCCCCGGCGTGGTCCAGGACCTGGCCATCGTTCCCCACATGCCCTTGACTTCCGACGTCGCCCGCCACGTGGGGGATCCGGTCGCGGTGGTCATCGCCGACAGCCAGGACGCCGCTCTCGACGCCGCCGAGCTCGTGGCCGTGGACTGGGAGGTGAAGCCCTCGGTGACGGCAACCGCCGGGGCCGCCCAGGCGGGTGCCGCCCAGGTTCATGAGGGCGCGCCGGGGAACGTCGCCTTCAAGTGGGAGCTTGGGGGCGGCGACGTCGACGCCGCGTTCAAGAGCGCCGACGTCGTCGTGAAGAAGCGCATCGTGAACCAGCGGCTCGTCGCCAACGCCCTGGAGCCGCGGGCCTGCGTCGCGCGCTATGAGGACTCCACCGGCGACCTGACCCTCTGGGTGACGTCGCAGAACCCACACGTCCACCGGCTCCTGATGTGCGCCTTCGTCCTCGGCATTCCCGAGCACAAGGTGCGGGTCATCTCTCCCGACGTGGGCGGCGGCTTCGGCTCCAAGATCTTCCTCTACAACGAGGAGGTCGTCTGCTCGTGGGCATCGCGCCAGATCAAGCGGCCCATCAGGTGGACCTCGACGCGTCGAGAGGCGTACATGACGGACGCCCACGGACGAGATCACGTCACCGATGCCGAGATGGCGATGTCCAAGGACGGCAAGATCCTGGGCCTCCACGTCAAGACCACGGCGAACCTGGGCGCCTACCTCTCCACCTTCGCGCCCGCCGTCCCGACGTTCCTCTACGGCACGCTCCTGAACGGCGTCTACACGCTCGGCGCCATCAAGTGCGAGGTCACCGGTGTGTTCACCAATACCACCGCGGTGGACGCCTACCGGGGCGCCGGCCGGCCCGAGGCCTGTTACGTGCTCGAGCGGATGGTGGACGCCGCTGCGGCCGCCCTCAAGATGGACCCCGCCGACGTCCGGCGGAAGAACTTCATTCCGAAGTTCTCGGGTGCGTATCAGACCCACGTGGCGGTGTCCTACGACAGCGGCGACTACGCAGGGGCGTTCGATCGCCTCCTCCAGATGTTCGACTACAAGAAGTTCCGGGCCGAGCAGGCGGAGGCACGGAAGAAGGGCCGCTACCTCGGCGTCGGCTTCTCGACCTACATCGAGGCGTGCTCCATCGCGCCCTCGAAGCTCGTGGGCGCTCTCGGCGCCGGGGCGGGGCTGTACGAGTCCGGCAAGGTGCGCGTGCACCCAACGGGAGGGGTGACAGTCTACACGGGCTCACACTCGCACGGTCAGGGGCACGAGACCACCTTCGCCCAGCTCGTGGCGGACGAGCTCCAGATCCCGATCGACCAGGTCGAGGTCGTTCACGGCGACACCGGGGCGATCCCGTTCGGCATGGGCACCTACGGCAGCCGTTCCGCCTCGGTGGGAGGCACGGCGCTCCACATGTCGGTCAACAAGATCAAGGAGAAGGGCAAGAAGATCGCGGCGCACCTCCTCGAGGCCTCGGCCAGCGACATCGAGTACGTCGGTGGGCAGTTCCAGGTGCGCGGCGCCCCCGGCAAGGCGGTGCCCTGGGGCGCGGTGGCCCTCACCGCCTACGTGCCGCACAACTACCCCGAGGGCCTCGAGCCCGGGCTCGAGGAGACGAGCTTCTACGACCCCTCGAACTTCTGCTTCCCGTTCGGGGCCCACGCCTGCGTCGTCGAGGTCGATGGCGAGACCGGCCACGTGAAAATCGTTCGCTACGTGGCCGTGGACGATGTCGGCAACGTGATCAATCCCATGATCGTAAACGGGATGGTCCACGGCGGCATCGCCCAGGGCGTGGCGCAGGCCCTCTGGGAGGGGGCGGTCTACGACGAGGAGTCCGGTCAGCTGGTGTCGGGAAGCTTGATGGACTACGCGCTGCCCAAGGCAGACATGCTGCCGATGTACGAGACCGCGCGCACCGAAACGCCGACGCCGGTCAACCCGCTCGGCATCAAGGGGGCGGGAGAGACGGGGACCATCGCTTCCACCCCGGCGGTCGTCAACGCGGTCGTGGATGCGCTGTCGGGCCTCGGCGTTGACCACATCGAAGTCATGCCGCTCACGCCCGAGCGGGTCTGGAAGACCGTCCAGGCCGCCAAATCGAAGAAGTAAGGGAGACACCCATGTATCCAGCGCAGTTCGAGTATCACAAGGCCGGCACCGTCAAGGAGGCCCTCGACCTCCTGGCCAAGTACAAGGACGAGGCCAAGCTCCTCGCCGGGGGTCACAGCCTGCTTCCGGCGATGAAGCTGCGCCTGGCCCAGCCCAAGCACCTGATCGACATCGGCAAGGTCTCGGGGCTCGCCGGGGTCAATGAGGAGGGCGGCACGCTCGTCATCGGCGCCATGACCACGCATTACGCCATCGAGTCCTCGGCCGTGCTCAAGGGCAAGTGCCCCCTCCTGTCTGAGGTCGCGGGGCATATCGGCGACCCGATGGTGCGCAACATGGGCACCCTCGGAGGGAGTCTCGCCCACGCAGACCCTGCCGCCGACTGGCCGGCTGCTGCCATCGCTCTCGGGGCCGACCTCGTGGCCGAGGGGCCGAAGGGCAAGCGGACGATCAAGGTCGACGACTTCTTCAAGGGGCTTCTGACTACTGCGCTCGCAGATGACGAGATTCTAACGGAAATCCGTGTTCCGGCCTACGGCGCGAACGTGAAGTGCGCCTACGCCAAGTTCCCGCATCCGGCCTCGCGCTTCGCCGTCGTAGGTGTGGCCGCGGTTCTGACGCTGGACGGAGGCAAGATCAGCAAGGCCAGCATCGGCATCACGGGCGCCGGCACCAAGGCGACCCGCGCCAGGGGCGTCGAAGCCGCCATAGCCGGCAAGCCCGCCGATGCGGCCTCGATCCAGGCGGCGGCTTCGAGCGCGGCAGACGGCGTGGACGTCCAGGCCGACCTCCAGGGCTCCATCGAGTACAAGCAGCACCTGCTTCGGGTCTTCGCCAAGCGTGCCATGGAGGCGGCGGCCGCCAAGAAGTGATCCGGCTCGAGTCCACGGCGCCCCGCGGATTCGCGTCCGCGGGGCGTGTGTGCCTGGGGCGGCGGTGACCGCTGCCATCGTGCTTGCGGCCGGGCTGTCTCTCAGGATGGGCCGCCCCAAGCTCCTCCTCGAGCTCGAGGGCAGGCCCATCATCCGGCATGCGGTCGAGCGCGTGATCTCGGCAGGCATCCGCCAGGTGTTCGTTGTCGCCGGGCCGGGGCAGGGGGCGCTGGCACGAGCGCTCGAGGGCCTTCCTGTGCGCTTCGTGGTCAACCCGACTCCCGAGGTTGGACAGGGCTCTTCCGTGAGCGTAGGCATACACTCGCTGCCCGCGGGGACCACAGCCGTTCTCATCGCGCTGGGCGACCAGCCGGGCGTCCCGCCCGAGGTCATCCCGGCTCTGCTCGATGCGCTGAAGACGCCCGGGAAGACCATCGCCGCTCCCCGGTATGCCGACGGCCTGGGCAACCCAGTTCTCTTCGCCGCGTCGGTCTTCCCCGAGATGTTGGCACTTCCCGGCGATCGTGGAGCGCGCGCCGTTGTGGAGCGGGACCCCTCGCGGCTGGCCGTGGTCGACATCCGCTCCCGCATGCCGAGGGACATCGACACGCCGGAGGACTACGAGAGCCTGAGCGGCCCCGACGATCCGCGGTAAACTGAGGGCACCATGAGAGCCGAGATCAAGAAGATCCACGAGATGATGGAGTCCGCCGACTACGTCACGGACCCGGCCATCGCCACGTCCGTTCACCTGGCCATGACCCTCAAGAAGCCGCTCCTCATCGAGGGGCACGCCGGGGTGGGCAAGACCGAGGTCGCCAAGGTCATGGCGAGGATGCTCGGGACGAACCTGATCCGCCTCCAGTGCTACGAGGGGCTCGACGCCGCCCAGGCGCTGTACGAATGGAACTATCCCAAGCAGCTCCTGCACATCAAGCTGGAGGAGAGCACGGCGCGCACGATGTCTGAGAAGGAGGCGGCGATCTTCTCGCCGCCCTTTCTGATCAGGCGACCGCTGCTGCAGGCCATCAGCGCGACGGGCGCGCCGCCGGTGCTCCTCATCGACGAGATCGACCGGGCCGACGAGGAGTTCGAGGCTTTCCTGCTGGAGGTGCTCTCCGACTTTCAGGTGACGATCCCGGAGGTCGGCACCATCAAGGCAACCCAGCCGCCCTATGTCATCCTCACGTCCAACCGCGTGCGCGAGCTGTCGGACGCGCTGCGCCGCCGCTGCCTCTACCTCTGGATCGACTTCCCCGGCTTCGACAAGGAGGTCCGCATCGTCACCCGCAAAGTCCCCGGAGTGAACGAGCGCCTGGCGAGGGAGATCTCGCGCTTCATGGAGACGGTGCGGACCATCAGGCTGGCCAAGGTGCCGGGCGTCGCCGAGACGCTCGACTGGGCCCAGGCCCTTTCGTCGCTGCATGCGGACCACCTCGACGAGGAGCTGGTGACCGAAACGCTCGGCTGTGTCGTGAAAGATGCGGACGACGTCAAGCGCCTCAGGCGGGAGCTCGCCACGGGCGGCATCGGCCGCTTCGTCGCCGCTCAGAGCTGAATCATGGGGGCGCCCCGGGATCTCACGCGCGCCATGCTGGTCTTCGGCGCCATGCTGCGGGCGTCGGGGCTGCCGGTCACCACGTCGGCCCTGATGGACGGCGTCCGCGCGCTCGAGGCGGTGGATCTGATGGACCGGGGCGAGGTCTACCTGACCCTTCGAACGGTCCTCATGAGCCGTATCGAGGAACAGCCCGTCTTCGACCGCTGCTTCGAGGCCTTCTGGAGGTTTCACGCGGAAGAGGGACAGGGGCTCGACGGTTTGGTCGCCGCCGTCAAGCCGCAGCGTCAGGAGGACGACCCGGCGCCCGACGCCGTCGAGGCCGCCCGAGAGAAGCAGGCGCAGGTCGCCCTCGACGACTGGGACGAGGGCGGGGCCGCGGACGACGAGCCGCTCGAGGTGCCGAGTCTCTCCGACCGCGAGGCGCTGATGGACCAGGACTTCTCGACGTTCCCCGCCGAGCAGCTCGACGAGGTCGCCCGGCTGACGGTGCAGATCGCCAGGCGGCTTGCGCGCCGGGTAAGCCGGCGGCGGAAGCCCACGCGGCGCGGGGGAGTGATCGACCTGCGGCGGAGCATGAGGGCCAACCTCATGAAGGGCGAGATCATCGAGCTGCGGCGCCGCGCCCGTCGGCGCCGCAAGGTGCGCCTTGTGCTGCTCTGCGACGTCTCGGGCTCCATGGATCTCTACAGCCGGTTCCTGCTTCAGTTCCTCTACGCCCTTCAAAACGTCTTCGGGCGGGTGGAGACCTTCACGTTCACGACGCGGCTGACCCGTGTCACCGATCTCCTCCGCGGCCCGACGTACAAGGGGGCGCTCCGGCGCCTCACGGAGGTGCGTGACTGGTCCGGGGGCACGCGCATCGGCGAGTCGATCCGGGAGTTCAACCAGACGTGGGCCCGCCTCGTGGACCGGCGCACCATCGTGCTGCTGCTCTCCGACGGCTGGGACACCGGCGAGCCCGACGTCCTGGCGCAGGAGATGCTGACCCTCAAGCGCCGCGCCGCCCGGGTCATCTGGCTCAACCCGCTGCTCGGCAATCCGTCTTACGAGCCGCTGACGCGCGGCATGGCGGCTGCGCTGCCGCTCGTGGATCACTTCGCCGCCGC
>Ga0326597_10002326_pt1 | contig 28537 bp, 23 predicted proteins | sample RVTome_12_FD_203789 | JGI IMG/M metagenome (GOLD analysis project Ga0326597, IMG submission 203789) | Soil microbial communities from uranium-contaminated site in the Upper Colorado River Basin, Wyoming, United States - RVT100D185 | ecosystem: Environmental > Terrestrial > Soil > Contaminated >... | reverse complement strand
GGGAACGACCGCTGGAGCTGCGCGGTGGCGGCCGAGTACTGCTGCAGCTCGTTGTTGGCGAAGACCCAGAGCGTGTCGCCGATCGCCGCCATCCCCTGGACGTCGAGACTGGACGTGCCCGTCACCGGGTGGAGGTCGAGTTGATCGCCGAGGGCCGGGACGTCGAAGTACGCGACACCCTGGCCCGAGTAGCCGACCCACACCCGGCCCCGGCGGTCCACGGCCAGTCCGCGGATCTTGCCGCCGGGCATGGAGGGAGTGTTCTCCGGCCGGTAGTTGGCGACCCAGGCGCCGGTGGCGTCGTAGTAGTCGAGCCCGATCGGCGCCAGCTCGGGATTGCCGAGATCCGGCGTGTCCATCCCGAACCAGTGCCCGTACGTCGAATCGAGCGCCGAGGCCACCGCGAAGGTGTGGCGCTCCGGGTTGATGCCTTCGCCGGGCGGATACGTGGGTCGCACGAACTGAGGGGGCGAGACCGAATCGTCGAAGATCTCCATCGCCACGGACCAGCACCCGATCCACTTGCGTCCCTGCTCGTCCACGAGCGCCGCGATGCTGAACAGCGGATTGAGGAATGTGGTGTCGCACCCGGTCTGACAGCTCGCCGGCGTCGGGAACCAGTTGCGCCACCGTGTGCCATCGAAGCGGCCGACGCCTTGATCGAACGTAATGGCGTAGATGCGCGGGCCGTCCATCGCCAGGTTGATGAGGACGTTTCCGGGCGGTCCCTCGGGCGTGTGCAGCATCCACGCCCCGGGCGCGGCGGGCTCTTCGTACAGACCGGCGCCGTTGGCGACGAACCTGCGCCCGGTGGAATCCGCCGCGGCCGCCAGGATGGTGGACGCCGCGTTCCCCGACACCGGCGAGCCGGAGAGCAGCGTCCACTGGATGCCGGTCCAGCGGTAGACGCCGAGGCTGCTGGTGAGCGTGATCAGGCCGTTGCCGTCCCGGATCCGATAGACCGCCCCGACGCCGCCGGTCTGCTGCCACTGCCCGGTCGAGAAGTTGAAGAGGTACGGCTGATCCTGGACCCGCGCGAACACCGCGTAGCCGTCGGAAGCGAGCCCCTGGATCGTGGTGGACAGCAAGCCGCCGTTGATCGTGCTGATGTCGTCGCCCCCGCCCGGAAGCCGGCGCCGCAGGTACATGCCCCCGCTGGTGGCGATGAATTGCGAGTCCGCGCGGACGACGATGCCGACGATGTTGTCGTTGGCGAACGGCGACGGATTGACGCCGTCGGGCAACGCGCCCGCGATCTGCGATCCGTCCCACAGCGCGATGCCGGAATCAGTGCCGATCCACACCGAGTCGCCGTCGGCCTCGAGCACGTTGATCGCCACGGAGGGCAGGCCGTCGAACTTGTTCACCAGGCCCCAGGAGGCGTGGTCGGCGGACAGGCGGCTCACGCCCTTGTCCGAGGTGCCGATCCACAGCCGGCCCGTCCGGTCCACGGCGAGCGAGGTGAGGCGGTTGCTGGCGAGCCCGCCGGGCTCGCGCCGCAGGGCCGGCACGAAGTCGCTCGCCGTCCGGTCGAAGATCAACAGGCCGGCGTCCCCGGTCGCGCACCACACCGTGTCACGCGTGGCGAGCAGGTCGTTGTACACGGTGGCGTGCAGGTACGTGTTCCACGCGCCCGCGGCCGCGGCGGGCGAAGGCGCGGCCCCGAGCAGCAGGCCCGCGAGCAGCGCCGGGAGCATCCTCTTCATGTTTCACTCACTCCAATCGGCCGAACAGATCGCGCAGCCGCAGCTGCCACACCCTCCAGGCGGCTTCGACGATGATCCGCCGATTCATCTTGGACTCCCCGGCGCGCCGATCGACGAACATGATCGGGATCTCCCGGAGCCGAAAGCCGCGCTTCCAGCACTTGAACGACACCTCGATCTGGAATGCGTAGCCGTCCGATTGCACGCGGTCCAGGCGGATGCCCTCGAGGGCCCGGCGCCGGAAGCACTTGAAGCCGCCCGTCGCGTCGTTGACCGGCATCCCGGTCACCACACGAGTGTACAGGTTTGCGGCGTACGAGAGGATCAGGCGTCGCAAAGGCCAGTTGACGACCGTCACCCCCTTGAGATAGCGGGAGCCGAGCACCAGGTCGACCTCGTCCGCGTGCCGCAGGAACTCGGGGATGGCATCGGGGTCGTGCGAGAAGTCCGCGTCCATCTCGAAGATGTACTCGGCGCCGTTCTCGAGGGCGTAGCGGAACCCCTCGCGGTAGGCCGAGCCCAGCCCCTGCTTGCCCGGGCGCTCGATGAGGTGCACGCGCGGCTCGCGGGCCATGCGCCCCCGGACGACCTCGGCGGTCCCATCCGGCGAACGGTCGTCCACCACCAGCACGTGAAGGTCGTGAGGCAGGGCGAGCAGCCGGTCGAGCATCGGCCCGATGTTCTGGCACTCGTCGTAGGTGGGGATGATGACCAGCTTCTCCATCAGTTCCCCTCCACCGCCCCAGGAGCCACGGGCCGTGCCGCGCGACGCCGGCGAACGAGATCCACCCCGAATGCCGCCAGCACCAGCGCCAGGCTCGCCAGCGACAGCAGCAGCCCGCGCCTCACCGCGGGGGAGCGGAACTCGAAGACGACGCGGTGCTCGCCCGCGGGCACCGGCACGGCGCGCAGCAGGTAGTCGGCCCGCAGCACCGGAGCCTCCCGACCGTCCACGGTTGCCCGCCAGTCCGGGTACCAGAGGTCGGCCAGCCGCAGCAGCGCGGGTCCCGGCGTGGTCACCCGCACCGCGACGCGGTTGAGATCGTAGGACTCGATCGCGGCCTGCGCCCCGTCCACCGGCCCGAGCGTGAGCTGCGGATCCGTTTCGAGGTTGGTGACGCCGGCCGGGTCCTCACGCCCCGACGCCACCGAGTCGAGGATGGCGCGGGCCGGCCGCACCACGCGATAACTCCCGACCACCGTCGCGCGCGGCAGGGCGAGCAGGTGCTCGTAGACGATCGCCGATCCGCGAAAGATCTCGCGCGCGAACGGTGGCACCGAGGAAAGCGGCTGCTGGACGATGATGTAGCGCACGTTGAGCAGCCGGAGCCAGGGCAGGTTGTCCTCCATGCGGTCGGAGAGGAAGTCCTGGAAGAGGCGCGGCTTGGCCGCGTGGTAGCCGCCGAGCGAGGCGATGCCGAAGCCGGCGAAGCGATTGCTCTGGAACTCGTCCATCGGGAAGACGCGAAAGGTCCCGGGCGGACCGGCCTTCTCGAGGAACTCGACGACATCGTCGCGTCCCGTCTCGAGGCCGTAGGTGTTCACGGGTCCGATGACGGGCCCCATCACCCGCCCGCTGACCGGCCACAACTCGATCAGCAGCAGCAGCAGCACCGCGACGCTCGCCAGCGACGGCGCGATCCGCCCGCGCGCCGCGAGCACCATGGCGCCGATCGCGATCAGCCCCAGCACGCCCGCGCGCAGGATGTCGCCGCTGACCCCGCGGAACGCGATTCGCGCGAGATCGGCGCTGAAGGCCTGCCGATGGGAGAGCGCCGCCTGCTCGTAGGCGTGGCGCCAGGCGCCTTGCAGCAGCACGCCGAAGACGAGCATCAGGCCCAGTGCCACGGCGGTGCCGACGAGCAGTCGCCCGAGTCGCCGCGAGGCGTCGGTGCGCGTGCCCCCCGCCGCGAGCACGGTGCTCCAGCCCCACGCCAGCCCCAGCGCCGCCGCGAGCTGGAAGAGGAGGATGACCATCACCGGCACGCGGAACTTGTTGAACAGCGGCAGGTGCGCGTAGAGGAAACCGTAGAGCGGGAAGTGGCTGCCGAAGGAGATGAGCAGGGCGAGTGCCCCGAGGATCAGGGCGAAGATCCGCACCGCGCCGCCGGCGAGGAAGGCGGGCAGCGCCAGCACCACGGCCACCATGCCGATGTAGGCGTTCGGGTAGTCGGTGAACGGCATCGCCCCCCAGTAGCTCCGGCCGCCGAAGCCCACCCAGCCGGGGATCACGGTCGCGGGCAGTTCGTAGGGCGCCATGGACCACTGGGTCGCGTAGTCCATGCCGACGCCGCCCCCCGCCCCCGCGCCGCGGATCGAGTGCTGGGCGTAGTCGCGCAGCGGCAGGTTGTAGAAGCCGGCGAGCCCGAAGGCCACCGCCGCCGCCGCCGCGATCCCGGCGCCGCGCGCGAGCCGCGGCAGCAGCGTGCCCGGCGAGCGCAGGGCCGCCCCCCATTCCACCGCGACGTAGAGCCCGACCGCGAGCCAGGTGTAGAAGCAGATCTGCACGTGGCCGCGCAGCAGCTGGAATCCGCCCGCGAGGGCGAGCCAGGCCAGGTCGGAGACCCGGCCACCACGCATCCAGCGGGTGGCCAGCCACAACAGGAGCGGCAGGTAGGCCGAGTCCACCAGTTGGCTGCCGTGGCCGTGCGAGCCCACCGCCACCAGGTTGGGCGCGAACACGAACGCGACCGCGCCGAGCAGCGCGCCCTCCGGCCGCGCCCCCCACTCCCGCGCCAGCAGGAACAGGAACAGCGCACCGAGAAAATAGTAGAGCAGCAGCCAGGTCATGTCGGGCAGCGGCACCACCTTCTGCAGCAGCGCCAGCGGCCAGTCGGGAGGATAGATCAACGGATTGTAGGCGCCGCTCGCGAACGAGGGCATGCCGAGGAAGACGTACGGATTCCACAGGGGATAGACGTGGTCCTGGTAGAGCGCCTTCTCCCCCATGCGGACGAAGCCGGCGGGCGCGGTGGTGTCGGGGGCGACGAAGGTCTTCCCCTCCAGGAACACCTGGTGGAAGAAGATCACGACGAGCAGCGCCAGCAGTACCGCCGCCCACCCGCTGCCGAGCGTGAAGGGGGACCTCGCCCCGCGCGCGCCCGGCCGCGGCGCCTCGCGGCGCACGTTCTCACGCTTTGCTGCCTTGCGATCGGCCATGCAGGATTCCGGGGTTGGAGGGGGTGGGTGGGCGGCCGGTCAGCCGGCCGCGGGGATCCGCCGCTCGATCTCCTCGACCATCCGGCTCGCGAGCCCTCCCCAATCGTGGGAGCGGGCCAGCGCCACGCGGGCCGCGCGATCCGGCGGTGCGTCCAGCGCCCGCTCCACCGCCGCCCGCATCGCGGCGGGCCCGGCGGCGAACTGAAGGTGCGGAGGGCGGGGTTCGAGATCGAGCACCGGGGTGGTTACCACGGGAAGGCCGGAGGCGAGGTACTGGTAGACCTTATTGGGATTGATACCCTGCACGAAGGGATCGTTCGCCCGAAAAGGAATGACCCCGACGTCCAGGGCCTGCATGGTGGCCGGGATCTCCGCATAGGGCCTGGGGCCCAGGACCGCCACCCCCTCGCGCCCGGCCAGCTCCCGCACCGCGGCGTCGGTGGCCGGGGTGCCGGGGCCGACCAGGACCAGCGTGCCGCCGCGGCGCGCCTGGCGCAGGGCCTCGAGCGTCTCGAAATCGAGGAAATGCGAGAGCAGGCCGACGTAACCGATGAGCGGGCGCGGCAGGGACGCCAACTCGGGCGGAACCGCCCGCGGGGCCTGGAAGTGGTCGACCTCGACGCCGTTACCGAGCAGGATCACGGGCCTCCGCGTCTGCGCGCTCAGTTCGCGCCGGTAGTACTCGGACACGACGAAGAACGCGTCCACCTGGTCGCGGGTGCGGCGCCAGTAGTCCGGGGCCCAGGCCGGCACCCCGGCGAACTGCAGTGGGCTGTCATTGAAGTCGTAGAATAACAACTTCCGGGGCAGCCGCGAAAGCGCTCCGGGGCAGTAGATGTTGGACGCCAGCACCACCGGTCGCGGCTCGACCCCGAGCCGCGCCAGCATCAGGCGCAGCCAGGATTCGGCGCAGCGCTCGACCGTGGCGCGCGCCGCGCCGGCCCGCATCAGCCGGTTGTACAGCGGCTGGGTGGTGCCGGGCTTGAGAAACGGCACCGTGAAGTAGGTGACGCGCCCCTCGCGCCGCGCTCGCCACGGGTCGTCCGTCCCCGCCGCGGGGGGCTGGGCGTAGAAGACGCGCCAGCGCTCGGGGAAGCGCGACAGCAGGAACTGCTTGCGGGTGCGGAAGTAGCTCCAGCGCACTTCCGACAGGACGACCAGGTCCACGAGGCTCCGTTCGAAAACGCCCGAGGGCTACGTTGCGCGGTCGGCTCCTCGCTCCGACGTGGCCGGGCACCACGCGCAGCGTGGTCGGCCACGGTCGTCCTCGCGCGACCGCGACGCCTTGCCCCCGGGCGTTTTCAAACGGAGCCTAGGCGCCCTGCAGCGCGCGCATCACCTCGACGTAGGACTGGTGCCTTCCCGCGTGGAGGGGGATCTCGGGCGCGCGCTCGGCCACCCGGGGGTCGCGTTCGAGGAAACGTCGCGCCCAGGCATCGAGCGAGAGCCAGCGCCACACCTGAAGCCCGATCGCGCGCCGGTCGGCGAGGTAGTCCTCGAGCTCCGCGCCCAGCGTCTTGGGATCCAGCCACTCGTGGAGCGGCCCCGGCGTGAGCAATCGCCGGCGCACCTCTCCGGCGAAGCGGCTGCGCAGCCAGACGTCGGTGGGGGTCTCGAAACCCATCTTGTCCTGGCGCTCGAGCACCGCGCGCGGGATGCGGTCGCCGAGTGCGCGGCGCAGGATCGCCTTGGTCGTCGCCCCTTCGAGCTTGACGCCGTCCCTGAGCGAGAAGGCGAACTCGACCAGGCGGTAGTCCAGGAACGGCAGCCGGGTCTCGATCGAGAACGCCATGCTGTTGCGGTCCTCGTAGCGGAGCAGCGAGGGGAGCAGGCGCTGCCGGGCATCGAACGCCATCTGTCGCGCGACCGCGGTGCGGAAGCCGCCCGGCGGCCGCGGCAACGCACCGCGCTCCAGCGCGCGCAGCGTGGGGGAGAGCACGCGGTCCTTCCCTTGACCGAAACGCCGCCGCAGCGGCACCACGACCGCGGGCGGCAGCCAGGGCTCCAGCGCGAGTGCCAGGGTGGTGGTGGCGCCGAGTCGCGCGGCGACCGGGCCGAACAGGCGCGCGAACGAGATCAGCCGCGCGCCGGCGAGCAGGTCGCGCAGGCGCAGCGGCAGGTAGCGGGGATAGCCGGCCAGGGTCTCGTCGCCGCCCTGGCCGTCGAGCAGCACCTTGAGTCCGGCCTCGTGCGCCAGCTCCATCACCTTCCACTGGGAGTAGAGCCCCGGCCCGGCGGTGGGCTCGGCCTGATGCTCGGCGAGCCGGTCGAAGACGCTCCAGAAGTCCGCGCCGTCCGGGATCACCACGTGCGAGGCGGCGCGGCTGGCCTCGACCGCGGCGCGCATGTAGGGCCGCTCGTCGAAGGCGGGACCCTCTTCGTAGGCGCAGGTGAAGGTGTGGAGCGGCCGCGTGGCCAGCCGCGCGGCGGTGGTCACCACCGCGGTGGAGTCCAGCCCGCCCGACAGGCAGGAGCCGACCTCGACGTCCGCGCGCAGCCGCAGCCGCACGGCATCGGTGAACAGGCGCTCGAACTCGCGGTCCCAGTCCTCGGGATCGCCCGGCGCGCTGGCCGAGGGATCCAGCTCCCACCAGCGGTGGACGGCGAAGCCCTGCTCCCCCACGGTGAGCGCGTGTCCCGCGGGGAGCTGGAACAGCCCTTCGAAGAAGGTGTGCGCCTCGTGGTCCACCCAGTCGAGCGCCACCAGATCGCGCACCGCCTCGAGGCGCGGCGCGATGCGGCGCGGCTGGGTGAGGACCAGCGCGCGCGGCTCCGAGGCGAAGACGAAACGCTCGCCGTCGTACTGGTAGTAGAAGGGCTTGATCCCCAGCCGGTCGCGCGCGCACAACAGCTCGCGCCGCTCGCCGTCCCACAGCGCGAAGGCGAACATGCCGTTGAACCGCGCCAGGCAGCCGCGCCCGAAACGGCGGTACGCGGCGAGGATCACCTCGGTGTCGCTGCTGCTGACGAATCGCTCGCCCAGCCCCTCGAGCTCGGCGCGCAGCTCGACGTGGTTGTAGATCTCTCCGTTGTACACGATCCAGCTGCGGCCGTCGGCGCGACTCATCGGCTGGTGGCCGGACGAGCTCAGGTCCACGATCGACAATCGCCGGTGCGCGAGCCCGACCCCGTAGCTGGCGCGCGCGATGTCGCCGTCGTGGCGCCCCGGGGCGTAGCGCACCGCACTGGCGTAGCCGTCGGCGGGCGTGTCCGCCCCGCCCAGGGTCAGCCACGCGCCGCTGCGGGCGTCGAGCAGCACGATGCCCTCGTCATCCGGTCCGCGGTGGCGCAACAGCGTGGACATGCGCTGCAGCCGGCCGAGGTCCGCGCGGCCTCCGCGATCGAGCATCCCCGCAATCCCGCACATCTCCAGCGTCCTTTCTAGTCGGAGGGCCCGCCCATCGCCCTGGACGCCGGCGGACCGGGGGGCCCACCCTCCCCGACCGGGCTCCCCACCGACCCCCATTCGGTCCAGATCCCCACCGCCACGCACAGCACCGCGAACAGCAGGCCCAAACCGAGCTTGATCGCCGCGCCCGTGGCGCCCTCGGGCGCCAGCGTCTGGCCCAGCCAGGCGAGGATCACCGCGACGGCGTACAGCGCCACCAGCCTCGCGCCGCGATACGGCAGCCGGTACACGCGCTGCGACACCGCGTAGGTGAGCACCGCAAGCGCCACGTTGCCGGCCAGCGTCGCCACCGCCGCGCCCATGACCCCGTACCGTGGCGTCGCCACCACGTTGGCCCCGATCGCCACCACGGCGCCGGCCAGCGCGGTCCAGATCAGGTGCGGGGTCTTGAGCGCCAACTGCACGCCGAGACAGGCGACATAGTAAGCGCCGTAGGCGACCGCCGCAAAGCCGAGCACCAGCGCCGGCCGCGCCGCCTCGCGGTAGCCGGGCGGCACCAGCACGGCGAGCGCCTCGGGGGCGAAGAGCCCCACCAGCATCGCGGCCAGGCTCCCGAGCGAGACGTAGAGCGCGAGCACGCGCGCGTAGAGCCGGGGTGCCTCCGGCTCGCGCGCCCGGGCGTGGGCGAAGGGAAAGAAGGCGAGCGAGAAGGCCGAGACCCCGAGCATGGCGGCCGAGAAGAACTTGACCGCCACGGCGTAAACGCCGACCTCCTCCAGGCTGCGCGTGCGTTGCAGGAAGAAGCGATCGGCGGCGGAGATCACACCGTAGGCGAAGGCGGTGGGCACCAACGGCCAGCCGAAGGCGAGCATCCGGGCGAGCGCCCGGAGGCTCAGGCGCGGCGTCAGGTTGAGCCGGATGAGCGCCAGTCCGGCCAGCGCCGCCACCGCGTCGCCGCCGAGCTTGCCGTAGAGCACCCCCGCCACGCCGATGTCGCGCGGCACCACCAGCCACCACGACAGCGCGGCCGTCACCACCGCCTGCAGGGTATTGAGGGCGATGAACTTCCAGGGCTGGAACGTCACCCGCAGCACGTCGTTGGAGAACAGCACCAGCAGCGAGAACGGCAGCGTGAGCGCGCCGATCGTCACGTACTTGCGGTAGACCTCGGAGCCGATGAGCGAGCCCGCCATCGAGCGGCTGAGCACCACGAACAGCAGCGAGAACAGCACGCCGCTCCCGATCCGCCAGGCGAGCGAGGTGGACACCATGCGGCGGCGCGCGTCGCGGTCGGGCTCCTGGTAGAAGAAGCGCACCAGCGCCCCGTCCATGCCGAACACCAGCACCAGCACCACGAATTGCGAATAGGCGAGCACCAGGTCGGCCACCCCGTAGACCTCGGGGAGCAGCGCGCGGGTGAAGATCGGCACCAGCAGGAACTGCACGCCGCGGCCCAGCGCCTGGCCGAAGCCGTAGATCACCGCGTCGCGGCGCAGGTGCCCGAGCGCCTCACGCACGCGCCGCACTCCCGGGGAACGAGCGGTAGAGGGCGACCAGGCGCTCGGCCACCGCCGCCGCCGCGTGCTCGCGCTTGGCGTAGGCGCGACCCTGCTCGCCCAGGCGCGCCCGCCGCGACGCGTCGCCGAGCACCGCCTCGAGGCGCGCGGCGAGGTTCTCCACCGTGCAGCGCACCACCGGGCAGTCGCGCAGCCGCGGCTCGAAATCCTCGCGGATGAAGCACAGCACCGGCTTTCCGAGCGCCATGGCCTCGACCGCCACCATGCCGTACCAGCCCATGAAGAGCTGGTCCACCACCACGTCGGCGTCCGCCATCAGCTCGCGCAGCCCGCTCCACGGCAGCCCTTCGACGGTGAGAAAACGCACGCCGGGGAACCGCGGCCGCAGCCGCTCGAAGGCCGCCTCGACGTAGCGCGTGCCCTTGATGAGGCGGTTGGTGGGTGCGTGGAGCACGAGCCGGGGCTCCGCCCGCGCCGTCGTGAACGGATAGAGCGCCAGGTCCACCGCGACCGGCAGGTGCTGCGCCCGCGGCGCGCTCTCGAGCAGGTCGGGCGTGGACACCAGCTCGGCGTCGGCCCAGCGGCGCGCGCTCGCGAGGATGGTCTTCTGGCGCGCGGGACGGCAGAACGGATCGCACTCGGTGCAGGTCGCGCGCGCGTGGCTGGCGAGCATGTGGGCGCGGTCGCGCACGTCGCAGCCGTGGTAGTGGAAGACCACCCGGCGCCCCAGCGCGTGGTAGAGCGGCAGGTCGACGTTGTGCGGCGGGATGAGCGTGCGTCCGAAATGGAAGTGGTAGACGTCGTAGCGCGCGAGGTGGCGCAGCGTGCCCGCCAGGTAGCCGGCGTAGCGCGGTAGCGGCGGCCACGCGTCGTAGGGGCGCATCTCGTCGGGCTGGTACTGGGGGAAGCCCGGGTTGTAGGCGAGCGAATGCGCCTCGACCCCGAGCCCGCGCAGCGCGCGTGCCAGGGTCGAGGCCTGCCCGGCGATCTCGGCCGGGGCGTGCAGCACCCTCACCGCGGCCTCCCGAGGGGATTCTCGGCCCCGCACCAGGGACAGGTCCATGCCGTGGGCGAGGGCGCCGGCGGATCGAGCACGGCGTGCTCGCCGCAGGCACGGCAGACGTGGCTCACCCGGCGCACGCCGCGCGTGCCCGTCTTACGCAGCGCCAGGACGAAGTTGGCGTCGCGCGCGAGGTCGAGCCCCAGCGCGCGGTGGATCCAGGCGAGAACGCGGGTGAAGCCCCCCTGCCAGGGCTTGGTGCGCGGGTCGTTCATCCACGAGAACCCGGCGGGCACGCACGCGTAGGCCTCGAGGGTCATGCCCCGCGCGTAGAACAGGCCGAGCGATTTCTGGAGGTCGAAGCGCTGCTGGTGCTCGAGACGCTTGCCGAGCTTGAGCAGGACGTACTTGGCGAACAGTCCGGCAAAGCGGTAGAGCCGGTCGTCGAACGAGGCCGAGCGCGGCACGGCGAGGTAGAGCGTGCCCCCGGGGCGGGTCACCCGCGCCAACTCGTCGCAGCACGGCGCCAGTGCCTCGACGTGCTCGAGCACGTAGTGGCACACCGTGAGGTCGAAGCTCTCCGCCCTGAGCGGCAGCCATGCCAAGTCGCCGCGGAAGGCGGCCACGTGCGCGGCGCGCGGCGGGGGTCCGGGCGGGAACTTGACGTCGAAGGCGGTGATGCGGAGATCGGTCCGCTCCGGGTAGGGCCAGGAGCCCGGGCCGCAGCCCGCGTCGAGCACGCGCGCGCCGGAGGGCGCGGCCGCGATCAACTCGCGCAGGAAGAGCGGCGGCTGATCGGGCCCGCGCTCGGGCTTGCGCGCCCAGGGGGTTGGCGTGCTCACGGCGCCTTCCGCCCGCGCGGCGCCCACAGCGCGATCCGGGTGCCAAGCCTCATCCCCGCACCTCGGCCGCGGGGCGTCCGCGTGCCGCGTCCCACAGCGCGCGCGGGATCGCGGCGGCGGCGGCGGCGCGGCCGCGCGCGAGCAGCCAGGCGGCGAGTGCGGCCTGCTGGAGCAGGAACGCCGGCAGCCAGGTGAACCGGCCGATGCCGCGCGCATGGAGGGCGAAGAGCGTGAGGTTGGCGCGCAGGCGCTGGTAGATCTTCCACGCGCTGGCCTCGCCCGCGCTGGAGGACACCTTGTGCCACAGGCGCGCGGTGGGCACGAACAGCAACCGGTAGCCGGCAGCGCGCGCGCGCAGGCTCCAGTCGGCGTCCTCGGCGTAGATGACGTAGCGCTCGTCCAGCATCCCCACGCGCTCCCACGCCTCGCGCGTGGCGAGCAGGCAGCAGCCGGTGAGGTAGCCGGTGGGCTCGACCGCGCGGTGCTGGCCGCGGTCGCGCGTGCGCAGGCCGCGGTGCGCGGCGAGCCCGAGCGCGGGCACGCAGCGGCCGCCGGCGTACCAGATGCGGTCCGAGGGCGGGGCGAAGTAGATGAGCGGCGCCGCCGCCCCCGCGCGCGGGTCTTGTTCGAGCGCCAGCACCAGCCGCTCGTAGAGCCCGGGATCGGCCTCGGTGTCGTTGTTGAGCAGCATCACCGCGTCGGCGCCGGCCGCGAGTGCGCGCTCGAGCCCGGCGTTGTTGCCGCCGGCGAAGCGCCGGTTCTCGGAAAGCGCCAGGATCTCGGCGGCCGGAGATGCCGCCCGCAGTGCCTCCACCGAACCGTCGGTCGAGCCGTTGTCCACCACGAGTACGCGCGCCTCCCAGCCCTGCGGCGCCCGGCAGTGCTCGAGGCTGCCGAGCAGGGCGCTGGTGAGCGCATGTCCGTTCCAGTTGAGCACCACCACCGCGAGGCGCTTCACGGGCCGCGCGCTTCCGCGACCAGCGCGGCACGGAGCCGGACGACCGACCAGGCGCAGGCGGCGAGCAGGGCGGCCACCAGCGCCAGGATCGCGGCCGGCGACACGCCGGCGTAGCCGGCGTAGGCCCACCAGAAGTCGAGGCCGTGGAGCAGCCCCGGCACCTCGGCCGCCGGCACCCCGAGTCGCGCATCGGCCTCGCCGCCGCCGCCGAGCCGCGGGAACTCCCCGCGCAGGTGCTCGCCGGCGTTGCGCGCCAGCATCCGCCAGCTCGCGACCACCGGGTTGAACCAGGGATTGAAGTGGCTCTCGCTCATGAAGCGCGGATCGCCGAGCGGGCGGGTGTAGGGATAGTCGCCGGCCTCGCGCATCTGGGCGCCGAAGTAGATCGTGACCCCTCCCACCTGCACGAACAGGCCGGCGAGGGCGAGCGCCCAGGCCAGGAGCCGCCGCGCCCGCGTCGCCTGGTACGGCGCGAACGCCACGGCGAGCAGGCCGAGCGGCAGCAGCGGCACCAGGTAGCGCGGTCCGTAGGAGCCGTCGCCCGCCCAGTGCTGGAACGTGCCGTAGAGCGTGAACCCCACCAGCCACGCCGCCGCGATCCCGCGCGCGGCACCGGCCGCCGCGGCGTTCTGGGCGCCGCCGCCGCTCCCTGCCCAGCGCATCGCGCCGAATCCGGCGGGCGCCAGCCACAGCGCCGGGGCGAACCACATCAGGCCCTTGCCCGAGGAGAACAGCAGGCCGTAGAGGCCGACCAGCAGCGGCGTGGAGTAGGCGGCGAGCGTGGCCTGCGACCCGTAGCCGGTCTCGAGCGGCGCGCCGAAGCGCGCCAGGTTGTAGGCCAGGTGTCCGGCGAGTGCGGCGCCCAGCCCCGCGAGCGGCAGCGCCCAGCGCCCGGGGCGCCTCCCGAGCGGCACCAGGCAGGCGAGCGCCAGCGGCAGCATGCTGAGCTTGGCCGAGACCGCGAGCAGTACCCCGAGTGCCGCCGTGCGGCCCGCGCGCTCCTCTCCCGCCCCGGCCCGCGCGGCACCCCCCAGGGCCAGCAGCAGCCCCAACCCCTGGAGCGGCTCGGCCATGAAGCTCTTGGCGTAGACCCAGAGCGGCGTGGTGAAGCCGAGCAGCAGCGTGGCCGCGAGCGCGGTCCCGGGCCCAAGGCCGAGCGCGCGGGCCAGCCGAAAGAACGCCGCGAGCAGGATCGCGCTGACGATGGCGTTGAACAGCGAGGCCGGCACGCGGGCCAGCAGCGGGCGGCGGGCGGGCGCCAGCGGAAGCACGCGCGCCGCCGCCTCGCCCGCGGCCACCAGCGGGAGCGCCAGCACCGCCTGGGCCGCGGCGTTCTTGGTGTAGGCGTGTCCGTCGCGGCCGGCGAGGGTGGCGCCGGCGGGCACGTCGATGCGGCCCCGCAGCATCGAGCGCGCGAGCTGGTACATCGAGACCTCGTCGCTGCCGACGATGCGCCCGCCCCCGCCGAGCGCGTAGACCAGGAACGCGGTGAGCGCGATCCAGCGCGCGGTGCGGCGGGTCGGCTCGCCGCTCATCGCCAACCCCGCGCCGGCTCCAGCGCGTCCACCAGCCCGATGGTCTGGTCGGCGAGCACCTCCCACGACTGCTCGTGCCGCAGTCGCTCCACGCCGGCGCGCAAGCTCGGCCCCAGGTTCCGCTCGAAGAAGGCGATCACCGCGTCGGCCAGCGCCGCGGGATCCGCGGGCGGCACCACCAGCCCGGTCTCGCCCGCCCGCACGGTCTCGCCGAGGCCGCCGACGTCGGTGAGGATCACCGGCACGCCGAGCGCGAAGGCGACCTGCGTCACGCCGCTCTGGGTGGCACTCCGGTAGGGCAGCACCACGACGTCCGCCGCCTTGAACAACGCCTCGACCTCCTCGTCGGGGATGTAGCGGTCGAGCATCCGCACCGCACCCGCGCCCGCCGCGGCGGCGCGGGCGCGGTAGGGCGCCGGCGGCTCGTAGAACTCGCCCGCCACGATCAGCGTCACCGGCCGGCGCGCGCGCACGCGCGGCCAGGCCTCGAGCAGCACGTCGAGCCCCTTGTAGGCGCGCACGTAGCCGAAGAACAGCGCCACCTCGCCCTCGAGGCCCAGCCGTTCACGCGCGCTCTCCCGGGTCCAGCGGCCGCGGTCGAACTGCGCGTAGAGCGGGTGGGCGACGCGCCGGTGGGGCGCCCCCGGCTTGAGGCGCGCGAGGTCGCGCTCGACGCTGTCGCTCATCACCAGGTAGCCATCCGAGTTCCTCAGCATCCAGCGCGTCAGGAGGCCGTCGAGCGGGCGCCGCTCGTGCGGCACCAGATTGTCGCACACCAGCACCACGCGGGTGCCGCGCCGTCGCAGCGGGCCCACCGCGGAGGCGAACGCCGGGGCGAAGAACGGCATCCACCACTTGAGGATCACGGCACCCGGCGCGAAGCGCTCGAGGTGCGCGGCGGTGCGGCGCCAGCTCAGCGGACCGATCGAATCGAGCAGCCGCTCGACCGGGAAGCCGGGCAGCGGCGCCTGCGGGTCGAGCTGCGTGCGTCCCGGGAACAGCGGGCCGGGATACTGGCGGGTGAAGGTGACGCCGCGCACCTCGGCGCGCCGTGCCAGCGCTTCACCGAGCAGTCCCAGGTACTGGGCCAGTCCCCCGCGCCAGGGATGAACCGGCCCGACCACCGCGATGCGCATCTCAGCGCGGGGACGACCAGCTCAGGAGCCCGTGGCGCTCGAACTGGAACGGCACCACCTGCGCTCCGTGCTTCTCGAGCACCGCGGCCACGCGGTGCTTGCGGTCGAAACGCGTGAGCAGCAGGAAGTACCCCCCGCCGCCCGCGCCCGGCATCTTGCCGCCGATCGCGCCCTCCTTGCGCGCGAGCTGGTAGAGCCGGTCCACCTTGCTGTTCGAGATCCCCTCGTCCAGTCGTTTCTTGTTCTCCCAGGCCTGGTGGAGCAAGTGGCCCATCGCGTCGAGCTTGCCGAGCAACAGGGCTTCCTTCATCTCGGAGGCCTCCTGCTTGAGACGGTGCAGCGCCTCGACGGTCTCGGGCTGGCCTTCGCGATAGGCCGCGGTCTGGCGCTCGATGATGCCGGCGGATTCGCGGGTCTGGCCCATGTAGGCCAGCAACAGGCGGTACTCCAGCTCGCGCAGGATGTCGCTGCGGATGCGCAGCGGTGTCACGACCGTCGAGTCGCGGTGGAACTCGATGAAGTTGAAGCCACCGAAGGCGGCCGCGTACTGGTCCTGGCGGCCTCCGGCGAGCCCCATGTCGATCCGCTCGATGCGGTAGGCCAGCTCCGCGGCATCGTAGCCCGAGACCGGGCGTTTCAGCCATTCGCTCAAGACCCCGATGAGCGCCACGACCAGGGTGGACGAGGAGCCGAGCCCCGAGCCCGGCGGCGCGTCGGAGTGGACCCACAGATCGACGCCGCGCTTCACCTTGAGCGCGCGCACCACCGCCTTGATCAGGTCGAGGTTGCCGTCGAGCTTCATGCGGCGCGGGTGGTCGTAGCGCGCGACGACGTCGTAGTCGAGGCTGGCGATCGTCAGGCGCGAATCGCGGCGCGGGCGCAACGAGGCGTAAGCGTACTGGTTGATGGTCGCCGACAGCACCGCGCCGCCGTGCTCCTCGGGGTAGGGCGACACGTCGGTCCCGCCGCCGCAGAACGAGAGCCGCAGCGGGGCGCGCGCGCGATGGTAGACTGGGACGGTCACGCCGTGAACCTGCGCTCGGCCCGCTCCCACTCCTCGGGCGTGCCGATGTCGTAGAACTCGCCGCCCGCCGCGAGCCCGACCAGCCGATTGGAGGCCGCGAGCCGCGGGAGCACGTCGCGCTCGAGCGAGCAGGGACCCGCGGCGGGCAGCTCGCGCCAGAGCCGCGAGGAGAACGCGTAGAGCCCGCCGTTCACCCAGGCCCGACCGCGGTGGCCGGGGTCCTTCTCGATGAAGCCGCGGAGGCGCCCGCCGGGCCCGAGCTCGACCCGGCCGCGAGCCGCCGCGTCGTCCACCTCGTAGAGCGCGACCGCACCCAGAGCACCGCGCTCCCAGCGCGCGCGCTCGACCGACCACGGATCGCACTTGAGCAGCGTGTCGCCGTTCACCACCAGGGCGGGACCGTCGAGGTGGCGCGCGGCCAGGCGCAGCGCGCCCCCGGTCCCGAGCGGCTCCTCCTCGATCGAGTAGTGGACCCGCACGCCGACGGCCGAGCCGTCACCGAGCGCCTGGCGCAGCCGGTCGGCGCCGTAGCCCGCGCACACCACGGCCTCGCGCACGCCCCGCTCCGCGAGCCACTCGAGCTGCCGCACCAGGAACGGCCGGCCGCCGAGCGGCGCCAGGGCCTTGGGCAGATCGCCGAAGCGGGGCTTGAGCCGCGTCCCCAGGCCGCCAGCGAGCACGAACGCCTTCATGGCGCGTCCAGGTTGTAGCGCCCGCGCACCGGGTACTCGGAGCGCGCCCCCATCGCCGCGATCATCTCCCCCAGCAGCCCCATGAGGATGAACTGGAGGCCGACCATCACCAGCCCGGCGCCGAACAGCATGATCGGGCGCACGCGCATCGGCTCCCCGCCCAGCCACTGCGCGACGAACCAGGCGCCGATCAGCACCCCGACGCCCAGGAAGGCGAGCCCGATGCGGCCGAACACGTGGAGCGGCTTGAGCGCGCTGGTCGAGATGAAGGCGGCCGCCATGAGGTCGAGGAATCCGTTGACGAACCGCGCCGCGCCGAACTTGCTGCGCCCGAAGCGGCGCGGGCGGTGGTGGACCGGCAGCTCGCCGACGCGAAATCCGCGCCAGTGCGCGAGCGCCGGCATGAAGCGGTGCAACTCGCCGTAGACGTCGAGGGCGTCGGTGACCTCGCGGCGGTAGATCTTGAACCCGCAATTGAAGTCGTGCAGGCGCACGCCGGCGACGATCGAGGTGACCGCGTTGAACAGTCGCGAGGGCACGGTCTTGCTCAGCGGGTCCTGGCGGTTCCGCTTCCAGCCCGATACCAGGTCGAGGCCGCCCTCGAGCGCTTCGATCATGCGCGGCAGCTCGCCCGGGTCGTCCTGGAGGTCGGCGTCCATGGTCGCCACCCATTCGCCGCGCACCAGGCGGAAGCCGGTGGCGAGTGCCGCCGACTTGCCGAAGTTGCGCCGCAACGAGGCGCCCCGCACCCGCCGGTCGCCGGCCGCGAGCCCGGCGATGACGCGGTCGGTCCCGTCGCGCGAACCGTCGTCCACGTAGACGATCTCCCACGGCTGGCCGAGTTTCTCGAGCACCTGGACCAGCTCGCGGTGCAGCACGGGCAGGCTCTCCGACTCGTTGAAGGCCGGGATCAGCACCGAGAGCCGGATCGCGGCGCTCACGAGCCGCTCCCGGCGTAGAGTCCGCGCGCCCACTCGGCCTCCGCCGCCAGCCCGCGCTCGATCGGCACCGCGGCCGTGAGGCCGAGTGCTTCGCGCATGCGCGCGGCGTCGGCGCGGGTGCGCGGCGGATCGCCCGGGGGCAGCGCCTGGTGGCGCAGCTCGACGCGGGCGCCGAGCTCGCGCTCGAGGATCCGGATCGCCTCGAGCACCTCGACCTGCGAGCCCCCGCCGACGTTGTAGACGCTTTGGGGCGCGGCGCGCTTCCAGGCGCGCAGGTTGGCTTCGACCGCGTCGTCCACGTAGGTGAAGTCGCGCGACTGGCGCCCGTCGCCGTACACCGTGATCGGCTCGCCGCACAGCAGGGCGCGGCAGAAGCGGTGGAACGCCATGTCCGGACGCTGGCGCGGCCCGTAGACCGTGAAGTAGCGCAGTGCGGTGACCGGCATGCCGAAGTTGCGCCCGTAGAGCAGCGTCAGGTGCTCGCCCGCGAGCTTGGTCACGCCGTAGGGCGAGAACGGGCGCGGGAGATCGTCCTCGCGCGTCGGGAAGCGTTCCGCGTCCCCGTAAACCGAGGAGGAGGACGCGTAGACGAAGCGCTCGAGCGGCGAGCGGTGGTAGCGCTCGAGCAGGCGCTGTGTGGCGAGCACGTTGTGATGGACGTACGGCCCGAAGTGGGCGCCCCACGAGGTGCGCACCCCGGCCTGCGCGGCGAGGTGGAACACGACGTCGACCTCCGGCAGCGTCGCGAGGTCGCCGGCCCCGAGGTCGAGCTCGAGCAGGCGGAACCGCGGCGATCCGGCGACGGCGGCCAGGTTCCGGCGCTTGAGCGCCGGGTCGTAGTAGTCGGTCAGGCAGTCCACGCCGGTCACGGTCGAGCCCTCGCGCAGGAGCCGCTCCACCAGGTGCGACCCGATGAACCCGGCGGCTCCGGTGACCAGGGCGTGCGGCGCCGACATGGACTCTCCCGCCGGCTAGGGTAGCGCCGGGGCCGGCGGCCGCGGCAGCGGGCGGCGCTTATCCGTCCTGCCGCCGAGCTGGCGTCGTTGCGTCTCGAGCAACTGCTGCGCCTGGTCGTCGGTCGGATGGAGGCTCACCCAGCGGTCGAGGTATGCGAGCGCGCGCTCGTGCTGGCCGTCCTCCCACAGCGAGTAGTACGCCGCGTAGTAAGCCAGGTTGTAGTTGGGGTTGAGCCGGATCGCCGACTCCAGCTCGCGGATGCCCTCCTCCAGGCGGTGCTGGTAGACCAGCGTGACGCCGTAGTAGTAGAGCGCCTCCGGATCGTTGGGGTTGCGGGCGGCGACGCGCTGGAACAGCGCCGCGGCACGGGTGGTGTCGCCGACGTCGAGGTAGAAGCCGCCGAGCGGGATCAGCACCTCGAGGTAGTCGGGGAACATCCGCGCGACGCGCTCCATCTCACCGATCGCGGAAGCGATCTGCCCGCGGCGCCGGTAGTGGAACGCCAGCTGCAGGTGCGCGGCGGCGTAGTTGCGCGAGAGCGTCGAGGCGTTCTCGTCCTTGTAGACCGTGCTGTCCCAGGAACCGTCCGCGGTGAACAGCCCGCGGTACTTGAACACCTCGTAGAGATTCTTGCGCGTGGCCGCGACGTCGATTTCGGGACCGGTCGTGTCCGGGTTGACGCGATAGACCAGCGCCTCGAGCGTGAAGTTCTTGTCCAGGCCCATGTGCTCGGGGACGGTCACCGCGAAATAGGGCTGCTTCTTCCATCCGCGGTTGCCGTCGCGGTCGACGTCGACGATATGCCGGACCATGAACTGATTCGTATAGAGGAAGCGGCCCTGTTCGTCCAGCACCCCGCCCTGTCCCAGGGACTGGATGTCGGCGTCCGAGAGCGCCATCGGCACCTTGGGCTCCTCGTCGCGCAGCTGGCGGATGTACCAGTCGGTATTGAGCAGGCTGAGGTTCACCACCCGCACGTCCTTGCGCAGGTTCTCGACCTGCTGCATGTACCACAGCGGGAAGGTGTCGTTGTCGCCGTTGGTGTAGACGAAGCTGTCGCGATCGAGCGGCTCGAGCATGTTGTAGGCGTAATCGTGCGCGACGTAGTTGCCGCGGCGGTCGTGGGTGTACCACATCGACTGGAGCAGCAGCACCGGCGGGAGCAGCATCAGCCCCGCGGTCGCCCCACCCGCGGCGAGCCGCACCGGACCCTCTTGGAACGAGTCGCGCACCCAGGTGATGAGCCACGCCGTCCCGAGCCCCATCCACAGGGCGAAGGCATGGTATCCGCTCTGGAAGAAGTAGTCGCGGTCGCGCACCTCGTGGTCGGTGAAGTTGAGGAACACGATCATCCCGGCGGTGGTGAGGCCGAAGAAGCACGCGGTGGTGAGGAACGAGGTGCGCTCCCGTCGTGCCTGCCACACCGCGCCGGCAATCCCGAGAAAGAGCGGCAGCACCGCGCCCAGCGGGAGCGCCCGGTTCTCGTCGCCGGGCATCTGCCACAGCGGCCACTGGCGCTTGAAATAGCGCCAGAACTCCTTGTTGATCTGGGCGGACCACGGCGCGCGCCGCACGAACATGTTCATCTGGCCATACTGCTTGCGCTCGAGCAGGTCGCGCAGCCGGTCCCAGTTGGAGGGATCGCCCTCGTTGATCGCCGGGTGCTGCGCGGCGCGGATCGGCAGATAGACGTGGGTCGAGTAGCCCGCGATCATCAGCAGCAGCGCCAGCGCGAACACTCTGCCCTCGGGCGCGCGGCGGGCGAGCAGCGCCAGCGGCACCGCCACCGCCAGCACCGCCACCACCGCGAGCAGCGGCGTGATCGGGGCGTCCCCGAAGGCGGCCGGCATCACGGACAGCCCGGCCACCGCCCCCGCTCCCGCCACCCAGCCGTTGAGCTTGCCCTTGCCGGTGTAGATCAGGAAGAACAGGCTCGACAGCAGGATCAGGCCACCGGCCATGCGCTCGAGGCCCATGGTCACGAGCAGCACGGTCAGGTACGGCATCAGGAACACCAGTGCCGCGCGGCGATCCACCAGCGCGACCAGGAGCAGCAGCGGCAGGCCCATGATGCCGACCCCGAGGTGGAGGCCGACGCTCAGCCACATGACGTAGACGCACAGCAGCAGCGGGCCGACCGTCGGCTTCTTCTCGTGCGCCTCCCACCAGCGCAGCCCGAGCCAGAACACCAGCACTTGGGCCAGGCTCATCATCGAGTAGACCTCGGCCTCGATCGAGTTCTCCCAGAAGGAATCGGAATAGGCGAGCAGCAGGGCCCCGACGATCGCCGCGATTTGCGCGATCCAGGCGTCGGAGATGCGCGGCCCCGTTCCGGACCCCGCCGGCGCGGGCGCGGGCGCTGGCCGGCGCTCGCGCAGCGCGGGACTCTCGATGGCCGAGGCGAGCCGGTCGCGGCCCTGGGACAGGCGCACCAGCCGGAGGATCGTGAGGTAGGTGAGCAGGATGGCGAGCGCCGAGGAGATCGCCGAGAGCGCGTTCACCCGCTGGGCCACGGTGGCCCAGGGAATGAGCGTGGCCACCCGGCCGATGAGCACGTAGAAGGGCGTGCCCGGCGGGTGGGGAACCCCGAGGATGTAGGAGACGGCGATGAACTCGCCGGAGTCCCAGAACGGGACGGTCGGCGTCAGGGTGACGAGGTAGACGATGGCGGCGGCGAGAAAGACGGCGAGAGCGAGCCCCAGCGCGGCGCGCCTTCCGAGCTCCATCAGGGAGACCTCCGTAGTGTCCGCGCCTCGGCCCGCCGGTGCGGGATCCGCAAGAGAAAGACCATCCCCCCGAGCAGGCTCACCGCCAGTGCCACGAGGTACGTCGTGAACTGCAGCGCGAACGCATGCGCCCGCGCCACGCCGACCAGACCGAACAGGACGATGCCGGCGCCCTCGCGCACTCCGATGCCGTTCAACGAGATGGGCAGGGAGACTATCACCGCGAGCAACGGCACGAAAAGGAAGAAGTAGGCGACCGGTATCGCCAGCCCCAGCGACCGCGCCACCAGCACGTGGACGAAGATCCGCGACACCTGAACGACGATGGCGACCAGGAACAGGCCCATGAACATCCGGCGGCGGTCACGAAAACCCTGGAGCCGGCCGGCCAGATCGTCCAGGTGCGGCTTGAGCCCGCCAAGCCCGATCCGGGCCAGCAGGCGCTCGAGTGCCGGCAGCAGCGCGGGGTGGAACACGATCCACACCACCCCGACGCTCATGGCGAAGAAGCCCACCAGCGTCGCGTAGATCAGCGACAGGTGGAAACGGTCGATCGCCGGCAGCGTCGTCACCAGCGCCAGCCCGGCAAGGGCGACGGTGCCCACCAGCCGGTCCATCAACACGGTGGAAAACGCCGTTGCCTTGCTGGTGCCGTAGCGCGAGGCGTCGACGACGCGCGCGATGTCGCCGCCGATGTTGGCCGGAAGGAAGTTGTTGAAGAACAGCCCCACGTGGTAGTAGGAGCATACCTTCCAGAAGGGGATGCGGATCTCCACCGCCCGCAGCAGGCGGCTCCACTGGAAGGAGCCCAGCAGGTTGCTGGCGACGAGCAGCAGGAACGCCGCGGCGAGCCAGACCGGGTCGGCCTGGCGCAGCGTTGCGCCGACGCCGCCGATCGGGATGCGCGTGAAGAGATAGGCCATGAGCCCGAGGCTGAAGGCGATCTTGGCCCCGAACACCAGGACGGTTCTCCGCCCCGGGCGCCCCTCCCCCGGAATGCCCACGCTAGTGTCGCCCCGCCCCGGCGAGCAGCGCGTCGAGCGAGCGCGCCGCGCACTCCGGCCAGTGGAATCGCGCCGCCCACTCGACCCCGGCGTCGGCGAGGCGCTCGCGCAGCGCCCGGTCCTCGAGCACGCGCGCCAGCGCGTCGGCCAGCGCCGCCTCGTCCCCGAAGGGCACGAGTAGTCCGGTCTCGCCGCGGCGCACCGAGTCGCGCAATCCGGGGCTGTCGGCCGCCACGACCGCGGTTCCGCACGCGCCGGCCTCGACCACCGTCAGTCCCCAGCCCTCCTTGGGCGAGGGCTGCACCAGCGCCCAGGCCTCGCGCACGCAGCGCACCTTCTCGGTCAGCGGGCGGAAGCCGAGGAAGTCGACGGCCCCGCTCACGCCGGCCGCCCGCGCCTGGCGCTCGAGGTGGGCGCGGTGCGGGCCGTCGCCGATGACCTGAAGCCGCGCGTCCGGCACGCGCGCGCGCACCGCCGGCAGCGCGCGGATCACCCAGTCCAGCCCCTTGTAGCGGCGCAGGCGGCCGACGAACACCAGCGTCGGTCGCGCGGACTTCGGGGTCGCCGGGTCGGGGCGATGGACTTCGTGGTCGAGCCCGCAATGGACCACGGCGATGCGCTCCCGCGGCACGCCGCGATGCACCAGATCGTCGCGGGTGCTCTCGGAGATGACCACGAATCGCGAGCGCGCATAGACCGACGGAATGAGCGCCTCCAGCAGCATCACGTAGAGCGCGACCGGGAGCGAGGCCTCGCGAAAGGCCGTGAACCCGAACAGATGCGGAATGATGACCGCAACCGGGCTGCGGGTCCACCACGGGGTGAGGCACGGCACCTTGTTGATGTCCTCGATCACCAGGTCCGGCCGCGGGCTCGAGAACTCGCGCCGCAGCACCCCCGGCACCACGAGGTTGAAGTTCCACCACGCGCCCCGGCGCACGATGCGCATCCCGCGGTCGTGCGCCTCCGGCGCCGCACCGGGAAAGGCGGTCGCGAGCCAGGTGACGCGGTGCCCGCGGCGCACCGCTTCCAGCAGGATCTCGGCGAGGTGCTGCTCGGCGCCCCCGGCCTCGGGGTGCGCCGGGTCGCGGAAGTTGACGGCCAGCACGTGGCGGGGCGCGCTCACGGCTTGGTGGCCACCGAGCCGATGACGTGGCAGGTGTAGAGCGCCCAACGGTGCCGCGCCAACCGCGCCCGCAGCCGCGTCCACCCCCGCGCCCACCACTCCGGTCCCTGCGGCTCGAGCGGCAGGGTGACGCCCGGCCCGCGCTTGAGCAGCTCGCGCAGCACGCGGTACCAGAGGCCGGGCACCATCCATTCGCCGTAGCCGCGGCGCACCGCGAGTCCCGCGGTGCGCAGCACGCGCTCGAGCCCCGCGGGGGTGAACTGCGTCTCCCAGCCGGCGAACCAGGCGTTGCACGCGATCAGGATTTGCTTCATCACGGTGTAGACATGCAAGGTCTGCGGCACGTCCACCACGACGCGGCCGCCGCGGCGCGCGATGCGCGCGTTCTCCCGCAGCAGCGGCAACGGGTCGCGAAAGTGCTCGAGCAGGCCCTGGTGGAACACCACCTCGAAGGTGTCGTCGCGAAACGGCGTGGCGAGCGCGTCCGCCCGCACCAGGTGGACGGCGAGGCCCTGGGCCCGGGCCTGGGCCCCGACCAACGCGAGCGAGGCGGGCGAGTAGTCGAGCACCACCGCCTTCGCGCCGGCGCGCGCCAGCTCCAGCGTGTCGCGGCCCGAGCCGGCGCCGACTTCGAGCACCCAGCGTCCGGCCACCGCGCCGTCCTCCAGCACCTCGCGCGCGAGACGTCCGCCGGTCGAGTAGGTGCGGTCGAGGTCGGCGTGCCCCCGCCAGTAGGACTCCCAGTGCTCGAGGGTGGAGGCGCGGGCCGGTCGCGAAGCGGCCACCCTATTCGCCCCACTGCAGGCGATCGGCCAGGAACGCCGGCAGGCCGGCCGCCCGGATCCGGCCCATCGCCGCGGCGACGTCGTACTCGAGGCGCACGTGCCGCAGGCTGCGCGCGTCGTCGTCGTAGAGCAGGTAGCCAGCGCGCGGATCGCCGTCGCGGGGCTGGCCGACGCTGCCGACGTTCACCAGGTAGCGGTGCCCGGGCTCGAGCGGGAGCTCGGCGGTGCGCGTGTAGCGCACGCGGCGGCCGTCGTGGTCGAACGCGCCCGGGTAGTGGGAATGCCCGATGAAGCACAGCGCCTCGCCGTAGGTGCCCATCTCCTCGCCGGCGTCGGCGCTGGACATGACGTAGTTCCACTCGCGCGGCGCCGAGGGCGAGGCGTGCACCAGCAACGCCTCGCGCCACACCACCGAGTACGGCAGGCCCTCGAGGTAGGAGCGGCTGGTGGGCGTGAGCTGCACCCCGGTCCAGCGCGCGGCCGATGCGGCGTCCGAGTTGAACTGGCCCAGGGCCATCCCGCCGCACGCGGCGACGTCGTGGTTGCCTAAGACCGCGACCTCGATCCTCGGCCGCAACCGCTCGATGCACTCGTTGGGGCAGGCGCCGTAGCCGACGAAATCCCCGAGGCACACCACGCTCGCCGGGCGCCGGCGGTCGAGGTCCGCCAGCACCGCCTCCAGCGCCTCGAGGTTGCCGTGGATGTCGGAGATCACGGCGTGCAGCATCACAGCTCCGCCGGACGCAGCGCGTGCGCGACGCGATCGAGCACGCCGTTGACGAAGCGCCCCGAATCCTCCGAGCCGTAGCGCCGCGCGATCTCGATCGCCTCGTCGAGCACCACGCGGCACGGGCTCCCGGGGCGGCCGATGAGCTCGGCCACCGCGCTGCGCAGCACCGAGCGGTCGGTGGCGCTCATGCGCGCCAGCGGCCAGTGTTCGGCCGCGCCCCGCAGCGCCTCGTCGACCTCGCCTCCGCGCGCCTCGAGCACCCGCACGATGTCCTCCACCAGCTCGAGCTGGTCGGCGGTGAGGTGCTCGGTCTCGCGGCGCGTCTTCCAGGCTTCGGCGTAGCCGTCGCCGGCGACGTCGGCCTGGTAGGCGACGCGGAACGCCACTTCGCGGGCGCGGCGCCGGGCGGTCACCCCGCGCGCGCTCACCGCGTCCCGAACCCAGCGCGCAGCCCCGCCATCTGCAGCGCCGCCAGGGCCACCTCGGCGCCCCGGTTGCCCAGCTCGCCGCCGGTGCGCGCCGCGGCCTGCTCGGCGTCGTGGGTGGCGAGGATGCCGTTGAGCACCGGCACGCCGGTGTCGAGCGCCACGCGCTCGATGCCGTGGATCGCGGCCTCGGCCACCAGGCGGAAGTGCTCGGTCTGGCCGCGGATCAGGAGACCGAACGCCAGCACCGCGGCGAAGCGCCCGGTGTCGGCGGCCCAGCGGCAGGCGAGCGGCAGCTCGAAGGAGCCCGGCACCCACACCAGCTCGAGCGCGTCGTCGGGCACGCCGCGCCGCCGCAACACCTCGGCCGCGGCGGTCACCATGCGCTCGACGTACGCCTGGTTGAAGCGCGAGGCCACCAGGCAGAAGCGGTGGCCGGTGGGGGGCGCCTCGCGGCCCGGATCGTGGACCCTCACGTCTCCCCCAGCTTGAGGTCGAGCAGGTGGCCGAGCTTGTCGCGCTTGGCCGCGAGGTAGCGGCGGTTGTGACGGTTGGGCTTGATGCGGATCGGCAGCCGGCGGGTGATGGTCAGCCCGTAGGCCTCGAGCCCGACGACCTTGCGCGGGTTGTTGGTCATCAGCTCGATGCGTCGCACGCCGAGGTCCACCAGGATCTGGGCGCCGATGCCGTAGTCGCGCAGATCGGGAGCGAATCCCAGCTGCACGTTGGCCTCGACGGTGTCGAGTCCCTGGTCCTGCAGCGCGTAGGCGCGCAGCTTGTTGGCGAGCCCGATGCCGCGACCCTCCTGGCGCAGGTAGAGGAACACGCCGCGCCCGCGGCGCGCGATCGCGCGCAGGGCCGCGTGCATCTGCGGCCCGCAGTCGCAGCGCTGCGAGCCGAACACGTCGCCGGTCAGGCACTGCGAGTGCACCCGGGTCAGCACCGGACCCCCGCGATCCACGCGACCCCTCACCAGCGCCACGTGATGGTCCCCCTCCAGCGTGCATTCGTAGACGTGGAGCTGAAACGGTCCCTCCGGCGTCGGCAGCGGCACGGTGACGATGCGCCGCACCAGCGTGTCGCTCTGGCGCCGCCGGTGCTCGATCAGGCTCTTGATCGTGAGGATGCCGAGGCCGTGGCGGCGCGCGAAGCGCTCGAGCTCGGCGAGACGCGCCATCCGCCCTTCGTCATCGAGAATCTCGCACACCGCGGCCACGGGCTGCAGCCCGGCGAGCCGGCAGAGATCCTCCGCGGCCTCGGTGTGGCCGGCGCGGCGCAGCACACCGCCCGGCACGGCGCGCAGCGGGAAGACGTGCCCCGGCCGCACCAGGTCCGCCGCGCGCGTGCCCGGGTCGGCCAGCACCCGGAGCGTGCGCGCGCGATCGAAGGCGGAGGTGCCGGTCGAGGTGCCGCGGCGCGCGTCCACCGACTCGGTGAACGGCGTGCCGAACTTGGCGGTGTTGTCGCTCACCATGAGCTTGAGCCCCAGCCGGTCGGCGACCTCGGGCGCCATCGGCGCGCACAGGATGCCGCGACCGTGCGAGACCGCGAAGTTCACCATTCGCGGCGTCGCCTTTTCGGCGGCGAACACCAGATCGCCCTCGTTCTCGCGCTGGGCGTCGTCCACCACGATGATCAGGGCGCCCTCGCGGATGCGGCGCACCGCCTCGTCCACGGTCAGGAACGGCGCGCGCGGTCGTGCCGCGGGCGCTCCATTGCGCCCGGGCCCGGCGGCCGCGCGCCGCGACGCGCGGGCGGGACGCTTGGCGACACGCGGGCTCACGCGGTCCTCCCCGTCACCCCGGCCTCGTCCAGCAGCCGGGCGAGATAGCGCGCCAGCAGGTCCACCTCGAGGTTGACCTTGCGACCCGGCGCGTAGCTCCCGGCCACGGTGGCGGCGAGGGTGTGCGGCACGTAGGCTACCTCGCAGCTCCCGCCTCCGGCCCGGGTCACCGTCATGCTCACGCCGTCCACCGCGAGCGAGCCCTTCTCCGCCACGAAGCGCGCGAGTGGTGGCGGCAGCGCGAACGCCACGCGCCGGCTCTCGCCCTCGGGGCTCACCTCGAGCACCTCGCCCACGCCGTCCACGTGGCCCTGAACGAGGTGGCCGCCCAAGCGCTGGTCGAGGCGCAGCGGGCGCTCGAGGTTGATCGCGTGCCCGGCGGACCAGGCGCCAATCGTGGTGCGCCGCAGCGACTCGGCCACCACGTCGGCGGCGAAACGCGTGGGCTCGACCGCGATCGCGGTGAGGCAGCAGCCGTCCACGGCGAAGCTGTCGCCGACGCGCGCCCCCTCGAGCACGCGCCGCCCCGCGATCCACAGCCGCCGCCCGGCCGGGCGTTCCTCCACCGCGTCCACCCGCCCGATTTCCTCGATCAGTCCCGTGAACATGTCGCTCTCCTCAACCGGCCGAACCCATGCCAACGCCTGGCTCGCGCGCGGCGAGGTCCACGAGCAGGAATCCGTCCGCGCCCAGCCGGCGCTGTTGGACGATCCGCCCCGCCCGCGCGCGGCGCAGGCTCCCGACTCCGAGCGCGCCGCACCAGGCGAGGCCGTCCGCGCCCAGCAGCCGGGGTGCGGTGAACAACGCCACGCGATCCACCAAACCCGCTCTCAGCCACGCCGTGCCGAGCGTGGCGCCCCCCTCCAACAGCACCTCGTAGCGGCCTTCGCGCGCCAGGCGGCGCGCCAGCGCCGCGGGCGAGACCCGCCCCGCGCGCAGCGGCAGCGGCCACACCGTCACGCCGCGCGCCTCGAGCGCACGCCGCCGGCGCAGCGGAGCACTCGGGCCGCACGCCACCACCGTGCCGCGCGCCAGTGCCGCGCCGAACAAGCGCAGCGTCAGCGGCAGCTCGAGCGCGCTGTCGCACACCACGCGCAGCGGCTGGCGCGCGGCGCCGACCGCGCGCGCGGTGAGCCGCGGGT
>Ga0326597_10002325_pt1 | contig 28544 bp, 16 predicted proteins | sample RVTome_12_FD_203789 | JGI IMG/M metagenome (GOLD analysis project Ga0326597, IMG submission 203789) | Soil microbial communities from uranium-contaminated site in the Upper Colorado River Basin, Wyoming, United States - RVT100D185 | ecosystem: Environmental > Terrestrial > Soil > Contaminated >... | reverse complement strand
ACGTCGAAGACGGAACTACCCGGCCGGAACCTGCTTCCGACCTTTCAGTAATGGCGAGCGCCGATCCGCCCGCGGTTTCGGAGGGAGTGGCCGTCGTGTTTTCCGCGGTAGCATCCGGGGGCTCACCGCCCTACCTGTTCCGCTGGGATCAGAATTCGGGCCCGGCGCGCGTCGATCTTCCGGCTGACGTTACATCGGCGGCGCTGGAGATTGATTCCCTTTCCCCGGCGGGGAGGTACGTATTCCGGGTCACGGTCGCGGACAGTGGCGGGTCGCACGCAAGCGACTACGTACCGGTGGAGGTCGGGCCGGCCGTTTCGGCCGTTGCGAGTGCGGACGCGATGGAGATTGTCGAAGGCGAGACCGCCACGCTGAGCGCGGCCGTGACCGACGGAACGGCACCGTTTACGTATCGGTGGGCATTGGAGAGCGGCCCGGCCGATGTAACACTCGCGGACGCCGATATGGCCGAAATTACGACTCCGCCCCTGACGTCGCCCGGAGAATACGTGTTCAGCCTCACCGTTACTGATTTCAACGGGTTCGAGGCCGAGGACAATTTGACTATCGTGGTGATACCGCTCCTGAGTACGTCCGTGCCGCCGTGCGCCATCTTGGAAGTGCCCGTAACGCTCGCGGCGAGGCCCGCCCGACCGGAAGGAGCCGAAGTGCTTTGGGAGGTCGTCGAAGGCAACGCGACCGTCGACGATGCGGCGGCGTTGGCAACGTCATTGACGGTGCAGGGTGAGGACTTGGTTGTGCTGCGGCTGACGGCGGAACTGTCGAACGCAGGCGTCGAACTGGAGACGCGGACGCTCGAATTCGTGATTGAGGCGGTGGACGGACTGCATCCGCGTGTGATGATCGAGACGAACTTCGGGGCGTTTACGCTGGAACTCGACGGTTCGGCCGCTCCGCTGCACGTGGAGAACTTCCTGGCCTACGTCGACGAGGGCTTCTACGAGGGCCTGCTGTTTCATCGCAGCGCCAAGTCAATCGACGGCACGACCGGTGCAAGCGTGCCATTCGTTTTGCAGGGCGGCGGATACCGTCGGGTCGACGGCGAGCTGGAGCTGCAAGTGCCGGCGCGCGACCCCGTTCCGTCGGAGGCGGGCAACGGCCTCACGAACGGAGAGGGTTACTCGATCTCGCTCGCGCTTTCCGCCACGCCGGACACGGGCTCGGCGCAGTTCTTTATCAATCTAGACGACAACGGCTTCCTGGACGAACAGGAATTCACGGTTTTCGGCCGAGTGATCGAGGGCACCGACGCCGTGGACGCGATCGCGGCCCTGGAAACGGTGGACAGCCCCGTTCTGCCGGGGGAGGTTTCACTACCGGCCGAAGACGTTATCATGGAGCGCATCACGCGGGCGTGCGAATGACTTCGTGCGCCGTTTTGCAAAGTACGCGACTATCGTCACGACGGGTTCGGCAGGATCATCGCGATATGACGGTTTGCGCGGGCTTCAAGGCCGCGGCTCCGGTAATTGTCCATACGACCGGCACATGGCTGCTGCGTCGGTTTAATGAAGGAAACACGCAATTATGATTGAACAGACTCCGGCCGACCTGCTTGACGACCTTTCCGCTCGGATCGTTGCAATCCGAGACTCTCTTTGACTACCCTAAAAAAGTAGAGACACTCGCGGCCGTCGAGGCCGAGATGGCCCGCCCCGGATTCTGGGACAACCCGGATGCGGCCAGGGCCACGGTGGAAAAGCTCAAGTCCGCCAGGGCGGTCGTGGAGCCCGTGCGCAAGGTCCTCAAGGCGATGGACGAGCTCGGGGCCATGCGCGATCTTCTCGAAGAAGGTGAGGATCCGCACCTGCGTGGGGAGTTAGATTCCGGGTTGCGCGGCCTGGCAGGGGAAGTGGACCACGTAGAGTTGTTGACGCTTCTTTCCGGCCCGAACGACTACCTTAACTGCTATTTCAACATTCAGGCGGGCACGGGGGGCGACGATGCGTGCGACTGGGCGGAGATGCTCTTTCGGCTATACCTTCGCTACTTCGAGCGGAACGCTTACGAAGTCGAGGAGCTCTCCATGCGGTATGGGGATGCGGCGGGGATGCAGTCGTGCAGCCTGCTGGTGAAGGGGGCGTATGCGTTCGGATATCTTTCGTGCGAGACGGGCGTGCACCGGCTGGTGCGGATTTCGCCATTCAGCGCCCAGGGGAAGCGCGAAACGAGCTTCGCCTCCGTAGACGTCCAGCCCGAAATGGAGGACATAGAGATCGAGATAGACTGGGACGAGGAGGTGCGCGAGGACACCTACCGGGCGGGAGGCAAGGGTGGCCAGCACGTGAACAAGACGTCGTCGGCGGTGCGCCTGACCCATGCTCCGACGGGGATCGTGGTGCAGTGCCAGAACGAGCGTTCGCAGCACAAGAACCGGGCCACGGCGCGGAAGATGCTGGCGGCGCGGCTCTATCTGGTCGAGCAGGCCAAGCGCGACAGCGAACTGGCCAAGATGTACAGCGAGAAGGGGCAGATAGGCTGGGGCAACGCGATCCGCAGCTATTTTCTTTATCCCGAGCAGCGCGTTAAGGACGCCCGCACCGGCGTGACGACGTCAAACACGCAGGGCGTTCTCGATGGTGAGATTCAGGAGTTCATCGACGCAGAGCTGCGGCGGCGAGCCGCGGGGCGGCATAAGTAAAGTGCTCAAACTGACCGATTCTTGAAATGATCCAACCGTAACCACAGCGAGCCGCGAGCTTTAGCTCGCGCGGACCCGCGCTAGCCGCGGACGCGAAAAGGCCATTCCCACGACCGCGCGGACTGATCCTTGACACTCGCTGTCGCTCGCGTCAAGGACAAGAGTCCGCGGCTCGCAAAGGGCGAAATCGGTCAGTTTGAGTATAGTGCAATGTCCGAACCCACAGGGACTTACGTTTCCGAGCGGTCAAACTCGAACCCCGCCTTGCGCAGTTTTCTGACCAGCTCGCGGTAGGTCATGCCACCACTGTGACGGGCACGACGGCATCGACGGAGCGTGCCCCGCGTCGTTTCGGGCGGGGCAGCGGGTCACCGTGAGCGACGTGGCTCTCGATGATCTTCCTCGCCACGTCGCGCGCAATCTCCATCGTTTGGGCGATCGTAGCTCCCTGGGCGACAAGCCCCTGCAAGTCGGGACTCGTGGCGACGTAGCCGCCTTCTTTGAGCGGCACGAGCTTGAGGCGGATCATCCATTCGCCGGGCGAAGATTCTTTTGAAGTCGGCATGTGCCTATGATAGCATGGCAACCCGGATGCCGTCCACACTTGCAGGCTTGGAGGAAAGTCGTTGATGCGCTACGCCGTTGTGATAGAGAAATCTAACCGCAACTATTCGGCGTATGTGCCCGACTTGCCTGGGTGCGTTGCGACCGGGAAGACGCAGGAAGAGGTTAGTGCGAAGATCCGGGAGGCGATCCGCTTCCACCTTGACGGGCTCCGCGAGGATGGTCTGCCAATTCCAGCACCTGAAGCGCTTTGCGACTACGTAGACGCGTAGGCTGCGCACGGTGTCGGCCGATGCGATACGCGCGCTGATTGATGATCTTACTTCTGTTGATGATTCACTTCGTCGATCCCCTTCGACTTGACCAGTTCAATTCACATTATTAAAACCATCCGGCCATGTTTGACGCTTTGACAGAACGGCTGGGCGGGGTTTTCCGCGGGTTGCGCGGGCGGGGGAAGATCACCGAGGCCAACGTATCCGAAGTCATGCGCGAGATCCGCACGGCGTTGCTCGAGGCCGACGTAAATCTCGAGGTGGCCCGGGCGTTCTGCAACGAGGTCCAGACCAAGGCCCTCGGTGCGGAGGTAATCAAGACCCTCAAGCCCGCGGACCTGATGGTCAAAATCGTCCACGACGAGCTGGTCCGCCTGATGGGGCCGGTCGATCCGAAGATTCCCTACGTTGAGCCGGGGCCCACGGTGCTGCTGATGGCCGGCCTGCAAGGGTCTGGGAAGACCACAACGTGCGCCAAGATGGCCAAGCTGCTCATGGGCCGGGCGAAGCGTCCCCTGCTCGTGGCGGCCGACCTGAAGCGGCCCGCGGCGATCGATCAGCTCGAAGTCCTCGGCGCGCAGATCGGCTGCCCGGTCTACACCGAGCGCGACCATCAAAAGCCCGTCAAGGTCTGCCGCAATGCGATCAAGAAGGCCCGGTCGACCGATCGCGACATAGTCATTTTGGACACGGCCGGACGGCTGGCGATCGACGAAGATCTCATGGCCGAGGTCGCCCAGATCGCGTCCACAACGAATCCGCAGCAAATCTATCTCGTGCTCGACGCCATGACCGGGCAGGATGCGGTCAACACCGCAAAGGCGTTCAATGAGCGCCTGGAGCTGGACGGGTGCATTCTCACCAAGTTCGACAGCGACACGCGCGGCGGCGCGGCGCTGTCCGTCCGGCAGGTAACGGGGAAGCCCATCAAGTTCATCGGCGTGGGCGAGAAGCTCGACGCTTTGGAGGAGTTTCACCCCGACCGCATAGCCGGGCGCATCCTGGGGATGGGGGACATCCTCACGCTCGTCGAGCAGGCCCAACGGCAGTACGACGAGGTGGAAGCCGCGCGCCTCGAGGAAACGATGGCCAAGGGGCGCTTCACGCTCGACGATTTCTTGGGCCAGCTTCGCAAGATGAAGAACATGGGCTCTATGAAGGACCTGGTAAAGAAGATTCCCGGGATGAGCGATGCGTTGGGCGATCTTGACGTCGACGAGGGCGAGATCACGCGGATGGAGGCCGCCATCGAGTCCATGACGCGCAAGGAGCGCGCCAATCCCAAGATCATCGACGTGTCCCGGCGCCGGCGGATTGCGCGCGGCGCGGGCTGCGACCCTTCGGATGTAAGCCAGCTTGTCAAACAGTTCGAGCCGATGCGGAAGATGATGCAGTCCATGAGCGGGCAATCGTTCGGACAGCGCCTGCGGATGAGCACGCAGTTCTCGCAGATGATGGCCGGCGGGGGAATACCGAAGCTCAAGGGAAGCTCCATGGCGACAAAACGCGCGCTAAACAAGAAGGACCGCCGCAAGAAACGACGGCGCGGGCGACGCTAACGGGCGCGCCCGTCATTCACCTTGCCGCGTGTCTTGACATGGCCACACCCGAAGGTATCCACCGGGTAACTTTACGGTCACGACTTGTCGGACGCATTCGAGACGGCTGGAAGTCGGCCGGTGCGGTCGATAGTATGGCCAAAGCTCCGACGACTGGTATGCAGGTCCGTGTCGGCGCCGGACCGCCGTGACGTGAATACCGATAACAGCCCTGTAAACGCATTCCGGCCGGCGTGGGGTCTGCCGGTCGCAAGGACCGTGGGCGCTCCCGCGATACCCTCGACTACGCACGATCGCCCGCGGCTCAGTGAATTCGCAGGGTCGCGCAGGCGGAAGCCGGCGGCTCGTGGTTGGCGCAGAGCGGCGCCCGGTGATTTGGCCCACGATGAAGTGTTGATTTGCCTTGATGTCGCTGATCCAAGAGCATTCCCGACGTGCACGCCGCCGACGCGCACTTACCGCGGTCGCAGTAAGCCTCGTGACGGCCGGTGTTTTTACTTCGCCATCGGAGGCGCAGAGGCGCGGACCAGCGCCGCGCCAGGCGGCTTCGAGGCGCGCACCGGCCGAGCTTCGCGCTAATGCGCTCATTGAAACGTCCGCGCCGGTTGCAAACCTCTTCGCGCGGGCCGATGAAGGCATCGCGCGCCGCGACTGGAAGTTCGCAGTAGATTCCCTGCAACGGATAATCGACGATCCGGACGGCTCGCTGATCTGTCGGAACGGCGATGACGAATGCCTCGTTTACGAGTCGACGCGGCGGCACGCCATAAGGCAAATCGCACAACTCCCGGCGGAAGGGCTGCGCGCCTATCGCGTCTTGAACGACGGGAAGGCCAAGCGTCTGTTCGAGCAAGGCCGGGCTTCATCCGACCCGGAACCTCTGAGGCGGCTTGTGGAGACGTATCTGCCCACGTCGTACGGGGACGATGCGGGCGACTTGCTGGCGTCTTGGGCGCTTGACCAGGGCCGCCCGGCGGATGCGATCCGCCTGCTCAGCGACGTCCGGGAGTTGACACCTGAGCCGGACGTGCCGGCCGAGCTGATAGTCGCCAAACTGGCCGCCGCATACGTGATGCTGGGACGCAAGGACAAGGCCGAGGCACTGATCGCGTCGTACACACGATCTGCCGCGGAGACGGGTGCGCCTGCGCCGGAACGCGGCGGCGCAGCGGGCGTGCGCGGCGCCAATGAGGACGCCGCCGGTGCGACTTGGCTGGCAAGTATCGCGTCGGCCGTCGGCGCGCTCGACGAGACGCGCAGGGACGAGGCGCACGCGGCGGGCTTGTGGCCGACGCGTGGAGGCTCCTCCGCCCGCCTCGGCCAAATGGAACCCGTAGCGCCGGACTTGGTGCCGCACGTGCCGTGGAAGTTCGACATGCCCGGCGCGGGCGACGCGAAATGGGAGCGCATGCTCGCGAGCGAGCCCCGCGATGCGCTCGCGGTTCCCGCGTCACATTTGGTGGCGGACGGAGCGCGGGTATTCGTCCGGACGCAGTTCGGCTGTGCGGCACTGGACATTGAGAATCTTTCAGTCGTGTGGAACAACCCGGTTGAAGACGCGCAAGGCGAGCCGCGGTCCGGGACGCGTACGCGATTCGTCGTGCAAGAGCCCGGTCCCCCGACGCTGCGCGAACGCCTGTTCGAAGATTATGTCGGTGAATCCCTGGCCGTTTCACATGGTCTACTGCTGTCGGTCCAGCCGCACAGGGTTGCAACGGAGGCGTCGCAAGGTCTAAGGTTCGACGTTCTCCCGGCACCACGAAGCATCGACCGGCGGGGCGACGCGCGTTCCGAACCGCCCAACGTGGTAATCGCCTACGACTCTGCAACCGGGGCCGTGCGTTGGCAGCGCGGACAGACCTACAACGTGGCCGATACGCTTGGGACCGTCTCGTTCCGGTCTGCGCCGGTGGAAGTCGGCGATGAGCTTTGGGTTCCATACTGGAGGCAGGGCGACCTGTTGGTCGGCATTCTCGAACCCGAGGACGGGTCACTCATCGAAGAAATCCACTTGCACTCGTTGGACGGGCCCAAAGACCCTTCGCACGCGGCTCTCATGCCGGCTTACGCGGACGGCGCCGTTTTCATAGCTTCGGAGTATGGAGTCTTGTTTGCCGTCGATTCCCAAGCGCGGCGGCTGCGCTGGGCGAACAGGTTCGAAGGCGCCGCCGCGAAGGCTCAATCGGCGCAGCAGGATGTGTGGCTGGTGTCCGCACCGGTCACCGTCGGGGGACTTGTGCTGGTTGCGCCGTACGGCCGCACCGAATTGCTGGCTTACGACGCGGCGAGCGGAGACCTGGCATGGTCTCAGGCGGTCACGGACGCGGGTTACATCGTGGCGGCCGACGCCGAACACGTCTGGACTGGGGGAAAGAGCATTTCATGTTTCACCCTTTCCGACGGAGAAGAACTATGGCACCGGGAAACCGGCGAGGTCGCCAGCGGCCGGGCCGTGCTTTCCGGTGCAACGCTGTACGTTCCCACGCGTGCGGGTCTGCTCTCGTTCCAAGCAAACACCGGCGATCGACTGGGGCTAGACTCGATGCCGGAAACGGGAAGGCCGCCGGGCAACCTGCTGTGCATTCGTTCCAGTTTGCTGAGCGTCGATCCCAATGGCGTCCGCCGATTTCCCGACATCGACGGTCTCTACCCCGGCGCGCTCGAGCTGCATCAGCGCGACCCGGGCGACGTAAAGGCCGCGACACAACTTGCCTGGCTGGAGATCCTGCGCAACGAGCCCCGGCAGGCGTTGCAGGTGCTCGACGGACTGGAGGAAGCACGAGCCGGGATGGGAGGAACCCTGCCGCCGAGTGCGGCGTCGGTGCACGTTGAGGCGCTCTTGAAGCTGGCTGACGAACTTCATGCGCGGGGCGAGAGCGAAACTGATTCGCAAGAGGCGGCCGAAATGCTCAAACGGGCGATGGCCGTTGCGCGGAGCCCCGACGACCGCTTGCGGAGCGGTCTGGCGATGGGAGAACACCTCGCGCAAGTCGGCCGGTTTGGTGAATCGTATCTTACGCTTTGGGAGCTCGGGTCGAGCGATGCCGCGGACGTGCGCGTGCAAATGGACGAGGAGGTGCGCGTCGCGGGACGCTGGAAGATCGCCCGGCGCCTGGAGGGCCTGCGCGAGAGATTGGACGAAGCGGATCATCGCGCAATTCAAAGTCACATCGACGGGGAAATGGCGCGGCTCGCGGAGCTGCTTGCCACCGAGGCAGGCGCATCGTCCGCGGCGGCCAGACTTCGCAACGCATCCGACCTTCCGGCGTCCGGGCCGGGCCGGCAGCGTGCGCTGCTGGAATTGGCGTCGTGGCACCTGCGGAGCGCGCAACATGCCCCGGCCGAGCAGTTGCTCCGCGAACTCGTCAGAATCGATTCCGATCCTTCCATGACAACGTTGGGGCTCATGCGACTCGCGGAGTTGTACGCCGACCCCCGACAGAACCTGCGCGAACGCGTCGGCGCGTGCGTCGATCTTATCAACGACCGCGCGGGCGCGGGGCGAGTCCCGGCGGCCAACGATACACATGCAGAAACTGACGGCGCCGGCAAGGCCGCGGAAAGTCCGACGGCCGCCGGCGGCGCATCAGCTTCCCAGGACGTCCAAACTGCTGCGATACGCAAATGGCTCAACGACTTCAGGACCACGCACGGGTTCTTGTCCGGTGGAGAATCCGGCCGGAAGCCGGCCGCGGCGCGTGACGTAAGCGGCCTGCTGCGCGCGCACGTGCCCGTGGGGCCATTCGTCCTCTCCGGCGAAGTGCCCTGGTCCCTGCGGGTGACGCTCAGGGCAAGCCCTTCCAGAACGTTTGCACCATTCGCCGTGCCGGAGGAGATGGGCCGGTCGCTGGCCTATTGGGACCACGCGGGCACTCCGCGGCGAATCGAGCTGGCCGGTGACGGAGCGGACGCGCTTCGCGACCGCGCCATATTTTACGCCCCGGGTGACGTGCTATATTGCCAGCGCCTGTCCGACGGTGAATTGCTCTGGCACACGGTGTTACGGCTCCCCGACGAACTGTCGGATTATCTGCCCTCGGCCGGCGCCTTGCCCGTTGGGCGCTCACGACGCGCCGTCGTCGACGGCCAGACCGGCGTATTCGCCGGGATGTACGCGCTTCACGCCGTCGGATTGGTAACCGGCAAACAACTATGGATACGGCCTTTCCACTTCAGCGGGTTCTCCGGCACGCCGCCCGTGCAGAACCCACCTATCGCCGGCGGAGCTGGCCTGCTCGCAGCCGTCGAGGGCTCCGACCACGTTGTCCTCTTGAGGATCGCCGACGGAACAGAGGTGTGGAAGCGTGACTTGCAGGGTGAGGACGTGGCCCGCATCTGGCTGACTGACAACGCGGTGATAACTGCAGATTACAGTCTGGAGCGCGTTTTGATCCTCGATCGCGAGAATGGAACCGGAATCGGCAAAGTGTTGTTTCGCCAGCCCGATACCGAGTCGGCGGTGGCGGCCGGTCTGGTGCGCACCAAGGGAGTGCTGTGTGGTCCGGTGTGCACGGCGAAGGCCGATGAAGTTGTGGCCGTGGACGAGGCTACGGGCGATCTTGCGTGGCGCGCGACACTGGACAAGCCTCTCGCCTATCTATTCCAACCCGCGGAGGGTTACGTCGGCGTCGGTCTGCTCGGCGGTGATTTGCGGGTGTTGGATGCGGGCACCGGAAAGTATGTGTTTCAAGGCACGGTTCCCCACACAAATACGGCCTTCGACGCGCTGCTGAGCGGCGATTTACTCATTGCCAAGCACGTGGAAAGAGGACAGTCGAGGCCCGCGCTGACGGCGTTCGACATGCGCAGCCAAGAGCCGATTTGGAATCGCAACGACCTGGCGCGGACCATGGGCAGCGTGGACATGACTGCGATCGGAGGAGCGCTGCTCGTGGTGGTTCAGGACGAGAACCCGCCCGCGTCCACCGGTCCGCAAAGAGGAGAGAGCGTGGCGCTGATTGACCTGCAAAGCGGCGTAAACGTCGGCCCCACGGTGGAGATTCCGTTCAGCGCCGGGGGCGCTAACTTCAACGGCGACCTGTCCGTGTTTGACGGGAGCGTCATCGCGGGAACGACGCACGGAATTCACTCGTTTTCGACGAGGCCCGTCGACGAAGCGGATGAGGAAAGAGGATCATGGTGAAGGACGCAGTTTTCCGGCCGATCCCCGCGCAGCCGGAGCCACGCCGCCGCGCGGTTCGTGTGAAGTCAATCGTGGCGGTGCTGTTACTTTGTATGAGTTTCCGTGCGCGCGCAGATGCGCCCCAGCCCGTGCGACTTCCCCAAGGGATTACGCCCGAGACTAAGGAGGCGATCGATCGAGGCTTGTTCTATTTGAAGCGGACTCAGGAACAGCAGGGCTCCTGGACGAACCGCGGCGGTTACGGAGAGTATCCGGTGGCGATGACCGCGCTGGCCGGCCTGGCCCTGCTCATGGACGGAAACACGACGACGCAGGGGCGCTATGCTCCGCAAGTGGACCGCGCGGCCAGGTTCGTTGTGCGGTCTGCGCAGGCCGACGGATTGATCGCCCGCGGTGACCTCGAGCCGCGCCCGATGTACGGCCACGGGTTTTCAATGCTTTTCCTCAGCCAGCTTTACGGTATGACCGAGGACGTCGCACGGGCGAAGGAGATTCACGCGGTCCTGGGCCGCGGAGTGCAACTGATCGCGCGCTCGCAGAGCCGGCTGGGCGGTTGGATCTACACGCCGACCTCCGGGGGTGACGAAGGCTCCGTGACCATTACGCAGGTCCAGGCGCTGCGCTCGTGCCGAAACGCCGGTATCGCCGTGCCCAAGGACGTGATCGACCAGGCAATGCGCTATCTGGACATGGCGCAGAACAGCGACGGGGGCATCAGGTACACGGCTTCAAGCCGGGGGGCCTCGCGTCCGCCGCTGGCCGCCGCGGCGGTGTGCTGCTGGTTCAACGCCGGCGACTACTCCAACCCCGGGGCCCTGCACGCCCTGAAATACTGCAAAGACAACCTTCGCCCGGGAGAAAAACTGCGCGGCCACGACTTCTACGCGCATTTGTACTATGCTCAGGCCTTGTACGTCGCTGCCGATTCTTACTGGGACGAATACTTCGCGAAACGGCGCGACTATCTCCTCCGCCTTCAGCAAGCGGACGGCCATTGGCAGGGAGACGGGATCGGGGACGTTTACGGAACGGCCGTTGCCCTGATCATATTGCAGCTTCCTTACAGCCAGTTGCCGATCATGCAGAAATAGCCGGCGCGCCGTGGGCGCTTACGGCCGACGCTGAGTATTGCGAAACGAACGCCGAGGGAAGGATGGGGCGCCGGAATTTATGAAGGAACTTGGGAGTCATACCGCGGAGCAACAGATGCACAACCGGCAGGACGATACATCGGGCCCACCCGACGCGGTCGCGGAGGGTGCGGAGCTGGAGGCGGTCGAGCGCCTGCGCGAGTCGTACGCACGCCTGCGCGAGGAACTCGGCAAGGTTATCGTGGGGCAGGAGGAAGTCGTCGACCAGCTCCTCATCGCGCTGCTTGCAAACGGACACTGCATTCTGGAGGGTGTGCCGGGGCTCGCGAAAACGCTGATGATCTCGTCGCTCGCGAAGTGTTTTGCGCTGACTTTCAGCCGCGTTCAGTTCACACCCGACCTCATGCCGTCTGACATTACCGGCACGGAAGTGATTCAGGAGGATCGAGCCACGGGAAACCGCACGTTCAGATTTCTGCCCGGGCCCATATTCGCAAACGTGATCCTGGCGGACGAAATCAACCGTACTCCACCCAAGACGCAGGCCGCGCTGCTGGAGGCCATGCAGGAAAGACACGTCACCGTCGGCGGCCAGCGCCACGATCTCGCGCTTCCGTTTTTCGTGCTCGCGACGCAGAATCCCATCGAGCAGGAAGGCACATACCCGCTTCCCGAGGCGCAGCAGGACCGCTTCCTCTTCAAGGTGTTCATCGGGTATCCGTCGTATGTAGAGGAATGCGCCATTGCCGAACTGACTACGGGCGAATCGGACTCGAAGATCGACGCAATCGTCCCCGCGGAAGACGTCTTGGGGTTCCAGAGAATCGTACGCCGCGTGCCCGCGGCGCGCGACATCGTGCGTCACGCCGTGGATCTTGTACGGGCCACGCGGCCGAGCGATCCGTCCAGTCCGGCGGTTGTGAAGAAGATGGTGACCTGGGGCGCCGGTCCCCGCGCCGTGCAGGCCCTGCTCTTGGGCGGCAAGGCCCGGGCGCTTATCAACGGCCGGCACCATTTGGCCGCCGAAGACGTTCGAGCCCTGGCGCGCCCGGTGCTGCGGCACCGGCTGGTGACGAACTTCTCGGCCGAGGCCGAGGGGTATACACCGGATAGAATCGTGGACGATATTCTCAAAGATATTGCACCGCACCACACACATCTGGATGACGATGAGCGAACAAGCCGCCTACTCTCTGCTTGACCCCGAGGTTCTCGGCAAGATCTCCCGTCTGGAGCTGCGCGCCCGCCAGGTCGTAGAGGGCTTCGTCAGCGGAATGCACAAAAGCCCCTACAAGGGGCACAGCGTGGAATTTGCCAATCACCGCGCCTACGTTGCGGGTGACGACATTCGTCACATTGACTGGCGGCTGTACGGGAAGGCCGACCGCTTCTTCATAAAGGAGTACGAAGAGGAAACCAACATGCGCGTCCATTTCCTCGTGGATTGCTCCGGCTCCATGGCGTATCCCGACCATCCGGGTACCGGGCGCATGACGAAATGGACGTATGCGGCGACCGTGGCCGCCTCGCTCGCCCACATGCTTGTCCGCCAGCAGGACGCCGTGGGGCTGACGTTGTTCGACACGGACGTGCGCTTATCGTTGCCCCCGTCGACCAATCGCGCCTCGCTGCACACGTTCGTCGCTTCACTCGAAGAGAATTCCCCGCGCGAGAGTACGGACGTGAAGGGCGTGCTCTCGCGGATCGCGGGAAGCGTCCCCCGGCGGGGGATGGTAGTGGTCCTCTCGGACCTGCTCGCCGGCGTTGACGAGATAGTTGAAGGGCTGCACCGGCTCCGCCACATCGGACACGACGTGCTGGTCCTGCACGTCTTGGACCACGATGAGCTCGAGTTTCCGTTTACGGACCGGACGTTGTTTGAAGGAATGGAAGTGCCGGGGGTGGAAGTGCTGACCGACCCGCAGTCCCTTCGCGGGAGCTATCTGAGCGCCCTGCGCGGCTTCACCAGCCAGGTGCGCGGGGCTTGTCTGGACCGGCGCATCGACTACGCTTTGATCAGCACGGCGGACCCGCTGGACGTGGCCCTGACGACTTTTCTCGCGACGCGCATGCGGAGGCAGCGGGCCAAGACATGATTCGTATAACGGGAATTTGGTCGCCGCCTGCGATCCACAGCGATGATCCCGATTCGTGCGCTGGGCGGACCTGAGAGCATGTCGATGGGACTTCTCGCGTCGATACTTGCGGCGTTCGTCACGCCCGCACTCTTCTTCGGTGGAGCTTGTGCGGCCGCCATCCCCATTATCATCCACCTTCTCGCCCGGCGTCGCTTTCGGCGCATTCGCTGGGCGGCGATCGAGTTTCTGGTCGACGCAGAGAAGAGGAACCGCCGGCGTATTCGAATGGAGGAGTGGGTCCTTCTCGCTCTGCGCTGCGCGGCGGTGGTGCTGATTTGCCTCGCCCTGGCCCGGCCCTTTTTTTCCCCGCGCGGCATGGCATTCGCTTTCGGCGACGCCCAGAGGACCGAAAGAGTGTTTGTCCTCGACGACTCATTCAGCATGGGTTACCGCCCGGAATCGGAGAGCGTCTTTGACCGCGGAAAGCGCGCCGTGCGCCGGTTGCTGGAGGTGGTGCGCCGGGAAGCTCCCCAAGACACGGTAACGCTGATACGCATGACCGCGGTCGACAATCCCGTCGAGACGGGGAAATACCTCGACGACGCCCAGGCGTCGGAACTCCTCGAACGCCTGAACGCGCTGGCGCCCTCGCAGCGTACCGCCGGGCCCCGCGCCGTGATCGAAGGCGTTGCGGAGTTGCTCGCGAACGATCCGGGAATCGTGAACGCCGCGGTGTACGTCATAAGCGATTTTCAGCGGCACGATTGGGCGCCGACACGGCCGGAGAAGGATGGGTCCGACGAAGAGGGGATACTGGCCCCGCTGGCGGAGTGGGCCGGTTCCGGCCGCGCGCTTCGCCCCATACTGGTGAACGTCGGTGAAGAGGGCGCTGCAAACACGGCCGTTACGGACCTACAAGTCCAGGCCCGTCAACTCGTGGCCGGCAACTCCGCCGTGCTCCGCGCGACGCTTGCCAACCACGGCGATGCGCCCGTCGAGAATATCGAGGTGGAGATTTCCGTCGGCCAGTTCGCCGCGGCCGCAAAGCGCGTGCCGACGCTCGCCGGCCGAAAAACGGCGTCGCTTGATCTGGAGGTGGAGTTTCCGAGGCCGGGGTCTGAAGAGGTTAGCGTGAGAGTACCCCTCGACGCGCTGCCCATTGATAACGTCCGATACTTGGCACCCGAAATCACGTCGGCGATTCGAATCCTTGTAGTCAACGGAGAGCCCGCCGCGGATTCCTACGGCGACGAAATGACGCTCCTCGCTACGGCCCTGCGGCCGGAGGGAGAAGTCTTCAGCGGAAACGAACTTACCATCGTCGACGAGTTGGAGTTCGAGGAGACCAACCTGGCGGAGTATCACGTCGTGATCCTCGCCAACGTTTATCGGCCGGGGCCGCGCGCGGTGCAAGCGGTGGAACGCTTCGTGCAGCGGGGCGGCGGCGTCATCATCTTTCTCGGCGATCAGGTTGACGCCGACGCATACAACGCGGAGCTATACCGGGGCGGAGAGGGACCGCTACCGGCCGAGATCGGAGAGATCGCCGGCACTGATGAAGGCGCCCACCTGGTCATCTCGGACAGGCTCCACCCGGCGCTGCGCGGCGTAAGCGCCGAGGGCGATCCGCTCGGCCTTGGGCGAGTGGCATTCCTCCGCTATTTCGCATGTGTTCCTTTTGGCATGGGCGCGGTTGAGGGACCCGTTGACGACGGCCACCTGGGCGAATCCGTTTCCGCCGCGGCGCGGCGTCCCGCGCGGACGGTCGCACGGTTTGACGACGCCGACGAGAATCCCGCGATTATAGAGCGCCGGTTCGGGCGCGGGCGCGTTCTGCTTATTACGACGTCCGCGGATAAGGAATGGCACTATTGGCCCGATCACCCGACGTTTCTTCCGGTCATGATGGAGCTGGTAAGCCACGTGGCGAGGCCGGCGGACGTGGGCGGCCGCTACATCGTCGGCACGCCCATTGAGCTCGATGTCGATCCCGCGTTGTTCGAGGCGGATGTGTCCGTGCGCACACCCGCGTATCCCGCGGAGCGCGAGTTTACCGTCACCGCCGCGCCGGCCGCGGACGGCCGCGGACACGCCGTCACCTGGGAACACACCGACGCGGCCGGCGTGTACAGGTTCGTTCTGAAGCGGCGCGAAGGCGGCGACGTAGTCCGCCTCGCGGCCGTGAACGTCGATCCGCGCGAGAGCGATCTCTCCACCGTGGACGCGGACGAGCTGCGCCGCAGCCTGGGACCGGTGCCCTTCGAATACGTACGCGGCGTGGAGGACCTTTTCCGCGGGCCGTCGGATGCGCGCAGCGAGTTTTGGCGTTCGTTCGTCTTGGCGGCGGCCTGCCTGCTTATGGTTGAGCAGTTCCTGGCGTGGCGCTGGGGAAGACGCAGGTAGAACGGAATAATTGCGAGTTGCGCGCCGGGCCCGAAGCGAATGACGCGAACGCCCGCGCACGCGTTGATAAACGTGACGAATACGCTGACACAAGTATCCTGGGCCCTGGCGGTCCTGGTTGGCCTTCAGCCGGAGTCGGGCCCGGTGACAAGTGACGATAGTGTCTTTGTAACCGAGCTGCGTAACCTGCCGGAAGGTTGGCAGGCGGTCCTTGCCGCGGGTGTGGTTGCGGCCGCACTGTGGCTCGTCGTGTGGCTCTACCGCAACGAAGGGCGCGCCGGCGCGTCGACGAGGCGCCGTACCGTGCTGGGCATTCTGCGCTGTGCGGTCCTGGTCACGCTCGCCGTCATTCTGCTGGAGCCCGTACGCGTGAAGATTGTGCGCCGCTGGCAAGATTCATACGCTTTGCTGCTGGTCGACACGTCGTCGAGCATGGGCCTGGCCGACATCTATCCATCTCCCGCCGACGCTGCCCGCGTGGCCGACGCCCTGGGAGTGGAAGGTCTCCCCGAAACGCACCGCGTTGGCATAGTCAACGAGCTTCTCAATCGCGAGCAACGGGAGTTTCTGGGCAGGCTGGCACGAAAAAACCGAGTCAATCTCTACACCTTCAGCACCGCGCCTAAGCTGGTCGGCACGATCCGCTCGAATCGAGAATCGCAGGGCCCGGCGGGCGCCGGTGAATCGGGCTCGGCGCCGTCCGACGCGGCGCGACCGGATGCACTGCACACGGCCCGTACGCTGCCGATGGAGCTGTCCGCGCTCGGTGATTCCACCAACGTCGAGCGGGCGATCCGCGGCGCCGTCGAAGCGCTCGGCACGTCCCCGTTGGCCGGTGTCGTGGTCTTGAGCGACGGCGGCTTCAACGAAGGGGCCTCGGCCTCCGACACGGCTCGGTTCGCGCGCGATCGCGAAGTTGCCATCCATGCCGTGGGGATAGGAGATCCGTCGCCGCCGCGCAACGTGCGCGTGATCGAGGTGCTCGCTCCGGAAAACGCCTTCAAACGCGACCCGTTCACGATCTCCGCCCGTCTTGCGGCGGAAGGTCTCGACGGGCGCACCATAGACGTGAACCTCCGCGAACACGGTCTTTCCGGCGACGTTGCGGCGGCGCTCGTTGACACGCGGCGCGTAGTAGTCGCGCCGGGCGGCGCGATCGAGGCCGTGACGTTCGTGCGCAGCCAGGCGCGCACCGGGCGCTTCGCTTACGCCGTCGAAGTACCCGTCCTGCCCGACGAATCCGTCGCGGACGACAACAGCAGGCAGACCACGGTGAGCGTTATCGAGTCGCGTTCGCGGGTGCTCATAATCTCCGGCCTGCCGAGCTGGGACTACCGCTATCTATCACGCCTCTTGCAGCGCGACGAGAGCATGAACGTCAGTTGCTGGCTTCAATCCGCGGACCTAAGCGCGGTGCGCGACGGCGACACCGTGATTGACCACCTGCCCCGGCTTCCGGAAGAAATCTACGACTATGACGTCCTCGTGCTGCTCGATCCAGACGGGACTGACTTTGACGAGGAGTGGTGCCGCGCCGTTGACAACTTCGTTACGGAGTACGGGGGAGGACTGCTTTTCGCGGCCGCGCGCACGAACGCGCCGTCGTTTCTGCGCGCTGAGCAACTCAAACCGCTGCACGACCTGCTTCCCGTCGCGCTCGATCCCGACGCGGACCTGGTGCTGAACCAGATCGGCCACTACCAGCCTTCAGGTTCTCCGCTGGCCGTTCCCGAGGTCTCATTCGGACATCCAATCCTGCAACTGGCCGACGATCCCGTGGCGACGAAGCTCGCCTGGCGTGGGATCGGCGGCGTACACTGGCACTATCCAGTCCTTCGCGAGAAGCCGGTGGCGACCGTGCTCATGCGCCACGGCGACAGGCGTATGAGCAACTCGTTCGGCGGGCACGTGCTCGCGGCCGTCCAGTTCATCGGCGCGGGGCGAACGGGTTTCGTCGCCTTCGACGGCACGTGGCGTTGGCGCCGCTACGGCGAGGAAGTCTACAACCGCTTCTGGGTTCAGTTCGTGCGTCACCTGGCGGAAGGTAAACTGCTTGGCGGGACAAGACGCGGGATGATTATGACCGAGAGCGATCAGCTTCCGCTTGGACAGGCCGTCAATCTCACGGCCCGGGTCCTGAACGACAGGTACGAGCCCATTCCCGATGACGAGATAGCAGTCCGGTGTACCGTCGACGGCCAGACGACGGAGCTGACCCTGACGGCCCGGCCGGACAGTCCGGGTTGGTTCGAGGGCCGCTTCGTTCCCAACCAGACGGGCTCCTATCGCCTTTCGCTCACGCTTCCCGCCTCGGCCGCGGGGGACGCCCTCGAGGCCGCGCGCGAGATTCGTGTGTCGAGGCCCAACCTCGAAATTCTCCGCCCGCACATGGATCGGGATGCGATGATGACACTCGCGCATGAGTCGGCCGGCGGAAGGTACTACGACGTGCACGAGCTCTTCGAGGTTCCGGAAAACATACCAGACCTGCATGAGGAGATTTCCGTGCGGTCGCCTCCCGTCACGCTGTGGGACAATTGGGTCGTGTGGTTCATTCTGGTGGGACTGCTTTCGGTCGAGTGGTTCGTCCGCAAGTGGAGCCGATTGCTTTGACCACACCGCACCAATTGCCGCCGCTGGACTCATCCCTCACGCAAAGGCTGCGCGCCATCGCCCTGCGGCTCCGCGGATATGTCGTGCTGGAGGGTGCCGCCCACGTGGTGGCGTTCCTCGTCGCGTGCGCGGCCGTCCAGTTGTTCTTGGACTACTCGACCAGGGGCCTGGAGTGGAGCATGCGCGCGGTCCTGCTGGGACTGGTCATCCTCGGAGCGGCCGTCATGGCCACGCGCAGACTCATCCAGCCGCTGCGGCTCCGCATTGGAATCGTCGAGGCCGCACAGCTTGTCGAACGGAAGAACCCTCAACTCGCAACCGTCCTCTTATCGGCCGTTCGTTTTGCATCGGGCGAGACCGGACCGATTCAGTCCAACAGCCCGCTGCTCATGGCGGCAGTTATCCACCGGGCCGAGCAACTGTCACGGGATAATGAATTTGGCGCCGTGCTCGATCCCCGCCGGGCACGCCGTGCGGCCGGTCTGCTTTCGGCATGCCTGCTGGCGGCCGCGGCAGGTGTGCTTTCTGCTCCGGAAATGACGCGGATCTGGTTCGTCCGCAACGTTCTGCTCAGAGAGGAGCCCTGGCCGCGACGAACTACTATCATCGTGGAGTTGAACGACGGGAAGATCGTGGGTGCGCGCGGGGAAGATATGGTGATACGGGCGCGGGCCGATGGCGTCCAGCCGCGCGAGGTCGACATCATCTCGCGCGACGCGGCCGGGAAACGCACCCGCCAGACCATGGTCACCGTGGGAAGCGAAGGCAATTATTCCTACCGATATACCTTCAAGGCGCCTCGTGAGAACTTCGAATTCTACGTTGAGGGCGGAGACCATCGCACGGAGACGTATCAGGCGGTCCTTCTCGAGCGCCCGCGCGTGCTCGATGCGCAGATGCATATCGCCCCGCCCAAGTATACGCGCGCGCCGACGTTCACCGTAAGCGGCGATCAGCGCGCCGCCAAAGTTCTTCCGGGAAGTGAGGTCACTATTCGCATTCGGACGAACAAGCCCGTGATCCATGCGGCGCTCGTGTCGGGGAATGATATCGTCGCGGACGCCGTTCCCGAGGGAGAGGAGTACACCGTGACGATCGCGGCGAGCGAAAGCGGCACGTATCACTTCCAGCTTGTCGACGACGCCGATCTGGAAAACGTCGACCCGGTGCGTTTCGCCCTGCGCGTGGTTCCGGACGAGGCGCCCCAAGTGCGCCTGAAACTGCCCGGCGTCGGCGACATGATAACGTCCGATGCCGTCTTGCCGCTGGAAGTGGCTTTCTCCGACGCTTACGGGCTTGCAAAGGCAGAACTGGTCTATTCCGTTTCCGGCGGGGCGAGCGCCGGCTCCGATGGAGACATTCCCGTTCCCGGTTTCCACGAATATCTGACCACGTTTTCCGCCAACGTCGAGTGGCGTGTGGCGGAGGCCGCGGCGCAGCCCGGAAGCGTGATAACGGTCTTGGCGCGGGCGGCCGATTTCGACACGATTGCGGGGCCCAACATCGCGCAGTCTCCCGCCGTGACGCTTCGCGTCGTTACACGCGACGAACTTCTGGCGGAACTGGCCCGGCGCGAGCAAGAATACCGTATGGATTTCGAGCGCCTTGTGGACGGGCAGGAGCGGCTTCGCGGCGAATTGCTGACCGTGTTCGGAGAATCGGCGAGGTCTGCCGCCGACTCCAGGGCCGCGTCGCTGGCCGATTCACTCGTCCCCCTCGAGCGCCGCCAGCGGAACATTTCCGCGTCTGTAAACGTAATAAGGCGGCAGTTCGAGGGCATTCTCGAAGAACTGCGCATCAACGGCCTGGACACCCGCGACAGCCGGGAGCGGCTGTCCGGAGGCATAATTGCACCGCTGAATCTTTTGGTTAAACGAAACCTCGTGGAAGCCGCCGATACCATTCGCAGTTGGGCGCGCGACGCCTCACCCGAGACGGCGTCGCTCATCGATCTCCAACAGGGTGAGATTCTCGATGCAATGCGAAAAACGCTGGCGTTTATGCTACAATGGGAAGGATATCACGAAGTCGTGAACATGCTCCGTAACATAATACGGCTGCAAAGCGAGTTGAACGAAGAGACCGAGAAGTCCTGGCGCGAAGAGGCCGGAGACGTCTTCGAGGATTAGACAATGGTGCGTTCAATCTGTCTTGCCGGACGTGGAAGTGCATTGGGCGGCGTCTCGCGCAGAGGCGACCGGCTTGGGCGAACCGTGCGGGCGGTGGTCACGCTGATCGTAGCGGCGATGCCGGCCCTCGGAGCGGCAGCCCCGCAGACCGCACCGCCCGCGCGGGAAGATGCCGCCCAGCTAAACCCCCTCGCCAGCAAGGAAGTGATGCTTCGCGACCGCTTCGACCGGTTCCTCGATCGTGTCTATGGCCTGCGCGAGTCGTTGGCCGAGACCGAACCCGACAACGCCGACCGGCTTGAGCGAGTCCTTCAGCGCGCCGGGGAGTTGGGCCTTGCGGAAAAGCTCGAAGCGATCGTCCGCCTGCTGCACGATTCCCCGTCGCTGGGTGCGGCGCTGGACGCCCAGCAAGACTGGCTCGCGGATGCTGACCGGCTCTTGGCCGTGCTGGTCGAACGTGACAGTGAGAATCTGAAGCGCAAAGAAGACATCGAGCGTACGGAGTCGTACAGGAGGCAGGTGCAGGAGATCCTCCAGGAACAGAAGTCCCTGCGCGACGCCTCCGCCGGGGCCGGTCTGCTACAGACCATGAAGGCGCAGATTGCGCAGGCGGCGAAGAGAATCGACGGCCTCTTGCGCCGCCAGCAGAACCTTTCCGAGAGAAGCGCCGACAAGGCTAGAGAAGAGGGCGAGACCTCCAAATCATCGCTCCCGAAAGAGCAGGGCGATCTAGAGCGGGATACGCGGCAACTCGCGGAAGAGCTGGAGAAACTCGGGGCGCTAAAGCCGGAGCCCTCCGCGGATTCACCCGAGCTCGAGTCGGCGCGGCAGTCCGCCCAGGGCGCGGCCGAATCCGCAAAAGCCGCGGCGGAGTCCATGTCGCGTGCCAGTGCAACGCTTGGTCAGGATCAGCCCGGTTCCGCAAGCGAATCGCAAAGTAAGGCGGAAGAAGCGTTGCGTGAGGCCAAGGCACGCCTTGAGCAAGCCGAACGGGCACTGCAAGAGCCGGCGGACCGCGGCGACGACGCCGAGGCGCAGGACCGCCTTGCGGACAAGACGGGCGGACTCTCCGATCAGATGAAACAGGACGAGTCTTCAGCCGGCGGATCCGCGGACAAGTCCCCATCGTCCGGCAAGTCAGGCTCCTCGGCGCAGTCGCAACAGGGACTGGAGCGGGCGCAGGGCGAGATGAAGGACGCCGCAGGCAAGCTCGGACGGAACCAGCCCGACGACGCCGTCGAGAGCCAGGACCGGGCCATTGCCGAGCTGGATCAGGTGCAAAAAGAGCTGGAAGCGCTCCTCCAGCAGCTTCGACAAGAGGACCGTGCGGAAACGCTGGCCGACCTGGAAGTACGCTTCCGCGAGATGCTCTCGAAACAGCGCGCCATAAACGACGCGACGCTCAAGCTTTCCCTGCGTGCGCCTGGCGAGTTTCAGCGCGCCGAGCATTTGGAGTGCGCCTCCCTGGCCACCGGCGAACGCGACTTGTCACAAAAGGCGGCCACCTGCGGACACATACTCGAAGAAGAGGGAACGACGATCGCCTTTCCAAGGGTGGTCGGACAGCTTGCGCACGACTTGGGGACTTTGGGCGACCGCCTTTCCCATCTGCTCGTCGGGTCGCTGACCCAATCCATTCAGGCCGAGGTCACCGAAACTCTCGCGCAGTTGCTTGAAGCGATCCAGAAGATGCAGCAGGAAAACGAGCAGCAGGCCGCGGACTCGGACAGCGAACAAGAGGAGGCCCCGCTTCTGCCGACCTCCGCAGAGTTGAAGCTGCTCCGCTCCAGCCAGGAGCGGATCAACAGGCGGACGGCCGCGGTTGACGACGCGCTCCAAGCGGATTCTGAACCGTCGGAAGCCCTTGCCGGGCTTCTACAGGCGACTGCCGGACGCCAGGCGGAATGCGTGGAGATCGCGACCGAAATACGCGATCGGCAGAACATGCCGTAACGGGCGACGCGGGCTTGGTTCCAATCATGATCTCAACGCAACGACATTTCGGTATGCGGCAAACGCCTCGAAGACCGCGCACGGAATCGGCGCGATACGCGGCAACCGGCCGGCGCTCGGCTCCCGGCCGTATGCTCATGGGTTTTCTACTGTTTGTCGCCTGTGCTGCAATTACGAACGCCGAACCTCCGCCGCTCCATGGCGACACGCCGGCCGATCGCTTCGTCGAGGGCATCCGATCAGATTCCGCCGTGCCGCCGGAGGCGCGAGACTTGCTCAGCACCGCCTGGGCAGATTGCCAGGGCTGCGACGCCGAGGAATTTCTTACGCAGGCCCTTGCCGTCCTGTCGCCGCGGTTTCGCGAAGGGCTCGACGCCTATGACGCGGACGATTACGAGCGCTGTGCCGAAGTGATGCGCGGCTTGAGTACGGACGCGGATCCCTTCGTGGCTGTCAACGCGGCCGCATACGAGATAAAGGCCTTGATTGCGCGTGAACAAATTCTCGAAGCGCAAGGGCTGGTGGAAACACTCCTGGCCGACGGCGGATTGCGCCTGGCGCGCTACTCATATTTCCTCTCCGAAATGCGTTTCCTGCAAGGGTTTTGTCTGCTGGCCGACCTGCAATACGCCGCCGCGCGCGATGCTCTCGATAGTTTTCTGGCGACGCACCCCGACGCGGCACAACGCCTCGTCGTCATGGCCCAACAGATGCTCGCGGAATTGGCGAACCGCGTGCCGGAGAGGATCGGCGAGGTCGTCGACCTGATGCACTACTCACGCCGCCGGCTCAACGTGGGGGATACCGCGGACAAGACACGCGAAAGGCAGGAGCGCATCGTTGCGCTTCTCGACCGGCTCATCGAGGAGGCCGAGGAAATGGAAAAGAGCGGGGCGGGAACCAGCGGCGGTTCCGGGCGCAGCCGCCCGGACAAGACGCCGCGCAGCCCCATGCCCGACTCGCGGCTTCCGGGAGGCCGCTCCGTCGAAGGAACGGAGCGAGAAGCACGACGCGCCAACCCGGGCGAGATGTGGGGGGCAATGCCGCCGGCGCAGCGCGAACAGGTGCTTCAGGCGCTGCGCGAGAGCTTCCCCAGCCGCTACCGGCGCCTCGTCGAGCAATACTACGAAGACCTCGCCAAGAAGCGCTAGGTGCGTCAATGGCCACACGCCGCCCAGATTTGACAAACCGCTTCACCCTGCGTGCCCTGGCGCGGTTCGTAGCTTTGGGCCTTTGCGCGCTGCCTACTCTCGCCTACGCTACGGACTCTCCGGTTGAATCCACACCGCAAACCTCGTCCAACGAAAGCGCGGGCGTACACGTCGAATGCACTCGTATCGACGGCTCCACGGCCGGTGGACTTTGGGCCGGTGCGCCCGACGGACGCGCGGTCGACGTCGTAACACCGGCCGGCGCGGTCAAGATCGACGTTGACGAACTCATGCAGCTTTCCTTCGCTAAACCCGCTGAGGCGCCGAGCGCCGTGTGGAGCGATCCTGCGCCGGATTCCTTAGTTATTTTTCACCTCGCGGACGGCGGCCGACTGCGCGGCCGGCTCGTGCAAAAATCCGGCGACGCGCTCATCGCCGAGACGCCGCTGGGAAACGAAATTGCCATGACGCTTGATCGCCTGGCGGCCGTCCAATTCTCAAGCGATGAGAGCTCCCAACGTTCCGCAGAGCTGTTCTACAAGTCCCTGGCCGGCCGCCTGCCCGGACGGGACGTGTTGATAACCAAGGGCGATGACGACGCCAAGGACCTGCCCGGTCGGCTGGAAGCGCTGAACCCGACCACGGGCACGTTCTACTTCGGTGACCGCGTGCGTTCGTTCAACCGCGATCGAGTGTTCGGCATCGTGTTCGCCATCGGGCCGGGTGCGGTCCCGGACTTTCCCGTGACGGTCGAGCTGGCGGACGGCTCGGCTTTTTCGGGACGGTTTCTGGGATCTCAGCACGGCGTGGCCGAGTTCGCCGCGTCGCTTGGAAGCGAGGTACGCATTCCGGTAGCGTCGATCGTACACCTGCGCTTCCGCAGTCCGCGCGTAGTTTATCTGAGTGATATCAGGCCCGTGGATGAGCGCACCGAAGGACGTCTTCACCGGCCGTGGTCTGCGCGCATGGATCGTTGCGTCGCCGGTGGGCCGATCTCGCTCGGCGGCAAGCGCTTCGCGAAGGGCCTCGGCGTGCACAGCCGCACCGAGCTCGATTACGACGTCTCCGGTGAATTCACTCTTTTCGTAGCGACCATCGGGATTGACGACGCGGCGTCGGCCCACGGCGCCGTCGTGTTTCGGGTGGTGGGAGACGGCCGCAGCCTCTTCGAGAGCCCGCTCATGACCCGCGCGGGCGGACCACTGACGTGCCGCGTCGACGTGTCAGGCGTCAAACTGCTCACCCTCGAGGTCGATTACGGAGACGCGCTTGACTTGGCCGACTACGCCGACTGGGGAGGGGCGCGCCTTCTGCGGAGCGGAAACGGGAGCACGGCCGGTGCATCTTCCCACGACACGTAAACGTCTCACGCGGGCTTCGCGGTGCGCGCGTCGCACGTTTCCGGGGGAAGCGACCGTTTGCGGAGGACCGGCGCCCCGTCGCGCCATCCCTCCGTCGCGCACTCCGTTCGGCAGGCGGCTGATCGTCATGATTTTTACCGTCGCCGGCGCATGCACTGAGAGCGCCGTACGCGGCGGCGCGGAAATGGAAACCACGCGGGCCCGCGTGTTGAATCACGAACGGGCTCGCACGGAGATGATTGCGCGCGTCATGCCGAGCGTCGTTGCCATACAAAGTGCCACCGGCCAGGGCGGCGGATCCGGCGTGCTCATCGATGATGAAGGCTACGGACTCTCGAACTTCCACGTTCTTGCCAAGGCCCTCGGCGCGGAAGATCGCTACGTCGGTGCATTGGAAGATGGCGGGCTGTATCCACTGGAGGTGCTCGGCGTCGACCCCACCGGTGACGTGGCCATGTTTCGCCTCACCGGAAACGCGAGGTTCCCGTCCGCGGGGCTTGGTGATTCCGACGCGGTGCGCGTCGGAGACACGGCGATCGCGATGGGGAATCCCTTCTCCATGAGCGAAGACGGCTCACCCAGCGTAACGTCGGGAATCGTGACCGGAATTCACCGCTATCAGTGGGGCGTCAAGGGAAACCTGATATATTCGGACTGCATACAGATCGACGCTTCCATAAACCCTGGCAGCTCCGGCGGACCCCTTTTTAACGAAGAAGGAGAGATCGTCGGGATCAACGGGAGAATCTCGGTCAACACGCGCGGAAGATTCAACGTCGGGTTCGGATACGCCATAACTTCCAATCAGATCAAGCGCTTCATGCCCGCCATGCGCGCCGGCCTGCTTGCACGCCACGGCACGCTCCAGGCGACGGTTGAGGACCGATTGCTCCGCGGCGTCCTGTTTGACAAGGTCGCGGAGAAGGGCGCCGCCCAACGCGCGGGCATCCGCGTCGGAGACCGGCTCATCGCCTTCGACGGAACCACAATCCAATCACCCAATCATTTTGTGAGCGTAAGCGGGGCCTATCCCGAGGATTGGCGCGTGCCGCTCGTAATCGAGCGGGACGGCGCGATGATCGAGAAATTCGTGCGGCTCGACCCGATCGAACCAAAACTTCGACATCCGTTTCGCCCGGACCGCACCGCCAACTTCCTGGAAGTAGAGCGCGTGCTGCGCTCCTATCGGGCGGCGATGGTCCCTGGTCCGTCCAATCAGGCCCCGCACTTGCTGAATTGGACGATCATCCGCGAACGCGACGCCGCCGGCGACGGCGAATCACCCGAGGCAGTGCGATACGAGGCCACTATTTCCGCACGTGGGCCCGCGTTCATGCGGCGCTGTGACGCAGACGGCCCCGGCGCGGAAACCGTCGAATTCGATGAAACGGGGGCGCGCCGGAACCTGCCGGGTCTTGCGGATACGTTGGAACTCCCCCGCGACGAGGTCATGCAGATTGCGGCGCGCTTCGTGATGCACAAGCTCGTGCTGGCCCCTTTCGAGGAAATCAACGTGACGGATGTCCGTCACGTCGGCGGAAACGCGCTTGGGCGTCCGTCCGCCATTGTCGAAGTCATCGAATGGCCCGTGGCGTCGAACGCCGTCGCACGCCTCTGGTTTCGCGAAGGGACTTTCGATCTGGTCCGGATGGAAGTTCGGGATTTGCCCTCCGGTGTCCTCGCCACGATTGACGTTTACGATTACGTGGAAGTAGACGGCGTTCGCCGCCCGAGCCTGCTGGAGGCGCGCTGCCAGGATTACCACTACCGTGATCGACTCGTGGACTGGGAGGTCCTTCGCTGATCCCGAACTTGCACTATACGTGCGTGCGGCCCGGCCTGCCGGCCGGCTTCCTCCCGCAAGGACCGTCCGCGCGCAGCGCTCCGCGCGTCAAGTGCCGGTCTGCCCGCCGGCCGGGCCCTTCCGGCGCTGCCTCCGTCGTAGTGCTTGCCGCGGCGCTGCTTGGCGCCGATACCGCGTTCGCAGACGGCTTCCAGCGCGCGGTCGAAAAGGCCTCTGCGCGCGTAGTCAAGCTGTACGGCCTCGGGGCCGGGGCCCAGAAGGGCTACGGAACCGGTGTGGTCGTGTCCGAGGACGGATTGGTGCTGACCGTCATGTCTCTGCTGATTGACGCGCGCACGCCGCTTGCCGTCGGCCCCGACGGAAATCGCTACGTGGCGAGCGTAGTTTACCGGGATGATGACTTGCAGCTCGCCCTCGTACAATTGCAGCGCACGGACGGCGCTAACCCGACGCGGCCGGATTCCTCCGAAGCACCCCATCCGCCCGGTGTCGGACCGCTCCCTTACTTCGATCTCGCACGCGAGGCCCCCTTGCGCCCCGGCGATTGGGTGATCGCCGCCGGCAACGCCTTCAAGGTGGCCGACGGGGCGGAGCCGGTCTCCATAGCCCACGGCGTCTTCTCGGGACGGACCCGGCTGGACGCGAGTTGGCGTGCCCGTGACTTCCCGTTTCGCGGAGACGTGCTCGTGATCGACGCCATTACCAGCAATCCCGGAGCGCCCGGAAGTGCCCTCGTGGACATCGACGGCGAAATGGTCGGCCTGATCGGACGCACGGTGATCTCGAACCTCACGCACACGCATTTCAATTACGCGCTTCCGCGCGAAGTGCTTCACTCGTTCTTGACTGAGGCTCGGTCCCGCTCGGATTCTGAGCGCCCCCCGTCCGCCAAACGGGCGTCCGAACCTGCTGACGAACGAGAAGTCACCGACGTCGGCATTCGGCTCGTGCGCACCGGATATCGCAACGTGCTCCCATTCGTCGAGCGCGTTCAACGGGACTCGCCGGCCGCCCGTGCCGGAGTGCGGAAGGATGACCTGATTCTTTCGGTGAACGGGCGCGCCGTGCCCGACGCCGAGACCTATGATGATCTGCTCGAAATGCTGGCGCCGGACCAGCCCGTCGAACTGGTGATCCGGCGCAAACGGACGATCAAGACAATCGTGGTTGAGGCCCCGCCCAAATGATTCCAGCCGCAGTCTCTCGCGACGGCACGCGCCTCAACCGGCGACGTCCGCGTACTGCGGCGGCGGTGCCGGAAGCGGAGCCGGCGAGTCGGAACTGAGCGAGGGACACGCTGCCACGTCGTCCCTGCCCAGCGCCTCGGCCGCCTCCCTGCACAAATCATCGAGCCGCGTCGCAACCGTCCTCAACGTATCCCCGCGTGCCTTGTCGCCCTCGCCGCGAGCCTTACGAGTGAGGTCTCTAAGCTCGACAAGCGCCTCGAGGTCCCTTTGCTTCTGTTCCTTCAACGAGTCGATCGTGCTCCAAACTTGGTTGTGGAAATCCTTGAACTCGTCGTGCTTGCGCAACCCCCTGCGGTCGGGAAATTTTCCCGACTTGAGATGCGACAGGCAATCCTCCAGCGCAAACAGCGGTCCGCATATGCGGTGCGTCATGAACAGGTTCCAAAAGCCGAACGCGGCCGCCGGGACCAGGGCGAATGTCAGCGCGTAACCTACCAACGTCAAAGTGATGTCCCACCCGCTCGTCGTCGTCTGATAAACCGTGCGCGCCCGCACCTGCTCATACAGCACG
>Ga0326597_10002323_pt1 | contig 28549 bp, 20 predicted proteins | sample RVTome_12_FD_203789 | JGI IMG/M metagenome (GOLD analysis project Ga0326597, IMG submission 203789) | Soil microbial communities from uranium-contaminated site in the Upper Colorado River Basin, Wyoming, United States - RVT100D185 | ecosystem: Environmental > Terrestrial > Soil > Contaminated >... | reverse complement strand
GTTCAACTACTCCAACACGGGCATCGCCACCCTCGGCCTGATCGTCGAGCACGCCAACCCCGACGGCCTGTCCTTCCCCGAGTTCGTCCAGCACAACCTGCTGGACCCGCTCGGAATGGCGTCCTCCCAGTACCCGCGGATGCATGCCGAGCCCTACGCGCGGCAGGACCTGCTCGACCGACTCGCCACGGGCTACATGGGTTTCGGCCCGGTGAACGTCCGCAGCCCGGAGATCTACTTCGCCGACTACCCGGCCGGCAACATCCTCACGACGGTGTCCGACCACCTCCGCGTCCTGGAGGCCTACCTGGGCGACGGTGCGCGGGACGGCGCTCGCATCCTTGAACCCGCCACGGTCGAGTCGGCCCTGCGCAAGCACGCCGACATGGCGCCGGGTGCGGAGGACCTCGACGTCGGGATGGGCCTGACGTGGATGGTCGACCGCGAGTCGAGCCCGTGGTGGTTCGGTCACGGTGGCGCGCACATGTGGGGCTGGGACAACCACTACCGGGCCTACCCCCAACTCGGGCTCGCCGTGGTGGTCGCCACCAACCGGTGGGACATGGTGCAGCGCTCACCGCAGGCGGCGTTCCGGCGACCGCGCGACCTGATCTGCGAGTTCGTCGGACGCTTCGTCGGCGGCGGCGGCCCCGACCTCGTGTCCACCACGTACGCGTGGCGTGCCTCCTACGTCATGGGCCTCAAGTTCGTGGAGATGTCGTGCGGCGTCCTCGGGATCCGCCAGCCGGTGACCGAGGAGATGATCGACGCGATGGTGACCGACACGCACCTCGTGGCGGGTGCTGCCGACCTGTGGGACCCGGACGGATTCCGCAGCGGCTGCCGGGCCGTCGCCGACGTCGAACCAACCTTCACGGCGTGGCAGAAGGCGTTGACGTCGAGCGACCTGGCCGTCGACAGGATCGAGTACGAGATCATCCACCGGGACCTCGAGGGACGCGGGGCGATCTCCTTCGCCGGCCTGACCAACTGACAGCCGGCTGCCCGACAACCGAAGGATGCAGGTCAGCGTCCCTGGAAGACCGGAGCACGGCCGTCGACGAACGCGCTGATGCCCTCCCTGGCGTCCGCGCTGACCCCGACGTGACCCGCGATCTCGGCCTGCAGTCGGTAGTTCTCCTCGACGTCGACCTCGTACGAGCCGTCGATCATCCGGTTGATGGCTTCCTGAGCCAGCGGAGCGCCGTCGGCCAGCGTTGCAGCCAGCTCCAGCGCCGTCGTGAGGGCCTCGCCGGGCTCGGCGATCCGGTTGACCAAGCCCCAGTCCAGGGCCGTCGGTGCCGCCAGGTGCTGGCCGAGGAGCATCAGTTCGCGAGCCCGCGGGATCCCGATCAGACGCGGGATTCGCCACGTGCACGCCATCCCGGGGAAGATCCCGCGCAGGACCTCCGGCATCCCGAGCTTGGCGGAGGAGGTCGCCACGCGGAAGTCGCAGGCGATGGCCAGCGCGAGCCCGCCCCCGAGGCACCAGCCCTCGATCGCGGCCACCGTCGCGGGCCTCAGGCCGGCGAGGCGTTCGCACAGCTCCTCCCAGGGCGGGTCGATCACCTCGCCCTCCGACGCTCCCTTCAGGTCCCAGCCCGCGGAGAAGGCCCGCCCGCCGGCGCCTGTGAGGACCACGGCGCGCGCCTCGGCGACGTCGTGCAGGGCCCGGTCGAAGTCGACGGCCATCTGGTGGTCGAGGGCGTTGTGGCGGTCAGGCCGGTTCAGGGTGACAGTCGCGACACCGCCGTCGCGCTCGACGAGCACCGTGTCGTACGTGGTGGTCTCGACCATGCAGGGCCCCTCCGGTTGTGCTCACGGCAGCAATCGCGACGATCGAGGCAGCCTACGATCGCCTCTTCGTCACGGGCTCCGTCGCACGTCGGCCGCCGACCATCGCCGTCTCGACACGTGTTGCACGCTGCCTCGTCGCGTCGTCCGCCGGGAGGGTGAAACATGCAGGCAGTCATCGACCACGTGGCCGTGGCCGTGCCGGACGTCCAACACGCCGCCGACCGGTGGCTCGACGACCTCGGCGGCATCTGGATCAGCCGCTTGGGATCCAACGCCGTGTTCACCAACCGGCAGGTCGCCTACCCGGGCGGCGGACGCCTCGAGTTGATCCAGCCGACCGAGGACGGCGGTTTCGACCGCAACCCGATCGCCCGGTTCCTGGACAAGTTCGGGGCGGGCATCCAGCACCTGACCCTGCTGGTCCCCGACCTCGACGCCGCCATCGACGAAGTCCAGGACGCCGGGTTCGACATGGTCGACGTCAACCGCCGGTCCGACTACTGGCACGAGGCGTTCTTCCGCCCGTCACAGGTCGGCGGCCTCGTGGTCCAGATTGCATGGACCAACCCCGAGATCCGGACCCTGCACAAGGGAACCGTGCCCGCGGTGCCCAACGTCGGTCCCCGCCTGCTGGGGCCGACGCTGCGCCACCCCGACCTCGATCATGCTCGACGCCTGTGGACGCTGCTCGGCGCCGAGGAGCAGGAGGTCGGCCCGGACCGGCTGCGGTTCACCTGGAAGAAGCGGACCCTGAACGTCGAGGTCGAACGGGGCGAGACGGCCGGCCCCGTCGGGCTGCGTTTCGAGGACACCGCGCCGCTCGACCAGGATGCCAAGTTCGGCGCCGCGGTCCTGCCCGCCTGAGCTCGACGAGGTCCCGAACCTTGCGGCGCTGAGCCGAGACAACAGGCGAGGCTGGGCGTCAGCGGCGCTGGGCTCCGAGGCGACGCAGCATCTTCCAGCCGCCCTCCAGCCGCTCGAACTCCTCGAATCCGACCGAGTCGTAGAGCTGCTTGGAGAAGTTGCCGTCGGACACGGCGAGGGAGATCTGCTGATAGCCATCCAGGCGTGCCAGCGTCAGCAGGGCAGTGATGACCGCGCGACCGACGCCGGTCCCCCGGTGGGTGTCCACGGTGGCGATGCCGAGTTCGGGGGTTTCGACGTCAATGAACGCCTGGCTGGGACGTTCGTGGCTGAAGACCCGGTAGAACGCCCCGCCGACGAACTTCCCGTCGACCTCGGCGATCAGGCACTCGTCACCGGGACGGCCCCAGTCCTCGCGGTAAACGCTCATCTTGCCGTTCAGCAGCGCGTCGCGATCGGGATGCTGACGCTCGGGCGTCGGCTCGGACCAGGTGCAGGCGAGGTAGATGATGTCGTCGAGAAGTCCGCCCTCGTCGGGCAGGCGCAGCTGGCGGATCGTGAGCGACACGTCGGCTCCGAGCTGGGTCAGGCGCTGGCGCCCGACAGGGCATCGCGTTCCTTGACCATGTCGCTGCGCCGGATCTTCCCAGCATCGTTGCGCGGGAGCTTGTCCACGAACTCGAAGGTCTTCGGGACCTTGTAGTGCGAGACACGCTCCTTCGCCCAGGCCCGCAGTTCTTCCTCGGTGACATCGGCGCGCCGCTCGACCACCGCATGAACCCGACGGCCCCACTCCGAGTCGGCAAGCCCGATGACGGCCACATCGCCGACGGCGACGTGCTCCATCAAAGCGAACTCGACCTCGGCCGGGTAGACGTTGGAACCCCCGGTGATGATGAGGTCGACGCGGCGGTCGGCCACGAACACGTAGCCGTCCGCGTCGACCCACCCGAGGTCACCGACGGACACGTACCCATCGGGTGTCGACTTCGCCGGGGCGGACCCGAGGTAGGAGTAGGTCGCTTCATGACCGTTCGGCCTGGTGAACACCTCGCCGACTTCGCCGGGCGGGAGCTCATTCCCCTCCTCGTCCAGGATCTTGAGGTCGCACTCGAATGGCCGGCCGACGGACCCGGGGTGCTCGAGCCATTCGTCGCCGCGGATCATCGTGGCACCCACCGCCTCGGTGGCACCGAACGCCTCGACGACCTTCTCGGGTCCGATCAGTTCGAACCAGCGGCGCTTGACCCAAGGGGGGCACGGTGCCGCCGAGTGCATGACCGACTGGATGCTGGACAGGTCGCGGCTGTCGATGTCTGGCAGGCGCGCGATCCGGCTCATGTGGGTCGGCACGATCGCACCGAAGTTCACGCCGTACCGCTCGATCAGGTCGACGGCCTGGGCTGCGTCGAACTTCGCCTGGACGACCAGCGTGTGGTCCTGGGCAAGCCCCGAGAACCCCCACCCGTGCGGCATGTTGTGGTACAGCGGGCCAGGGATCCACTGGACCTGGCCCCACGCGAACCCGACTCCCGAGTAGAACTCCTGTGGTTGGTCTGCGAGGTACTCGAGCCCACCGGGCAGCACGATGATCTTGGACCTGCCGGTCGACCCGCCAGATGCGACCGCACGCCCGGGCCGCGGTACGAGGTCGACGGGCTGCGGGTCGGTGGACTCGAGCCACACGTCGGCGAGGTCGGCGTTGGACAGGCCACCGACGCCCTCCCACTCGGAGATCACCACCGTCGGGCTGGCGAGTTCGAGGATCTGGTCGCGTTCGTGGTTGGGCAGCCGCGGGTTGAGCGACAGGCAGCACGCGCCGAGCTTCCAGGCCCCGATCGTCCAGACGTAGTGTTCGACGCAGTTCGGCTCGCCGATTGCGACGAGGGACGCCGGGTCGACGCCGTGCTTGGCCAGAAACCAGGCCGCCTGGTTGCTCTTGGCCTCGAGCTCGCCGTAGGTGAGCGTGGTCTCGGTCCCGTCGATCTCCACGACGATCACAGCCAGCTTGTCGGGGTGGCGTTCGGCAAGGTCACGCAGCCGCGCCCCGTACCCGACGCAGCCCGGGGTCGGCAGCGCCTTGTCGACGATGTCGGTGCCGCTGGTCACGACAGGCTCCCGGAGACCTCGACGCCGTCCTTCCAGACCGACACGATGCGCTCGCGCAGGCCGACGAAGTCCAGCGGGTCCCCGTCGATGACGACGAGGTCGGCGAGCTTGCCCTCCGCAATCGTGCCGAGCTCGGCATCGAGACCCGTCAGCTCGGCTGCCGACGATGTGGTCGCCCGGAGGACGTCGACCGGCGGCATCCCATTCTTGGCCATCAGCAGCAACTCGTCAAGGTTGCGGCCGTGCGGGATGCCGACCGCGTCGGTGCCCATCGCGACCTTGACCCCGGCCTCGGCCGCACGCCGGAACGAATCGGTGTGGGAATCGACGACCATGCGCGCCTTCTCCAGTGACGCCTCGGCGATCGCGACGCCGGCGTCGGCGGCCTCGAGCACCGACAGCGGCGCCATGAGCGTCGGCACGAGCCAGGTCCCGCGGTCCAGCATGAGCTCGATGGCCTCGTCGTCGAGGAAGATCCCGTGCTCGATCGAGCGGATGCCCGCCCGAACCGCGTTCTTGATGCCCTCGGCGGCCTGCGCGTGCGCCATCACGTAGGTGCCGGCGGCCCGCGCCTCGGCGACGGCCATCTCGAGCTCCTCGGGTGAGAAGTGGGCGTGATGCGGGTTGTCGCGAGGTGACATGACACCGCCGGAGGAGCACAGCTTGATCTGGTCCGCGCCGGCGCGGATGAGCTCGCGGATCTTGAGGCGCATCGCGTCAGGACCGTCGACGATCCACCCGGGCATGCCCGGGTAGCAGGCCAGCGAGTTGCCCTCGAAGCCGGACGGCTGCCAGCTGTCGCCGTGCCCGCCGGTCTGGCTGAGCAGCGCCATGGCGATGAGCAGCCGTGGGCCGCGGATGAGGCCACTCTCGACGGCGGTCTTGACGCCGAGGTCGGCCCCGGCAGCATCACGCGCGGTGGTGATGCCGCAGTCCAGGATCCGGCCGAGTGCCCGCTCTGCGACGTAGAACTTGTAGCTGAATGGCTGTGCCATCCTGGCCAGCGCGTCGACGTTGTCAATCATCACGTGGACGTGGCAGTCGAAGAAGCCCGGCAGGATGGTGCGGCCGACCACGTCGACGGCGACGTCGCCGTCGAGGCCGGTGCCCACCTCAACGATGCGGCCGTCCTCGATGACGACGTCACCGTCGGCGATCGGCGCACCGGTTCCGTCGAAGACCTGGCCGCCGTGCAAGACCGTCCTGACCATGCGGGTTCTCCCTGCTGCTCGACGGTCACGACCTGGTTCGCGACCGAACGGCAGTGTGTTCCGGCGAGACCCGTCGAACCTTGTGCAGGCGGACAAGGTCACCACCGCCGCGTCGTGCACGCGCGCAGCCGGCCGGGCGCGATCCACATCTAGTGTGTCCAGACAGCATGGGAGGGGATGCGTGGTTCCGTCGTTCAGGCGAGGGAACGGCCGGCCGACGTCGGGTCAGCGAGCGAGCGTTCGTGATGTCTGGGCGTTCGGGTCGGCTGCCAGCCCGAGGTGGTTTCCGACCACGCTCGGGTTGACAGGGGTGTCTGCGTTGGCGGCGGTGCTGGCGACCGTCGTTGTCGGCGCCCTGGTCGGGGCGATACCGGATGCGGTTGGGGCGGGTGCGGGCTCCGAGGCTGCCCGTCACCTCATGGGAGTGCTTGTGTGGGTGCTGGTGCTGCTGGTGGGGGCGTCCCTGCTTGGTGCGGTCAACGGGATGCTGACGCTGGTCGTGACGATCGATTGCGAGGCCGCGCGCTATGAGCGCGTCAGCACGGCTGCATGCGCTCCGGCAGGGCTTTCGTTCGTCGAATCCCCCGAATTCCCGGTCCGCACCGATCTGGCGTTGGGCGAGGTGACGGTTGCTTCGCCGTCCATGGCGGTCACGGGCCTTCCCAGCCTGGTCGCTGTGGCGCTGACGATCGGCGGGTCGGCGCTGATCCTGGCGCGGTTGCGCTGGTGGGCACCCTTGCTCGCGGTGGCGGGCCTGGGGGTCCAGTGGCGTTGGCTCATGCGCGAGATCGATGAACTCTTCGGGCCGTACAACGAGGCCGGGCCTCAGCTGCGGCGGGCGCACTACTTCCGGGATCTCGCCCTGTCGCCGACTGCGGCCAAGGAGGTGCGGCTGTTCGGCCTGCGGGAGTGGACCATGGACGGGTTCGTCAGCGGCTGGTGGGACGCGATGAAGATCGTGTTCGACGCCCGTCGTGGACTGCGGCGCGACACGGTCGTGGCGACGCTGGTGCTGATGGCGACGTTCGGTCTGCTCCTCGGTGTCATGGCAGTGGACGCGGCAGCGGGTGACATCTCCATCGGGCAGCTCGCCGCGTTCGCAGGGGCGGCGCTGGTGATCGGCGGGCAGGGCAACGACCTGACCAACAGCGTCTACGGGTATCGCCGGGGGGCTGGGACCATCGGCCACCTTCTCGAGCTCGAACGAGCGGCCGCGGTGGACGATGACGTCGTGTCAGGGGCCAAGGAGGTTCCACCGTCCTTGCCGACGGAGGCGATCGTCCTCGACGAGGTGCGGTTCAGGTATCCGGGTCAGGAGCGTGAGGTGCTGGCCGGTCTCTCCCTGGAAGTGCCCGCCGGGAGCACGCTGGCGATCGTGGGGGAGAACGGAGCGGGCAAGACCACCCTGGTCAAGCTGCTGGCCCGGCTGTACGAGCCGACCGCCGGGGCGATCCGGGTCGATGGCCACGACCTTCGCACGTTCGATGTCGAGTCGTGGCGGCGCCGGGTCGCGGTGATCTTCCAGGACTACGTGCAGTACCCCCTGACGGTTCGAGAGAACGTTGCCTACGGCGCAATCCACGAGCCTGACAGCGACGATCGCGTCAACCGGGCGCTTGTCGCAGCCGGCGCCGACGAGTTCACCGACGGACTCGCGCTTGGGCTCGACACCCTGCTGACGCGCCAGTTCGAGGGCGGCACCGATCTGTCCGGTGGGCAGTGGCAACGGATCGCGCTGGCCAGAGCCCTGTTCGCGGCCGCATCCGGCGGCCTGCTCATCCTGGACGAACCCACCGCCAACCTGGACGTCGACGTCGAGGCCCGCATCTTCGAACGGCTCATCCAGGAGCGCCATGGCGTCACCACGGTCCTGGTTTCCCATCGCTTCTCGACCGTAAGGCGCGCAGACAGGATCGTGGTGCTCGAGCACGGCCAGGTCGCCGAAATCGGCACCCACGTGGAGTTGATGGCACAGAGAGGCATCTACGCCCGCATGTACACCATCCAGGCGTCGCGCTTCCAGGATGGTGGTTCATGACCGTCGGTGCGTTGGATGACGCCAAGACGACGGCCAAGCGTGGGCGAGCACTGCGGTTGCTGCTCGGGACCGCCTGGCGCGCCGCGCCCGGAGCAGTGCTGCTGGGCATGGTGCTGCACCCGCTCGGGTTCGTGTTGCGAGCGCTGGATGCCGTGTGGGTCAAGCTGCTCACCGACGCCGCCGTCGCGGCCGACACCGCGGCTGCCCTTTGGGCTGCCGCGGGCGCGACCGTCGCGATCGGCGTCGGCAGCGTGGCGCTGGGTGCGGGCGCCCGCAACCGATCGACCATCGAGGAACGCGTCACGTTCGAGATCGAGCGCACGCTGGCGGACGCGACGGCGTCGCTGCCCGGGCTGGAACAGCACGAAAGTCCCGAGTACGTCGGACGGATCGAGACCATCCGGCAAGGACAACGGCAGCTCGGCTCGCTCGTCAAGGACGCCGCATACACGGCCTCATCAATCATTGGGCTCGTCGTCAGCGTGGTGCTGCTCGCCTCCGTGCACCCCTGGCTCGCGCTTGTTCCGCTGGCTGGGCTGCCCATGTTCTGGGCCGCCCGACGCGCGAACGCGCGCAAGCGCCCGCTCGAGGAGTCCATCGGGCGTGAGTACCTGCTGGCGCGTCACCTGTTGACGCTCACCCGCAACCCCGCCAGCGCGAAGGAGATCCGCGTCTTCAATCTCGCGCCGGTCCTGTCGGCGCGCCTGTCTGGGTGCTGGCATTCCGTCAAGCACGCATACGTCAACGTCGCCCTGCGAGACAGCGCCGAGTCCCTCATCGCGACAGCTGCCGCCAACGCCGCCTACGCCGGCGCCGTGATCCTCACGGTCCGCGCCGCGGCCAACGGAACGGCGACACCCGGAGACGTCGTGATGGTGGCACTGATCGGCCAACAGGCGATGGGCTCGCTGGGCCGGCTCATCGGCGGCATCTTCGGCGTGGCAGCTCAGCTGCGCGTCGCCGAACGGTTGCTGTGGGTACTCGACCAAGCCGCAGCCATCGACATCCACGACCACGCCACTCCGGCCGTTCCGGTTCCGCCGGCGGGCGCGATTGTGGCGCTCGATGGCGTGACCTTCCGCTACCCGGGAACCGATCGTGACGTGCTGACGGACGTCACGATCGAGCTGCAGCCGGGCGCGGTCATCGCGCTGGTCGGGCAGAACGGGGCCGGCAAGTCCACCCTCGTCAAGCTGCTGTGCGGGTTCTACCAACCAACCGAGGGCCAGGTCACCGTGGACGGCCGCGCCCTCACGGCTCACGACGCGGCCGCATGGCGGTCCCAGTTGACCGCCGGGTTCCAGGACTTCGCGCGGCTGGAGGTTCCCCTGGGCGAGTCGGTCGCGGTCGGCGACCTTCAACAGCCGCACTCGAAGGAGCGTGCAGCGTGGGCGCTGACGCAGGCATCCGCTGACGGGATCATCGCCCGTGCCCCCAACGGCATGGAGACCATGCTCGGCCGACAGTGGCCGGCCGGTATCGACCTCTCCGGCGGCGAGTGGCAGAAGGTCTCAAACGGCCGCGCGCTGATGCGCGAACACCCCCGGCTGATCATCTTCGACGAGCCCACCTCGGCACTCGACCCGGCATCCGAACAGGCAATGTTCGACCAGCTCGGAGCCGCCGCCCGACTCACACGGCAGAGCATCACGCTGTTCGTGTCACACCGCTTCTCCACCGTTCGCCACGCGGACCGCATCATCGTCTTCGAGGACGGCCGCATCGTCGAAGACGGCACACACGAAGACCTCGTAGGCCATGACGGCCTCTACGCGCGGCTGTTCGAAACCCAGGCAGCCGGATACCGCGACACCGCCAGCACCCCCCAGCCCTGACAGCAACGGCGCACGCCGCCCACGCGCTCCCTCGCGCGGGGCTAGCCCCAACCCACCAACGCCATGAGGTACGCCATCGGCCCGGCCGGGCCGCGGGTGGTCAGGGCTCGAGACCGTCTCCGGCGGTTGCGCTCGCGAACGTGCACGGCGAGGTCACGGCGGCCCCGGTGACGGCGTCGCGGTCGAGGTGGAGCCCCTTCCACTGCCACCGTGCAAACAGCTCCAGTTGGTCGTCGAAGTGGGGGGACTCACCGCCGGCGATCGTGATGCGGGCACTGTTGCCGGGCGTGTTGATGCTGCAGGCCTCGGCACGCGACTCGCCCAGCACTTCGGATCCCGTGGGCCGGTCGAGGTAGGAGATCACGTGGTTGTAGTTGCCACGGTTCATGGCGTGATGGTCGCGCACGTCGCCCGGGAAGCCGGAGTCCGCAGCGTCGCGGAGCACGTCGGGGCACAAACCGCCGGCCAGGTCGAGCACGCTGCACACCTGGCGCCGGTGGGACGCGGTCTGCAGCTCCGAGCTCAACTGGACGTACGACGTCGTGCCGGTGCCCCTGGTGGGCCAGCCACCGGGATCGGTGCCGTGGGCCAGGACGATCGTTGCAATGGTTGCCTCGAACGTGTCGACGACAACGTCGCGCGGGTCAGCGCCGTTGAGCCAGTCGTAGCGCAGACGGGCCGGCGAGTTGGGTGACAGGACGAGCCAGCTGCCGGAGTCGCCGCGTGCCCAGTCGATGTCGCTGGCGAGGTCGTCCGAAAAGACGGCCAGCTCCAACCGCTCGGCATATTCGCTCATCACGTACTGGGCGACGGTTGCGGGCGTCCTGAATCCCGAGTAGGCGGTCAGGAGGTCAACCGCGGTGCGGGCCTGCGGCGTGCGCAGCTCCGCACGGGTCGGCAGGACGTCCTGCAGGGCGTACCAGTGCAGGTCCGCGTAGGCCGCGTGGCGCAGCCCGCGTTCCAGGTCACCGCCGTCGAAGCCCATTCCGTCGGCGTCGACAGCACCCCCGAACGGGGCCGGCTCGCCAGGGACGAGGTGGGCCGCCTGGAGGGCAAGTACGCGTTCGCGTGCTCTCCATCCGCGTTCCCGGGGCCAGCCGACGGCAGGCTGGTTGTTCCAGTTCACGAGCCAGCCTCGCGGCAGGTCGACGGCGTGCGGGATCTCCTGCACCGGCAGCAGGCCGCGCCACTCGGCATTGCCCCGGCCATCCAGCGGAAGGCGCATATCCGCCCCTCGCGGGCGCTGGGGCATGTTCGAAGGCTGCCAGTAGCCGATGTGGCCCTGGTCGTCGGCGTAATGGAGGTTGTACGGCGTGGACTGCGTCATCAGTGCCGTCGCGAAGTCCTCCAGGCTGCGGGCGCCGGCCAGGTCCACGAAGGAGCGCACCCACTGCTGGGATCGGTCGAAGACAGCGGAGCGCAGCACGTAAGCGACGTCCCCCTCCGTCCACAGGACGACGCCGTGACGGGTTCGGCAGACCTCGCGCGTCGCGATGACACTGCGCTCGTACCCGCGATACGCCTCGGCGCGGCAGGACATCGGCTCGAACCGCCCCTGGAAGCGGTACTCACGCGGGTTGTCGGGGTTCAGCTGCTCGACGTAGACGTCCTGGACGTCTGAGCTGCCGTTGGTCAGCGCCCATCCGTATCCGCGGCCGCGCGCACCGTAGAAGAGCGGACCCGCACCGATGACGGTCTTGCCGACCACGTCCCAGACACCCTCGACGTGCAGGCCGCCCTCCCAGTAGAAGGACGGCGCCGAGTAGTAGTTCTGCGGGCCGGCGGTGATCCCGCTGTTGCCAGTGGAGCTCCGAACCGGGCCGACCACCTGCGCGTTCGAGCCGGTGTGGGGTGTCGGGTACGCGCGCGCGCTCAGCTCGTGGACTCGATCGATGGCGCCCGCGGCCTGCTGCCAGGTGTCCACGAGGCCGTACTGGGCGCCAGTACCGGTCGCGTCCTCGACGGCTGGCGACCACAGGGGGTCGCTCTCGAGCAGCCCTGCAAGCCAACCGTCGCCGGCGACGACTGCGGTCACGGCGAGCATGCGCGCGTCATCGCTCAGGCCGCGACGGGCCTCGACCTCGCGATCCCTCGCGCCAGTCGGTCGGGTGCGGTAGGGGTAGTCGGCCGGGATGGTCGTGGGCGACCCCGGGGTTTCGACCATGACGAGGTCCTCCCACGCGGCCGCGCCCTCCGACGGCCCCAACCGGCCGATCAGGCGTTCCCGCAAGGCAGCATTGCCGACCTCGCCGCCACCGCCCGCCGCCTGGTGTGCCAGCATGTCGATCACGGCGAGCGTGTCGGTGGGACGCCACGATTCGACCGGGAAGAAGCGGAACTCGAGGAACTCGACAGGCAGCTTCGTGGCGACGTCGAGGTTGGCGTCGTCGACGTACGCGTTCACCCCGGCCGAGTAGGCCTCGATCAGCGCACGCAGGTCGTCCGGCCATGCCGCCAGGCGTTGCTCACGCTCCTGCTGCGAGTAGGTGATCATCCGCACGGCGTGGTTGACCTCGACCTCTGCCGGGTCGCCCAGCTCGGAGGTCCTGCCGAGGGCCGACAGCTTGATGAGGAACATGGGCCACAGCATGTCCTCGGCCTGGGCGTAGCCCATGCCAAACGCCCCCGCCTCGGGTGCCTCCGCATAGACGTGTGGAACACCGAATGCGTCCCGCACGATCGCATGGGCGGGTCGGCCCAGCAGCTCCGGCGGCACCTGTGCAACGGCACGGCCAGAGCCCGATGTGCCCAGCGACATCGCAAGCAGCAGCGTCAGCGCCGGCACGACCCGTCGCCTACTGGTCCGCGGCCGGCTCTTCGGATCGAGCCGTGCTGGAGCGACGAAGTCGCGTACCGGATCACGGTCCATCACGTGGCCCTCGCGCCGGGACGGGTTGTCGACACTCTCGCTCGCGGGGGGCTTGCGGTGTTGGTCGCAATGCCCCAAGCGGTCTGGTGGCCTTGGGTCGATCGCACGACCCGCCGACGGTCGGGCGGCGACAAGCTCCGCGCCGTGGCCACCGCACCGTGCCACCGCAGATGCCTCGACAGGAGTGGACCATGGAACGCCTCGCCGGACGGGTCGTGATCGTGACCGGAGCAGGCCGTGGCCTGGGGCGCGAGCACGCCCTGCTGATGGCCTCGGAAGGAGCGCGGCTCGTCGTCAACGACCTCGGCGGTGATGTCCACGGCGATGGCGCGGACCTGACGCCGGCGCAGACCGTCGTCAAGGAGATCGAGTCCGCCGGTGGTGAGGCGATCGTGTCTGGCCACGACGTCGCCGACTGGGACGAGGCCGGCGAGATGGTCCAGCTCGCGATCGACACCTACGGCGAGCTCCACACGATCGTGAACAACGCCGGCATCCTGCGCGACCGCACCCTGCACAACATGACCGCGGACGAGTGGGACGCCGTCATCCACGTGCACCTTCGCGGCCACGGCGCCCCGACCCACCACGCCATGAAGTACTGGCGCGAGAAGGCCAAGTCCGACGACCCGGTCGACCGGCCCAACCTGGTCCACACGTCGTCGGCCTCCGGCTTCATCGGCAACTTTGGCCAGGCGAACTACGGCGCCGCCAAGCTTGGCATCGTGGCGCTGTCGCAGATCGCTCGGCTCGAGGGCGCGAGCTTCGGCCTGCGGTCCAACGCGATCGGCCCCGCCGCCAGCACACGCATGTCCGGGACGATCCCCGGCAACGAGCAGAGCGAGGCCGACGCTGCCCATGCCGCGTTCATGTCCCCGGCCAACGTGTCACCGGTCGTGGCCTGGCTCGCAACCGCCGACTGCCCCGCCAACGGCCAGCTGTTCCACGTGTACGGCAACCGGCTGATCGTGGTTGAACTGACCCGCGCGGCGGCCGACCTCACGTCGGACGGGCCGCGGTTCACACTGGACGAGCTTGACAAGGTGCTGGCGGGCCGACTGGTGGAGCCGCCCAGCCTGGCCAACTACCTGCCGGCCGAGGACGACATCCCGAGCTGAGGACACCCGGGTCGCCCTCCACTCAGCCGCAGGCAGCGGTGACGGCTTCTTCGAGCGCGGACACGCACTGGTCGATGTGCTCGTCCGTGATCACCAGCGGCGGGCAGAAGGCGACCGTCGAGGTACCGATCGGACGGGCGATGACTCCACGGTCGATCAGCTCCTCACGGATCCGGATGGGGTCGAGCCCGTCGGCCAGGCCGACGCCGAACATGGCACCCACTGCGCGGACCTCGACGATCCGGTCGCCGTCGATCAGTCCGGACAGGCCGTCCCCGAGGCGCTGGCCGACATGCTTGGCCCGTTCGAGCAGGCCCTCGCGTTCGACGATCGCCAGGTTGGCGAGGGCGGCGGCGCAGACCGTCGGGTGGCCGCTGTAGGTGTGGCCGTGCCGCAGGAAGTAGCCGGGCGCGTTCTCCAGCACGTCCAGCACGCGGCGGGAGACGACAACGCCACCGAGCGGCAGGTAGCCAGACGTCACGCCCTTGGCGAACGTGATGAGGTCGGGCGTCACGCCGTAGTGGATGGCGCCAAACCAGGTTCCGAGCCGGCCGAAGCCGGTGATGACCTCGTCGAAGATCAGCAGCGCGCCATGCTCGTCGCACAGTCGGCGGGCGCCCTCGAGGTAGCCGGGCGCCGGCGGGTAGACACCGGGTGCGCCAACGACCGGCTCGGCGATGACCGCAGCGATGCGGTCGCCCGACGTCGCGAACACTTCCTCCAGTGCGGCGAGGTCGTCATGGGGCACGCGGAGGACGTCAGGAAGCAGCGGGCCGACATGCTCGTGAAACGCCGGCAGGCCGGTCAGCGTCGTGCCGGCGAACGCCACGCCGTGGTAGCTGGGAACCCGGCTCACGATGATCTTGCGGTCGGTGTCACCGGCGAGCGAGTGCGTGATCCGGGCCAGCTTGATTGCCGTTTCGACGGCCTCGCTCCCGCTGCCGGTGAAGAACACGCGCGGGTCGTCGAAGGGGGACAGCGCTGCGATGCGTGCCGCTGCCTCCTCGACCGGTGGGTTCGTGTAGCGCTCGAACGTGTGGAAGGCGTCGAGTGTCGTGATCTGGCGGCTGATGGCGTCGGCCATCTCCTGGCGCCCGTGCCCGATCGTGCAGTACCACAGGCTCGCCATGCCGTCGACGTAGGCCTTGCCGTCGTCGCCGAAGACGAGCGCTCCCTCGCCGCGGACGATCGTGAGGAACTGGTCCTCCGCCGGAGGGGTGGTGGGGTGCAGGAATGCAGACTTCGCCATGACGTCACTCCCGGGGATGGGCGCCGAAAGGAAACCCCGGCCGGGCCAGACCTGCTTGGTGCGCTGACACAAGCCGGAGCCTCCCATTCGGGCGCTGCGGCGCCGCCGGGCATGTGCTGCGGCAGCTGTTCGGCTGGCTCAGTACCCCGGGCTGCTCAGAAGGCCGAGCTCGCGCACGCGTCGGTAGGCCCACAGGTTGAAGGCGAACGCGAGCGCGAGCAGAATGATGGCTTCGGCCAGCGCGATGCCCAGGCCGGCAGCCGGCGCCGGCGTCTCGGCGACAACAGCGCGCAGCGCCTCGAAGACGTGCGAGACCGGCAGCGCCCGTGCGACGACCTGCAACCACCCGGGCAGGGCGCTCACCGGGTAGAAGACTGCGGCGAATGGCTGCAGGAGAGCGGCCAGCGACCAGGCCAGGATCTGCGCGTTCGACCCGAAGCGGGTGATGAACCCCCCGATGAAGAACCCCAGGGCCGTCGCGAACAGTGTCAACACGATCAGCGCCGGCAGCAGCGTTGCGCCGATGGTGAACAGGTCGTAGTCGAACCACCAGCGCGCCAGGACGACCAGGACCACCGACCCGCTGAACGACCGGGCCAACGCGAGGATCAGCGCGGCGCACAGGTACTCGACCTGGGTCAGCGGCGACGCTCGCAGGTTGACCTGGTTTCGGTCCCACATGTCAAACATCGACACGAGGTTCAGCTCGTTCTGCATCCGGAAGGTGTGGTCCCACAGCATCACCGCACCCAGCAGTGCCAGGACGCCACCGGGCAGGTCGACGGCCGAGCTCAGCAGGTAGGACGTGATGAAGCCCCAGAGGACGAGCTGGATGATCGGCCAGTAGAAGAGCTCGATGAGCCGGATCGGGCTGTGCCATACGTTCAGCAGGTGCTGCAGGACGACCGCCCGAACGCGGTGCGGCGCGAACTTTCGACCCATGCCGGCGAGCGGTGCCTGTGACGATTCCAGGGCCGGGGCGTCCACCGTCACGCGCGTGCCTCCTTCGCGAGCCGGATGAAGACCTCTTCGAGATCGGCGGCTTGGTAACGACCCGTCAGCTGCTCTGGGTCCTCGTCGGCAATCAGGCTCCCGTTGGACAGGAACAGGACACGGTCGGCAAGCCGCTCGACCTCACGCATGTTGTGGCTGGTGATCAGCACGGTCGTGCCCCACTCGGTCGCGAGCCGACGCAGGACGATGCGCGTGTCGTGGGCGTGCTCGGGGTCGAGCATGGCCGTCGGTTCGTCGAGGAAGAGCACCCTCGGACGGTTGATGACCGACTTGGCGAGGCCGGCCAACGTCGCCTGGCCGCTGGACAACGTGCGGTACTGGCGGTCCGCGAGGGCATCGAGGTCGAACAACTCGATGACCTCCTCCACCGCCGCGGCCGCGTCGGGGACCGCGTACAGCATCGCGTACACGCGCAGCATCTCTCGCACGCTCAGGCGGGCCGGGAAGTCCGTGTACGACGCCGAGAAGTTCGTCCGCTCGAGTGCCGCGACCCGGTCGGTCACGATGTCGTGGCCGAGGATCCGACACGTCCCCGACGTCGGCAGTGTGAGACCGAGCAGGATCTGCAACGTCGTGGTCTTGCCGGCACCGTTGTGGCCAAGCAGCGCACACACCTGACCGGCGGGGACCGAGAACGAGATCCCGTTGACGGCGGTCACATCCCGGAACCGCTTGACGAGGTCGCGAACCTCGATGGCAGGCGTTGCTCGAGGCGCGGTACCCGGCATCGGATGGCCTCGAGCGGTGCGATGGGGCGGGCAACGTAGCGCGGCGCGGGGGGCGCCATGTCCGGCGATCGTAGTGGGGTCCGCACACCCAACGACGGTGCGTGAGCCCAAACCCGGAGGGTCACAACGGTGTGCCGCCACCATCCGGGGCCTCGCCGATACCAGTTGGCTTCGAGCATCGCCGGAAGACTGGCATGCCCGTGCCCGAGCATTTCGTTGCTGACCGTTCCTGCCCGATCGTTGCCGTGTCCGGCACGCCGCGCCGACGTGGCGAGTCCCACGGCGAACAGCTGCGTGACCGGATCTCCTCCGGCGTCGCCCGGTGGCACGACGCCCTGGCGAGCGAGACTGGGCAGGACCCGACCACCTACCTCGACGACTTCCTGGCCACGACCGACTTCCTGGCCTCCATTCGACGGTGGACCCCAGATCTGCTCGACGAGATCGAGGGCATCGCGGCCGGCTCAAACCAGTCCTACGAGACGATCCTCGCCTACAACCTCATGGACGAGGAGTGGTTGCACCAGCAGAGGTGGCGGCCCAGCTCGCTGGTCGGCGCCGACGAACCGCACCACTGTTCCGCAATGGGGCTGCGGCCCGCCGGGGGGCGTCCGACGATCGTGGCCCAGAACATGGACCTGCCCCTGCACATGGACGGGTCCCAGTGCGTCCTCCACGTCGTGGCGGACAATGGCGACCCCGACGTCATCGTGCTGACTGCCGCAGGGCTCATCGCCACGACCGGTGCCAACAGCGCCGGCGTCGGCACGTGCATGAATGCGCTCTTCCAACTCGACAACGAACCGGAGGGGCTGCCCGTCGCATTCGCGATCCGCGGGCTGCTCCGGCGGCGGACACGCGCCGAGGCGGTCGAGTTCCTGGAGTCGATCGACCACGCCAGCGGTCAGAACTACCTCGTCGGTGACCGCACCGGCGTCACCAGCGTCGAGTGCTCGGCTCGCGGCACGACCGTGTACGAGCCCGACGGCCCGGCGATCAGCCATACGAACCACCCGCTCGCCAGTGAGGACACCGGCCAGCACCTCGCCCGCATGACGTCCGCGGCCGAAGGCGGCGAGTCCGCCATGTTGAACAGCAAGCAGCGGCTCGCGCTGCTGGAGCAGGTGCTGGACGACGATCCGACGATCGCCGGGGTCGTCACCGCCCTGCGCGACGAGACCGTGCCCGTCTGTCGCCGGGCTCGGCCCGATGGCGGAGCACTCACGTTCGGCACGGTCCTGCTGGAACTGGGCCAGGACCCTGTGGTCCGGGTGGCGCCGGGCCCGCCGACCCAGGAACCGTTTCGCACCGTCAACTTCGTGTGACCGTGCCCGCCCCAACGCCGCCACCCGGCCGGCACGCCCATCAAGAGCCACACCACCAGCCACAACCGATCCACCACAGAGGCCCACATGACCCGCGTATCCGCCTTCGGCACCTATCACGGCTACTCGACGGAGCGGTTCGACCGCGTCGTGCGATCCAGCCAATACCTCCCGTTGCGGGACGGGGTCGAGGTCGCCGCTGACATCTTCCGCCCCGCGACCGAGGCCGGACCGGTCACGGAGCCGCTGCCGGTCATCCTGCTGGTGACGCGCTACTGGCGCTCGCGAGAGAGCGACACCGGCAGCATCTACACCCCTCTGGGCGTGTTCGGGCCCGGCCAGGACGGGGTCCGGCTGAACACCGCGGACATCGGATTCAACGAGCCGTCGCGGCCGTTGCACCTGCACCGACTGGCGGCCAACGGATACCTCGTCGTCGTCGTCGAAAACCGCGGGACGGGTGCGTCATTCGGGCGGATGGGTGAGGCCTTCCGGCGATCTGCGGATGAGAGCGAGGACGCCGCGCTGTCGGGGGCCCGGTTCCTTGGCGGGCTCGACAACGACCTGTACGACATGGTCGAGTGGTGCGCGGCCCAGGACTTCTGCGACGGACGCGTCGCCATGAGCGGCGCGTCGTGGCTGGGCTGGATGCAGCTGGCCGGTGCTGCCGCCAACCCGCCATCACTGCTGGCCTGCTTCCCGCGTGTTCCGAGCGCCCTGCACACCCATCGCATCAGCCACTTCGGCGGCGTGTTCTTCAAGGGCGCGATGGTCACGATGGGACGAACCATGATCCGGTTGGCAGAGACCGGTGGCGTCCAGGAAATCGGCGGCATCCGCTTCGTGGGCCCACCGCCCGTCGATGACGACCTCGGGGGCGAGCGTCGGGCCGCTGCGCGAGCGGGCCACTTCGCCGACTCCTTCGAGTCGTACTTCGCGACGACCATCGCGTCCGAGGCTGGCAAGGAGCTGTTCGCCAGGCTGGGCATCACCGACCACCTCCAGCAGATCGAGACGATGTTCTCGGTCGACCAGCTCGACAAGGCGCTGCAGGGGCTTCCGGAGGTCCGTGACGCGCTCCTGCACACCCCGCTCCATGACACCGACGTTGGTGCCGACTTCGCGTCCGACATGCAAGCGCGCATGACGGCGTCTGGCACGCCGATGTACTTCTGGGACGGTTGGCGTGACCCGCACCCCCACGACCGCCTCGTCATGTGGGCCAACCACGGCGCCCCGAAGCGCCTGACCATCGGGCCGTGGGCGCACGGGCCCCTCGACCCCTTCGACCAGCGCGAGAAGGACGCCGAGCGCATCCTCGCTGCCGAATCGCTGCGGTGGTACGACCGCTGGGTCAAGGAGATCGACAACGGCATCGACACCGAGCCATCCCTGGCATTCTGCGCCGAGGCCGCGGGGCCGAGGTGGCAGTGGCACCATGCTGACACCTGGCCGCTGCCGACGGCGGAGCCAGTCGTGTGGTCCCTCGCCGCGGGTCCGAGCGGGACGCTCGACGTCGGCAACGACGGGGTCCTGACGAGGGAGGCAGCCGAGCCCGGCGCCGACACCTTCGCGGTCGACTACAGCGCCACGACCGGCCCGCAGACGACCTATCACAGCGCCGCTGGTGGGGGCGCCATCGATCTTCCGGACATGCGCCTGAACGACACCAAGGGCCTCGCCTACACCAGCACCCAGCTCGACCGCGATCTGACGGTGGCCGGCACGCCGGTGTTCCACCTGCACGTTCGGGCCGACGCCGCCGATGCCACGTTCGTCGTGCATGTCGAAGAGGTGCTGCCGGACGGGCGCTGCCACCTGGTCAAGCAGGGCTTCCTGCGTGCCTCGCACCGAACCCTGCGCGAGCTGCCGTACAACAACCTCGGCGTGCCGTTCCCCAGTTCGTTGCGCGCTGACGTCGAGGCCACGACCCCGCTCGACGAGGGCATCGCGGAGCTGGTCATCCCGACCGAACCGATGGTCCACACGTTCGGCGCCGGGAGCCGTATTCGCGTGACGATCACCGGCGCGGACGAGGGCGTCATCCTGTGCGTCCCGGAGGAGCAGCCCCCCACGATCACGCTGCTGCGAGACGCGGGCCACCCGTCCCGCGTGGTCCTGCCGACCTGGGCGCCGACCTCTGCGCGGACATCGACGCCGGCGGCATGAGCAACCTCGTCGTCGACCGCGTTGGGACGGACAACCGAATCGCCCGGATCACGTTGAACCGGCCCGAGAAGCTGAACGCCCTGTCGCAGGAGCTCATGTTCGAGTTCCGCGACACCTTGGCCGACCTCGAAGCCGACGACACCGCGCGGGTCATCATCGTCCGAGGCGGTGGCCGGGCATTCTCCGCCGGCTATGACCTGACGCCGGCCGAGGGCGGGGCAGACGCGATCGTGCGCGACTTCCGTCAGCACGACGAGCGCGGCCGTTCGCTCATCATGGGGATCCGCGGCGGGATGCAGCGGATCACCGACATCCACCTGTACTTCTGGAACATGCAGAAGATCACGATCGCCCAGATCCACGGGTACGCGATCGCGGGCGGCTGCGAGCTGGCGATGATGGCCGATCTGGTGACCGCCGCCGAGGATGCCCGCATCGGTCATCCCGGCCTGCGCTTCGCCGGCAGCCGGACCGCGATGATCCTGCCGCTGGTGATCGGCATGCGTCGCGCCAAGGAGCTGTACTACACGGGCGGCCACATCACCGGTTCGCAGGCCGAGGAGTACGGGCTCATCAACCACGCGTATCCGGCTGACGAACTCGACGACCGCACCATCGAGCTGGCTGACCGGATTGCCAACCTGCCCGCCGACCACCTCGCCATGCTGAAGCTGCACATGAACCGGTTCTACGAGAACATGGGCATCTACAGCTCGGTGCGCTCCGCCACGGACCTCGACGCGGTCGGCCACTACACCACCCAGGCCTACGACTGGTGGGAGCGCGTCGGTCGCGACGGTCTCAAGGACGCGTTGGCCTGGCGTGATGGCCCGTACGAGGACTACGGCGCCTCGCCCAGGCCCACCGACTGACCCTCTTCGGGGGTGGTCTCGTGCCCACCCCGGGCGCCAGGACACCCTCGATGAGGGTCAGAACGACGTGATGACGGTGAAGCCGAGGGGCTCAAAGCGGCCCATGGCCGCCAGGGCGTCGCTGGCCTCGGCCAGGTCGATGCGGTCACCGATCAGCGTCGAAGGCTGCATCCCTCCGGCCGCAATCATCCGCAGGGCGTCGTCGTACCGGTGGGTCTGCATGCCGTGCGATCCGATGATCTCGAGCTCCCAGCCGATCATCTCCTCGAAGGGCACCCGGACGTCCAGGTCGTCTGCGAGGAGCAGCCCGACCTGGACGTGGCGGCCACGGCGGCGCAGCGACAGGATCGAGTTGCGGCACGCGGCAGCCGCGCCCACGGCGTCGAGGGAGACGTGTGCGCCACCGCCGGTCACGTCACGGACCGCGGCGGCGACGTCGTCGACCGAGCGCCCGTCGATCACCGCGTCGGCGCCGAGGACGCGTGCGGCGTCCAGCTTGCGGTGGTCCAGGTCGATCGCGACCACGTTCGCACCGACGGCCTTCGCGATCATCGTGGCAGACAGGCCGATGCCGCCGCAACCGTGCACGGCAACCCATTCGCCCCCGCGTACCCGCCCCTGGTCGATGACCGCGTGGAAGGACGTCATGAAGCGGCAGCCCAGGGCCGCGGCGGTCGCAGGGTCCAGGTGCTCTGGCAGCCGTACGAGGTTGACGTCGGCCCGTGGAATCGCGACGTACTCGGCGAACGACCCCCAGCCGTAGAAGCCGGGCTGGTAGTCGTCCTCGCAGACCTGCTGTTGCCCCCGCTGGCAGTACTGGCAGACGCCGCAGCCTCCGCTGAACGGGGGGATGACCACGTCCCCCTCGCTGAAGTGCCGTACCCGCGGTCCCGCCGCCACGATCGTCCCACACATCTCGTGTCCAAGGACGTGCGGTCGTGGGATCCCCGGCCAGTGACCCACCCACGCGTGCCAGTCACTCCGACACACGCCGCTGGCCAGGATGCGGATGACGACGCCGTCGTCGGGGACGGCCGGGTCGGCGACGTCCTCGACGACCAGTGGTTCGTTCCACTGGTGAATGACAGCAGCGCGCATGCCCCGCCCCTCCGAGGTCGTCCAGATCAGGCCTGTGACTCCCCGGTCAGAGGCCGCGGCCGCACGGTAGTTGGCTGCCGAGCCCGCGAACCTCATCAGGTGCCGCAGGTATGACCCCCGGACTCCTACGGGCGCCGGGACCGCGAGGTGGTGGAGCGTGCGAGACTCGCGCCACCGCACAAACGGACCGACGATGCTGATCCTGAACGAGCAGGCCGTTCGTGCTGCCTTCCCGATGGCGAACGCGATCGAGGCCATGCGCGAGGTGATGCTGGCCCATGCCCAGGGTCACGCCTACCAGCCGTTGCGCATGGTCGTGCAGCCTCCCGGGGTGCCGGGCCTCGGGGTCATCAAGCCCGCTGCGACGGGGACGGGCACGGACGTCGCGATGGGCCTCAAGGTGGTGACCCTGTTCGCTGACAACCCCCAGACCCACGGGCTGCCGGCCATCCTTGGATTCGTGGCTTTGCAGGATCCCGACACCGGCGCGCCCGTGGCCATCCTGGACGGCGCCGTCGTCACCGAGATCCGCACCGGGGCAGCTTCAGCGGTCGCGACCGACCTGCTCGCGAACCCCGGCGCGGGCGACCTGGCGCTGTTCGGAGCGGGCGTGCAGGCGCGCGCGCACCTCGCTGCCATGGCCGAAGTGCGCGACCTCCGGCGGGTCCGCGTGTGGAGCCGGACCCGCTCGTCCTCTGAGCGTCTGGCGGCGTGGGCAGCTGGAGCTGGATTCCCGACAGTCGAGGTCTGTGACGCCCCGGCGGACGCTGCCGCCGGGGCCGACCTGGTCTGCACGGTCACAACGGCGTCGGAGCCGGTCCTGGACGGCGACTGGGTCGCACCAGGCTGCCACGTCAACGCCGTGGGCGCCTTCCAGCCGGCAACCCGCGAGCTCGCCACGAACCTCGTGACGCGGGCGGGGGCCATCGTGGTCGACAGCCGCGAGTCCGCATCGGCGGAGGCCGGCGACCTCCTTCTGCCGATCGCCGAGGGTGCCATGGCCCGGACTGACTGGCCGGAGCTCGGGGAACTCCTGCTGGGCAAGGGGGGCGGTCGCACCAGCGACGACGAGATCACCATCTACGAGTCGCTCGGGCTGGCGATCCAGGACGTGGCAGCCGCGGCGCGCATCACGTCGCGAGCTCATGAGCTCGGGCTGGGCGTCGACGTCGACTTCTGACACGACGCGCGCCCGAGGAGCTGACCGAGCCCGCGATCAGAAGAACTCGAATGACCAGGGTGGCGGGCCCGAGAAGGCCTGTTGCAGGGCCGACAGGTCGGCTGGGCTGGCGCCACGCAGGCCGCCACTTCTCACCGCGTCGCTGGGCGCGTACCAGGAGCTGTACAGGCTCGCGAGCGCGGTGACGTCAATCTCGGTCGTTGCGATGTCGATCTCGGCGACCTTGCCCGTGCCACCGGAAACCTCCAGGCGGAAACAGCGGTCGTTTGCGGCCACGGTGCGGTCGACCACGCGGAAGTCGATGGCCGCGTCCAGCCCGATCGGGTAACCGCGGGCCTCGAGCGCGGCGGGAACGTCGACGACGCGAAGCATCCAGACGGCGCGCCCATCCACGCGGCCGGCCAGGGCTGGGAAAAGTTCGTTCATGGGATCATTCGTGGGTCCCGTCCAGCGCATCCGCGTCGCCATCGCTCGACTGGCTGCGAGGTGGGAGACCAGAGTCTCGGCCGCTTCACGGGTCATGGCAACAAGGTCGCGACACACGATGGCGTAGTTGTAGGGGGTGTCGCCCGGGTGGTAGCGGTAGCCGATCGGACCATCGGTTTCAGTCTCGTGGGTGTAGACGACGTAGCCAGTGACGTCGCCGGCTTCGCGGACGAGGTAGCAGTAGGCCCGATGGCCGGTGATCGGGGCGCGCAGGCCCTTCCAGACCCCCTCCGAACGCTCGTACAAGCCATTGTTGACCGCCGCGAAGCGGCCGTAGCAGGCCATGATCTCGTCAAGCTGGTCGTCCCCCCACGCCTCGACGGTGCCGGTCACACCCAACGGCAGGTCGAGGAGCCGGAGCTCGTAGCGGGTCCGGCTCCCGGCGAGCTCGTAGCCGGAGCGCCGGTACGGGGCGACCGTTGACGGGTAGAGCGACGACAGGGCGAAGCCCTCCTCGCGCAGGTGTGCCAGGACCTCCCCGACAAGCTGCTTGCCGACGCCGCGGCCCCGTGCCTCTGGGCGGACCGTGACGCTGGAGATCCCGGCTGAGCTGACCGCTCGGCCGCCGAACCACTGCGCCCAGCGATGCACCCGCAGCACGCCGAGCACGGCTGGACCATCTGCGACGACGTACATCTCGCCGTCGACCTCCCGCGAAGCCTCGGGGGGGAGCATGGGCAACCCGAAGGCGGCTTCACGCATCTCGATCAACTGCTCTGCGTCGTCGGGGACGGCAAGCCTGAACTCGGTCACGACGGGTCCTTTTCGTGCGCCCGCACGCGGGCGGCGTTGTGGCGGGCGGCCTCGATGGCCTCCAACAGCAGGTCGGGTGTCAGCGCATGGCTTGTCACGCCGTCGATGCCGCTCATGGTCTGCGCGCCCAGCAGGGCGTTCAGGACGGCCTCCTCGGTCGCGTCGACGACGCCCTCGAAGAGCGGGCTCATGGCGTGGTTGGGCAGGACGGTCAGGTCGAACGCGGCCGTGGTCACGTCGCGGGTCCCGGGCTGTTCTGATGGGATGCGGCCACGGTTGCCGGTCGAAAAGGCCAGGAACAGGTCACCGCTCTGGTGCTCGCCGAGGCCGCCGAGCCGCCCGATCGCCAGCGTCACCCGCGCCGCCAGTCGGTCGCACTGGTGAGCCAGGAGTGGGGCGTCGGTCGCGACGACGACGATGATCGAACCTGCGCCCTGGTCAACATTCGCGGGCAGGGGCACGCGGTCGACGTCGAGGTACTCGCCCACCGGGACGCCGTCCACACGGAACCGTCGGCGCTGGCCGTAGTTGGCCTGAACGAGCACGCCGACAGTCCAGTCGCCGACGACGCGAGACGAGGTCCCCGTCCCGCCCTTGAACCCGTGGGCCGTCATGCCAGTGCCACCGCCGACGTTGCCCTCGGCGACGGCGCCGGACGTTGCCGCCTCCACTGCAGCCAGCACGTGCTCGGCCTTGACGTGACCGCCGTTGATGTCGTTCAACGTGCCGTCGTAGGTCTCGGCGACGACCGGGAGGGCGAAGAAGGACTCGCCCGGGTTGCGGACGCTCGCTTCCCAGGTCACCAGGGCGTCGCGCACGACACCGACCGCGTGCGTGTTCGTGATCGCAATCGCGGAGGTGAGCAGTCCCGACTCGCGGATCCAGTGCGTGCCGGTGACCTCGCCGTTGCCGTTGAGCCGATGGAAGCCAGCGAAGACCGGAGCCTCCCATGGACGGTCGGACGGCAGGACGACCGTGACACCGGTGCGCACCGGGCCCTGGCCAACGACGAGTGGCCCGGCGGCTCCCTCGACAAGCGTGGTCATCCCCACGCGGACGCCGGAGACGTCGGTGATCGCATTGTTCGGACCGGTGGCAAGCGTGCCGATCTCGATCCCCAGGTCACGCAGTCGCATGCTCGCCCACGCCGGTCCAGACGGCGCCACGACCGGCGTCCGCGGACTGGATGCTAGGTCTGTGACGGGTGGGGCCGGCTTCGTCGCCTGGCACCACGGATTCAGTTGCTGGATGTGCCCAAGCGCAGCTGGAGCTCGATGGCGAGCCGCTCGTCGGGGTCTTCGAGGTCGAGGTCGGCGACCTCGCCGAGGCGGCGAACGCGGTATCGGAACGTGTTCGGGTGGACTTCCAGTGACCGAGCCGCGCTGGGCACGTCGCCGAAATGGTCGAGGTAGGCGCGCAGGGTCTCGATGTACGAGCCGTCGTTGGTGGCATCGTGCTCGTAGAGGACGTCGAGCTTGCCGCTGAGGAGTTCGGGGTGCGAGCTCACGTAGTCGTGCAACTCCATCAGCAGGGCCTGGGCGCGCACGTCGGCGATCGTCGCCACCTCTCGAGTCACCCGCGGCGTGGCCAGCACGCGCAGGACCTGGTCGGCTTCCTGGCGCGACTTGGGAACGTCGCGCAGGTGCGAGACCGCCGAGCCGATCCCGACGAGCAGCCCGACCGACAGCGTCTCGCGGCTGCGGGTGAGCACGTCGCGGGCGAGGCGGTGGACACCGTCGATGCTCTGGGCCTTGTCCAGGGGCAGCAGCGCGTAGATGGTGGGTCCGATGGGCACCTGGACGGCACGCCGCCGGTACGCCTCGCAGTACAGGGCGACCAGTTCGAGCGCGCGCTCGCGCTGCAGCGCGATCTCAGCTTCCTCGCTGGACAGCAGCTCGAAGGCCACGACCGCGAACGCGGTGTCCGGCTTGATCCCGATCCGCTCGGCGAGGTGGTTCAGCGGACCGCGACCGTCCAGGATGCGACGGAGGACATCACCGCGCATGCGCCGTTCGACGTCCTCGCCGTACCGGCTGCGCACGAGGTGCAGCGAGGCGATCTTCGCGGCCTCGCGCAGGGCGGCCTCGGCCTCCTTGCCCAGGGGGCTGTCACCCTCGGCGACCCAGATCGATCCAACGATCTCGTCGCCGGCACGCACGGCGATCGTCAGGCGCGGACGGATCTCTTCCGGCCCCATCTTCTCGATGCGCACGACGTCGTGGGTACCCCACAGCTGGCGGAAGATGCCCGCGTCGTGCAGGGCCGCTACCCACTCGTCGGGCACGCGGCGGCCCAGGATGGTGCGGCGACGCGGTTCGTCGATCGGGCCGTCGAGGCTCGAGTAGGCCAGGACCCGCGACTGCAGGTCCTCGATCGTCACGGGACCACCGATCATCGCGGCGACGGCGTTGGCCAGGCCGAAGAGGTCGCCGAGGGCGACGCCGTCCCTGGTGTTGGACTCCGGAGCGAGACCGGCGCTCATCATGATCGTGCGGATGAGGGCGTGCAACTGCGTCCAGGTCATCTCGGGCGTGATGCTGAGCAGCGTCACACGGGCCTGCTGCGCAGCCTCGACCAGCCGCTCCACCGAACCTTCCCGCTGCTTCACGATGATGCCCGCGACCTTCGCGCCGGCCGCCTGCTGGACGAGGTGGATGGCGTCGGGCCCAGCGGCGTCGACGCCAACGGCGAGCAGGAGTTCGCCTTCACCAAGGCTGAGGGGCTCGGCAGGGTCATGGATGGTCGGGTGGTCGATGACGTGCTCGAGGCCGTCGGGGGCGGCGAGGACGTCAACGATGCCGGACCCCAGGTGCTCGATCAGCCGCGCGACGGTGACATGCGGGCGGGCCGGAACGACCTTGTCGTTGTTGTTCGCCATGCAGCCAACTCCGAGCACCCTGCGAGGGCACCTCTCCCGCACCCTCGTCGAGCGACGCAGGTTAGGTCAGGATCAACGTTGGCACTAGTGGCAGCACACAGCCGCCGTGGTGATTTCTTGTCTCCTTGTACGAACGTTGGTCACCCGACGACCTCGTCGAACACTCGGATGTAGTTCCCGCCCAGGATCCCGACGATGGCGTCGTCGCCGTGACCGCGCGAGACCAGGCCGCGGGTGATGTTCAGGAAGTCGCGCGAGTCGTCGAACCCGATGAGGTTCAACGACGGCCGGATCTGGTGCTCGGGACGGAAGCCCATGTCCGCGGTGAACGACGGGAGCACCTCGTCGAGCACGAATTTCGGGTACTGCATCGGCCAGTCCGCACCGATGCCGACGTGCTGCCAACCCACCAGGTCGATCACGTGGTCGAGGTGGTCGAGCAGCACCTCGACGGTGGGCGCAGCGTCGGCGGACAGGAAGAACGGGACGGCCACGATCCCGATGACGCCGCCCGTGTCCGCCAGGGCGCGCAGCTCCTCGTCGGACTTCCCGCGGTCATGGTGGAAGACCCCTTGGGCGGCCGTGTGCGACGCGATGACCGGTTTGGTCGAGATCTCGCAGGCATCAAGGGTGGTCCTGTGGCCGCAGTGGCCGGTGTCCACGATGATCCCGAGCTCGTTCATGCGCTGGATCCAGCGCACTCCGAGCATGCTGACGCCCGCATCAGTTCGTTCGGTGCAGCCTGCGGCGATCTCGTTCATGACGTTGTAGGTCAGCTGGAACTGCCGCAACCCCAGGCCGTGGAGTGCGTCGACGACGGTGACGTCGTTCACAATGCGATCCGGGTACTGCGTGTTCAGAACCCCGACGTGAGCGCCGTCGGACTTCGCCCGGGCGAAGTCCTCGGCGCGCAGGGCCTTGCGCAGCCACGGGAACGTGTCGAACTGCTGTTGGAC
>Ga0326597_10002322_pt1 | contig 28558 bp, 27 predicted proteins | sample RVTome_12_FD_203789 | JGI IMG/M metagenome (GOLD analysis project Ga0326597, IMG submission 203789) | Soil microbial communities from uranium-contaminated site in the Upper Colorado River Basin, Wyoming, United States - RVT100D185 | ecosystem: Environmental > Terrestrial > Soil > Contaminated >... | reverse complement strand
TGCCCATGAGGAGCGACGGGGCGCATGGCCATGCGCCCCTACTCGATCGCGAGCCATGGGGCGCACACACAGGTGCGCCCCTACGGCGACGGGCTGCGCCCGTCAGGGCGGCCGGATGGCCGCCCCTACGAGGCCCGCGACTGCGTCGCGGTGGACAGAGCTGAAGCTCTGTCCCTACGAGGTCTTGCGAGTATCGCCGGAACCGCCTTCGAGGCGACGTGGCGACCACAGGCGCGGAGGACAGAGCTGAAGCTCTGTCCCTACGAGGTCTCGCGAGTATCGCCGGAACCGCCTTCGAGGCGACGTGGCGACCACAGGCGCGGAGGACAGAGCTGAAGCTCTGTCCCTACGAGGTGTTGCGAGTATCGCCGGAACCGCCTTCGAGGCGACGTGGCGACCTAAAGGTCGCCGCTACTGCAGGCCGCGTCGAGCTTCGCTCGACAAACAGCCCGCGAAGGGCCGAGCCCCTCGGTTGACGCCGGTGTCTGCTGCGGCTAGGGTTAGAGCCAGCATGGCACAGCCATCGCGGCCCCGGGCCGGGTGGATCCCGGAAGGCGCCCGACGGCCGGCCATCGCGCAGGGGCGCTCGTTGTCGGTCGCCGCGCGATGGGCGCTGCGGCTGGGCGTGGTGGCGGCGGCGGGGTCCTGGCTGGGCTTCTACCTGATCACCGGCCTGCCCTTCCTGGACCTAGAGTCGTTTCGCGCGACGGCCGTCCTGCACGGCGTGACGGCCCTGGTCTTCATCCCCTACCTGGCGTCGCTGATCTTCACGCGCCGGCTGCCCGGCGGCAGCGTCCTGGACGCGCCGCTGCTGGCGCTGCTGGGCGTGTACCTGCTCACGACCGCCACGTCGCTCGACTGGCGCGTCAGCCTAGAGGTGGCGCTGATCGCGACGATGGCGGTCGGCGTCTTCTACGTTCTCTCGGACGGACGGCTGCTCCAGCGCTGGCAGCTGGAGGCGGCGTTCATGCTGGCGGTGCTCGCGGCGGCGTCGTGGGCGCTCTGGAAGGTGGGCAACGACTACCTCGACTGGCTGCGGCTGACCGAGGCGGTACGCGGCAGCGTGGGCCTGGGCGATCTGGTGCCGCCGACGGTGCCCAAGGTGCACGACGTGGGCGACCACCCGAACCTGCTCGGCGCGATCTTCGCGATGAGCCTGCCGTTTTTCCTGGCCGGCATGTTGCGCAAGCTGCCGGCGGTGCTGCGCGTGGCGATCGCGCTCGCGGGGGCGGCGGTCAGCGTCGCGCTGTTCTTCGCGCTGGCGCGCTCGGCGTGGCTGGGCGCGGCGACGGGCCTCGCCGTGACTGCCGTGCTGCTCGCCGCGACGCCTGCGGGCATCGAACGCGCGCGCGGACTGCTGCGAACGGCTCGCGCGCGGTGGGCGGCGGGCGCGCTCGGGCTGGCGCTGGTCGCTGCGATCGTGGCGGGCGCGGTGCTGGTAGCGACGTCGGTGGAGACGCGGCCGCTCTGGCTTTTCCGCGAGTCGGGGGCGCCGCGGCTCGACGTGATGGAGGCGGGCGGCGGGATGGTGCAGGACCATCCGCTGCTGGGCACCGGGCCGGGCGTGTACGGGCTGCTCTACCCGGAGTACAGCGGCAAGCACCCGAACCACGCGTTCCATTCGCACAACGGTTACCTGCAGACGGCGGTCGACATGGGCGTGCCGGGGGTGCTGGCGATGTTCGCGCTGGCCGGCGCGCTGGGCTGGTTGCTATGGCACGGTCTGCGCGATACGGAGGGCGACGCGCGTGTGAGCATCGCGGCGGCGGCGGGCGCGCTCGCGGCCTTCGGCGTCTTCAGCCTGCTCGACGCGCCGAACGGCTTCAAGGGCCCGCTCGTCGCGCTCGCGGCGGTCGGGGCGATCGCCGTGCTGGGCTACCGGGAGGGGCGTCGGGAGAGCGCCTTCGAGGCGGCGGCGGTGTTGTCGTGGGCGCCTGCCGCGCGCGTGGCGCAGACCGCTGCGCGCGTCGTCGTGCCGGTCGCGATGGCCGGGCTGCTGATCACGTGGGGACGGCTAGACGCGGCGCACTACTTCTACAGCAGCGGGGTGCGCGAGGCGAACGCCGGCCAGTGGGAAGAGGCGATCGACGACGCGCAGCGCGCAGTTGACCTGGACCCGGAGTTCGCGGCGTACCGGCTCGCGCTGGGGACGGTGCAGGGCCAGGCGTTCCTTACGACGCGCGACCCCGCGCTCCTGAGCGATGCCGTCCGCCAACTCGACCGCGCGGTGACGCTGGAGCCGCGCAGCGCGATCGGCCACGCGAACCTCGCGCTGCTGCTGACGGAGACGGCGGACCGCGACGCGACGCGCGACGAGGCGCTGGCCGCGCTCGAGTTCGCGAACAGCGACCCAGCGGTGGTGCTGGCAGCGGCGACCGCGCTGGAGCGGGCGGGCTGGGACGGCGACGCGATCGAGGCGTACAAGCAGGCGCTCTTCCTCGACGTGAACCTGGTCGACTCGCCGTTCTGGAACGAGACGCCGTTCCGCGGCGAACACTTCGGCGAGATCGTGGGGCAGTCGGCGTTGGTCTTCAACCCGTGCACGCTGCTGCGGCTGGCGATGGCCGAGGTGCCGGCCGGGCCGCTGACGCGCGACGAGGCGCTCTCGCGGTGCCGCGAGCACCTCTTCTACCATCCGGACGACCAGAGCGCGCGGGTGACGCTCGCCGGCGCGCTGCTCGCCGACGGGGCGTACGATGAGTCGTTCGCGCACCTGGACGCGGTGCTCGACCGCGAGCCGGACTACGGGCCCGGCCGCACGACGCTGGGACGCTGGCACGCGGCGCAGGGGCAGACCGAGGACGCGCGCCGCGAGTGGCTGCGCGCAGGACAGCTCGATGAGGTGGAGGCGCTGGTGCTGCTGGGCGACTCGTACCCGGCGGGCGAGGCGCCGGCGGAGGTGGTCGACCGGCTGCGGTCGGAGCTGCGCGGCGCGACGAGCCAGGTGCAGTTCCACCTGACGGGCATCCTGTACTATCGCTTCAAGTTCTTCCGCGGCTCGCCGAACACGATCCTGCTGCCGGGCGACTGGCAGCACGCGGTGCCCGCTCGCTACGCGGAAGCGCAGGAGGCGCTGGCGAGGTGGACGAGACGGTAGTCGCTGGCAGCTCGAAGTTTGGGGTTCGAAGTCGATTGTTCGGGAGGTCTCGCCGGGGATAGACGGGTCTCGCGAGGTTGAGAAGGTAGGGGCGCACAGCCGTGCGCCCCTACTCTGGTTGGTTCAGGCGCCAGAAGGCGGAACGCGGGGACGTGCCGTCGCCAGGGCGGCCTCTCCTCCGGCGGGCAGGCCGATGGCCGCCCCTACGAAACGCAACCGAAACGTGGGCGCTTAGTCAGCCAGCATGTGGGCGATGGTCTCGCGCACTTCGCGGACGCGGAAGGGTTTGGAGAGGCAGGGGTTGTCGACGCTGTCGAGGAAGGTGCGGGTGTCGGGGCTGACGGTGTCGCCGGTGATAAAGACGGTGCGGCGCGCGAGCGCCGGGTCGAGCTCGACGAGCTTCTGGTGGAGGGCGCGGCCGTCCATGTCCGGCATCTTGATGTCGGTGATCACCATGTCGTAGCGGCCGCGGGCGATGCGCTCGAGCGCGTCGCGGCCGTTGCGCGCGGTATCGACGCGGTGGCCGTCCATCTCGAGGATGCTGCCGAGGAGGCGCTGGATGCTCTCCTCGTCGTCGACGACGAGGATCGAGTGGCCGGCGACGGTGGTTTCGGGCGCCTCCGGCACGGGGCTGGCGGGCTGCTCCGTCCGTTGCACGACGGGCAGCTCGATGAGGAAGGTGGTGCCGCGGCCGGGCTGGCTCTCCGCCCAGATGCGGCCGCCGTGCTCATCGATGATGCCGTAGGAGATGGTGAGGCCAAGGCCGGTGCCCTCGCCGGTCTCCTTGGTGGTGAAGAACGGGTCGAAGATGCGGCGGAGGGTCTCGGGGGTGATGCCGGGGCCATCGTCGTGGAAGCTGACGCGGATGGTGTCGCCCTCGGCGCGGGAGCGCACCGTGAGTGTGCCACTGCCGTTGTCGGAGAGCATCGCCTGCTCGGCGTTGACGATGACGTTGAAGAAGACCTGCTGGATCTGGTTAGCGTCGACCATCGTCTCCGGCAGCTCCGGATCGAGGTCGAGCTTGAGCTCGATGTTCTTGACGCGCAGGTCGTAGGTGCGCAGCTCGAGGACGCGCTCGATGAGGACGTTGAGGTCGGCGAGCTCCTTCTCGGCGTGCTTGCGGCGGGCGAAGGAGAGGAGGTTCTGGACGATCTTCGCGGCGCGCTCGGCCTCCGCGTAGATCGTTTCCATGTCGCGTTTGGTCGCGTCGTCGAGCTTGCGCGCGAGGAGGAGCTGGGCGAAGCCCATGATGCCGGTGAGCGGGTTGTTGAGCTCGTGCGCGACGCCGGAGACGAGCTGGCCGACGGAGACCATCTTCTCGGACTGGAGGAGGCGCTCCTGCATGAGCCGCTCGTCCGTCATGTCGCGGACGATGACGACGGCGGCAGAGCCCTCGGGGGAGCCGGCGAGCGGCGCCGACATGGCAAGGAGGTAGCGGCGTCCCGCGGGGCCATCGCCGGCGGGCAGCTCGCGGGTGGGCGTGGGCGTCTGCGTCGAGAGGGCCTGCCGCGCCAGCTCGGCGAGCGCGGCGTTACCAAGCGCATCGCCCTCGGCGAGGGGGGCGCCGGCGAGCGAGGTGAGCTGGTCGCGCGCGCTGGTGTTAAGCGAGGTGACGCGCAGATCGGCGTCGACGAGGACGATGCCGTCGCTGAGGCTTTCTGCGAGCGACGCGAGGTGCGCGCGCTCGGCCTGGCGCTGCGCGTTGACGCGCTCGAGGGCGAGCGAGAGCTGGTTGGCGACGGTGAAGAAGGTGCGCTCGCTCGTGCTATCGAAGGCATCCGCCACGGACGAGCCGACGCGGAGCAGTCCGGAGACCTCGCCCTCGACGACGAGCGGCGCGTCGAGCACGCTGCGCAGGCGGCCGTTGGGAGCGCCGGCGAGCGCGAGCGTGGCGGTCTCGAAGGGCGGCCGGGCGCAGCCTTGGTGCTTGTCGCCGGTGAGCTTGAGGAAGGCGTCGAGCGCGCCGGCGGCGGTGCTGCTGGCCGAGCCGGGCGAGACGCCCTCCGGGCCAAACACGGTCGTCACGTCCTCGTTGCCACGACAGGTCACCAGCGCGGCGACCTGGACGCCGAGGGTGGGGCCGAGGACTTCCAGGCCGGCACGCACGATCTCGTTGCCGCTGAGCGAGTAGCTGAGACGGCGCGTGAGCTCGTCGAAGAGCGGCAGGCCGCCGGCGACGGCGGGCGCCGCGCCGTGCGGCGCGGACGCGGCTGGGGCCGGCGACGGCGCGGGGCGCAGCGCGCCGGCGAGCGCGAGGGCGAGACCCCAGACGGCGGTTCGATCGGCCTCGACCAGATCGCGCGAGGCGAGGCAGAGCAGCGCGGCGCGGCCGGGGAGGCCGCCGCCGGCGGGGAGGCGCAGGGGCGCGGCGATCAGGCTGCCGGCGATCTTGTCGGTGAGGAGCGAACGCGGATCGCTCTCGGCGAAGGCGGTGGCGGCGTCGGCGAACATGAGGGGCCGTCCGCGCGCGGCGACGGGGGCGAGGCGCGGCAGGCGCAGCGGGCGGCCCCAGACGGCCGGCGCGAGGGGGAGTGTGGAGCGTTCGAGCTGGAGCGATTGGCCGTCGGGCGACTGGACGAAGAGGGCGCAGCCGATGTTTCGATTTGCGAGCTTGCGCGTGAGGCGGTCGAGGGCGTCTTCGCGGCCGACGGCGTCCTGCAGGGACGAGGCGAGGACGAGCAGGGCGTCGCCCAGGGCGCCCCGGGCCTGACGTTCCGCGCGTCGCATGATCACAGGCGAGCCTCCCGCTGCCCGTTCAGGACAAACCAGTAAGTCCATTATGCCCTATGGCAATACCGGCACGTCAATCGGGGAGTCCTCGTTGACTCGTTCGAGATTGGTGAGTTTCACTTTCGCGGTTGAAGCCCGCGGCTTCGGGAGATGGGAGGGGCGGCCCTCTTTGTCCCGTAGACTCCTAGAGGAGACTCGCCGCTGCGCATAATCGAGATGCTCGTTGACGCCGGCCAAGCCGTGCCCGTAGACTCAGAATGAAACGTTCTGAACGGCCGTTATGTCGGCTGTTTGGGAGCACTGCGGCCTAGAGGCTGAGGCGGTTGTCCGAGCACCAGACTCCCGAGCCCCCGCAGCTCGAATGGCTGAACGGCCAGGGGCGCGCCCGTCGCACCCCGGTCGTCGGCGCTTGCCTGGCGGTCCTCTCGGCCATCACAGTCGCGCTCATCGCGGTGACGAGCTGCTTCGGCACGGGCTTCGTCTGGACGCCGCCCCAGCCGACGCCCACGCAGACGGCGACACCAACCGCGACGCCAACCAACACACCGACGCCGACGCTCACCCCGACGAGGACACCCACGCCCCAGCCGACGGCGACGCAGCGCGCGTCGATCAACCTGCCGCCGCCGGGGCCGGACGAGCGCTGGGTCGACGTCGACCTGAGCGCGCAGACGGCGACGGCGATGATCGGCGGCACGCCGTACCACGTCGCGCTCGTCACGACGGGCAAGGACGGCTGGGAGACGCCCAGCGGGACGTTCCGCATCAACTACCGCGTCTACGACGAAACGATGACGTCGGCCTCGATCGGCGCGGAGGAGTACTACGTGCTCGAGCACGTGCTGTTCACGCAGTACTTCACGAACGAGGGGCACGCGCTGCACCTGAACTACTGGCGGCCCGAGTCGGTCTTCGGCACGACGCGGACGAGCCACGGGTGCGTGGGGATGCGCTACGCCGACGCGGAGTTCTTCTGGGGCTTCGTTGGGGCTGGCAGCCGCGTGGTGATCCACGAGTAAAGGGGCAGGAGCATGCCGCCAGGTCCCGGGGGAGCCACAGATGGGCACAGATAAACACGGGACGGCCGAGCTACGCTCGGCCAGGACAGAGCTAAAGCTCTGTCCCTACGAGGTTCTCTTCGCTTCTGAAACCTGGACGTTCGAGGGGAAGCGCAACGTCTCGGACGGGGCCGGACAGACCTGAAGGTCTGTCCCTACGACGTCCTCTGGGGGCGTTCAATTGAACGACCCTACCAAGGTCCTGCCGTTACGCCCGCTGCAGGACTGCGCGCACCTCGTCGGGCTGGTCGGTGACGATGCCGTCCAGCCCCGCCGAGACCTTCTTCGGCACGCTCTCCAGGTCGCGGATCCAGGAGTAGACGCGTAGCTTGCGCTGGCGCGCCTCGGCGACGAACTGCGGGTTGATCGCGGAGTAGTGGGCGGAGATGGCGCGCGCGCCGAACGCCGTCGCGTCTTCGAGGAAGTGGCGCAGGCCTTCGGGGTCGACGCTGTCGCGGAGCAGCGCCGACTCGATCTCGGGCGCATGTTCTGAGAAGTAGCGCACGGCGGCCTCTCGATAGGACCACATCAGCACGCGGGGCTCGAGCGCGCGCTCGCGCACGAGCTCGAGCGTGCGGCGCGCAGTCGACGCGTCCTTGATCTCGATCGCCATGAAGAGCGGCTGCGGCAGCGCGTCGAGCGCCTGCGCGAGCGTGGGGACGCGCTCGTCGCCGGCGCGCAGGCGGAGGCGGCGGACGACGAACGACGGGTAGAGGCGCACCGGGCCGGGGAAGCCGGTGGTGCGGCGCAGCGAGCGGTCGTGCATGAGCACGGGCACGGCGTCCAGCGTGCGGCGCACATCGATCTCGACACCGTCGGCGCGCAGCTCGGCGGCTTTGCGGATGCCGGACAGGCTGTTGTCGGGCGCATGGAGGGGACAGGTGCGATGAGCGATGATCGGGATCATCGGAGCTATCATAGCGCCAACGCTTCTTAGCAGAAAGACTCGTCTCTACCGCAGGCACGCGGTAAGATGCGTGCGGACGGGTGGGGCGACGGGAGGGGCGCACTTGGCCCGAGTCCGGTTCGAGCAGGTGGGCAAGCGCTTCGGCAGCGTGGTGGCGCTCCACGATCTCACTCTCGACATCAACGACGGGGAGTTCTTCGTCCTGCTGGGCCCGTCGGGCTGCGGCAAGACGACGGCGCTGCGCATCGTGGCCGGGCTGCAGGAGCCGAGCGCGGGCAGCGTCTACATCGGCGAGCGGCTGGTGAACGACGTGCCGGCGAAGGACCGTGACCTGGCGATGGTCTTTCAGAGCTACGCGCTCTATCCCCACATGTCGGTCTACGACAACGTGGCCTTCGGGTTGCGCATGCGCAAGCACTCGCGCGAGGAGATCGACCGCCTGGTGCGCGAGGCGGCGGCGACGCTCGGCATCGACCAGCTGCTCGAGCGGAGGCCGGGGGCGCTCTCGGGCGGGCAGCAGCAGCGCGTCGCGCTGGGCAGGGCGATCGTGCGCCGGCCGCAGGCGTTCCTGATGGACGAGCCGCTCTCGAACCTCGATGCGAAGATGCGGGTGCAGATGCGCGCCGAGCTGATCCGGCTGCACCGCGACCTGGGCGGCACGTTCGTCTACGTCACGCACGACCAGACGGAGGCGATGACGATGGGCGAGCGCGTCGCCGTGCTGGAGGGCGGGCTGTTGCAGCAGGTGGCGCCGCCGCAGGAGGTCTACGACCGGCCGGCGAACCTCTTCGTCGCCGAGTTCATCGGCAGCCCGGCGATGAACTTCCTGACCGCGCGGCCGGCAGACGGCGGGCTGCGCACCGACGAGGGCGTCGTGCGGCTGCCCGACGATCTGCGCGCGAAGGTCGAGGCCTCGGGCGCGAAGGAGATCATCGCGGGCGTGCGGCCGGAGCACCTCGCGCCGGTCGAGGGCGGCGACGCGGCGTACGCGGCGACGTTCACGGGCACGGTCGACGTCGTCGAGCCGCTCGGCAGCGAGCAGCACGTGACGGTGGCGCTGGGGCACGGCTCGCTGGTGGCGCGGCTGCCGGCGCACCCGCGTCTCGCTGCCGGCGCGAGTATCACGCTGGGCGTCCAGGCGGAGCACCTCCACCTGTTCGACGCGGCGTCGCGGGCGAGGATCGGTCCGTGAGCGCGCCGGCGGCGGCGAGGCGCTTCGCGCTGCCGCGGGGGGCGCGTCAGTTGCTGACGGCGCTGCCGTTCCTGGCGCCCTCGATCGTGCTCTTCGGGGCCTTCGTCTTCTATCCGCTCGTCAAGTCGGTCTACCTGGGCTTCTACATCGAGAACCCGTTCCGGACGCGGCAGATCTACGTCGGCTTCGACCAGTACCGCGACGTGCTCGCGTCGTCGGAGTTCGTGAGCAGCCTGCTGGTGACAGTGACGTTCACGCTCTACACCGTCGTGCCGGCGCTGGTGATCGCGACGTTCCTGGCCGTGCTGGCGAATCAGAAGCTGCCGGGCGTCGTCGTCTTCCGCACGATCTTCGCGTCGCCGCTGGCGGCATCGGTCGCGCTGACCGCGGTGTTCTGGCTGGTGCTGCTGCACCCGACGATCGGCATCCTGAACGAGTGGATCGAGACGCTGGGGCTGCCGCGCGTCGACTGGCTGAACGACGGCGGCTGGGCGGTGACCGAGCACAGCGGGGTAAGCAAGCTGACGTCGTGGATCAGCGATCCGAACTGGGCGCTGCTCTCGGTCTCGATGGCGACGGTATGGATGAACGTTGGGCTGTTCACGATCATCCTGCTGGCGGGTTTGCAGACGATCCCGGACGAGCTGTACGAGAGCGCGCGCGTCGACGGCGCGGGACGCTGGGCGCAGTTCTGGCACGTGACGCTGCCGATGCTGTCGCCGACACTGTTCTTCGCGTCGGTGGTGGGCGTGATCTTCGCGTTCCAGGCGTTCGGGCAGATCGACATCATGACGGGAGGCGGGCCGGTCGACGCGACGAACGTGGTGATCTACTCGATCTACCAGGAGGCCTTCCAGAACTTCCGGTACGGCGCGGCGTCGGTGCAGGCGGTGGCGCTCTTCGTCATCATGCTGGGGCTGACGCTGCTGCAGTTCCGCCTGGTGCGCGGGAGGATCTTCTACCGGTGAGCGACGCGCTGCTCCGCCGCTGGCTGCGCCGCGCGCCCGCGTACGGCGTGCTGGCGCTGTGCGCGGCGGTGCTGCTGTTCCCGCTCTACGTGACGTTCGCGAACAGCCTCCACCCGATCGCGGAGTTCCTGCAGGACCCGCCGCCCAGCCTCTTCCCCAGCCATCCGCAGTGGGGCAACTACTTCGCGGGCGGGGACGAGCAGGGCGGCAGCGGCGGGCCCGGCGTGACGCGCTACCTGTTCAACAGCGTGGTCGTGGCAGGGATCATCACGATCGGGCAGCTGGTGACGTCGACGCTGGCGGCGTACGCGTTCGCGTTCCTACGCTTCCCCGGCCGCGGTGTCCTGTTCGCGCTCTTCCTGGCGACGATGATGGTGCCGCTGGAGGTGGCGGTGATCCCGAACTTCCAGACGATCCAGTGGCTGCACTGGACGGACTCGTACCAGGGGCTGGTGGCGCCGTTCCTGGCGACGGGCTTCGGCACGTTCCTGCTGCGACAGTACTTCCTCACGATCCCGTCCGAGCTGAAGGACGCCGCCGAGATGGACGGCTACGGCGAGTATCGCTTCCTGCTCCACGTCGCGGTGCCGCTGGCGGGCGGCGCGCTGGCGACGCTGGCGGTGTTCGCGTTCCTGCAGGCCTGGAACCAGTACCTGTGGCCGCTGCTGGTGACGAACGACCCGGACCTGCGGACGGTGCAGATCGGCATCGGGGCGGAGACACAGGAGCCGTTCCGGATCAACATCGCCTTCGCGAACACGATCATCGCCTTCTTGCCGATGGTGCTGCTGGTGATCGCGTTCCAGCGCTCGCTGGTGCGCGGGCTCTTCGGCGGGAGCGTGAAGGGGTAGGGAGACCAGAACCTAGAACCCAGCAGGATGCTGAAAAAACAGATGTCTGCCGTTCCCACCCGCCCACCCAGGTAGGTTGCTACATCTGGGGGGACACCCCCCAGACCCCCCGACAGGGGGCTCCACCCGCTGTCCCCCGGCGACCGGATTGTTTCAGCACTCGGCAAGAACCTAGAACCGGAACCCGCAGCGCTGCGGAACCAAGCGGCGGCGAGTCGCGCTCGCACGACGGGGCCTGGCTTAGAAGTCCAGCGGGCTGAAACCTTACGGCGACGTTGCTCCCTCACGCCGCGACGGTTCGCCCACCAGCTCCGAACCGATCGCCCCGCAACCACCCGCGATTGCCCGCCCTGAATCTACCGTGCTATACTTGCTCGGCCACAGCAATCGAATCTATGCTGGCGACGGGCCGGAGAGAGCCGTGCCCGTCGCCGTCGGACATCGAGGAGGCAGAGAGGGCTTGGAAGCACCCGTCAGCATGAAGACGCTCCTGGAGGCCGGCGTCCACTTCGGCCACCAGACCCGGCGCTGGAACCCGAAGATGCGCCCCTACATCTTCACCGAGCGGAACGGCATCCACATCATCGATCTGCAGCAAACGGTGGGCCGGCTGGGCATCGCGCTCGAGTTCGTGCGCGACACGGCCTCGCAGGGGGAGCAGGTCCTCTTCGTGGGCACGAAGAAGCAGGCCCGCGAGGTGATCGAGAGCGAGGCGCGCCGCTGCGGCATGCCCTACGTGACCAATCGCTGGCTGGGCGGCACGCTGACCAACTTCCCGACGATCCAGGGCCGCATCTCCTATCTGATCCGCCGGGAGGAGGCGCGCGCCCGCGGCGATTACGACCCGCTGCACAAGAAGGAAGTGCTCAAGATCGACAAGGAGATCGAGAAGCTCAAGCGTCATCTGGGCGGCATCCGCAGCATGAACCGCCTGCCCGGCGCGGTGTTCATCATCGACCCGGCGGCGGAGACGATCTCCGTCGCGGAGTCGCGGCGCGTGGGCGTGCCGATCGTCGCGATGTGCGACACGAACTGCGACCCGGACCTGATCGACTATCCGATCCCGGCGAACGACGACGCGATCCGCGCGATCAAGCTGATCACCGCGCGCGTCGCCGATTCCGTCCTCGAGGGGCTCTCGATGGTCGGCTACGACGTCGCGGCGTCGGGCGTGCCGCCGGCGCAGGCGGGGCAGCCAGTCGCCGCCGCCGAGGGGCCGGCGGGATGACCGGCAAGGCGGCCGCTATCCCGGCGGCGCTGGTCAAGGACCTGCGCGAGCGGACGGGCGCGGGCGTCATGGAGTGCAAGCGGGCGCTGGAGGAGGCCGACGGCGACCTCGAGCGGGCGGCCGCGGTGCTCCAGGAGCGCGGGCTGCTGATGGCGGAGAAGCGGATGCACCGCGAGACGAGCCAGGGGCTGGTCGGCTGCTACATCCACGCCGGCGGCCGCATCGGCGCGATGGTCGAGGTGAACTGCGAGACGGATTTCGTGGCGCGCACCGACGACTTCAAGGTGCTGGCCCACGAGCTGGCGATGCAGATCGCGGCCACGAACCCGCTTTCGATTGCCGAAGACGACCTGCCGTCCGGCGCGGAGGGTGAGCCGGCGGAGCTGTGTTTGCTGCGCCAGCCCTTCATCAAGGACGGCTCCCGGACGGTCGGCGACGTGGTGAAGGACGTGATCGCGAAGACCGGCGAGAACATCCGCGTGCGCCGCTTCGCCCGGTTCGAGCTCGGTCAGTAGGAGGCCGACATGGCCGGCGCCGCCTACCGGCGAACCCTGCTCAAAGTGAGCGGCGAGGCGCTCATGGGCGATGCTCGCTACGGCATCGATACCGCCACGGTCTCGCGCATCGCGGGCCAGATCCAGACCGCACAGCAGGAAGGCACGGAGATCGCCGTGGTCGTGGGCGGCGGCAACATCTTCCGCGGCTCCGACGCTTCGGCGGGCGGGATGGACCGGGCGACGGCCGACTACGCCGGCATGCTGGCGACGATCATCAACGCGCTCGCGCTGCAGGACGCGCTGGAGAAGATCGGCGTGACAGTGCGCACGCAGACGGCGATCAACGTCCAGCAGGTCGCCGAGCCGTACATCCGCCGGCGGGCGATCCGTCACCTGGAGAAGGGCCGGGTGGTGCTCTTCGCCGCTGGCACCGGGAACCCCTACATGACCACGGACACGGCGGCGGCCCTGCGCGCCATCGAGACCGGCGCGCAGGTGCTGCTGATGGCCAAGCACGGCGCCGACGGCGTCTACGACGCCGACCCCAACAAGGAGCCCGGCGCCCGCAAGTTCGAGCGCCTCTCCTACATGGAGGCGATCAGCCGCCGGCTGGCCGTGATGGACAGCACCGCCTTGTCGCTCTGCATGGAGAACAATCTGCCGATCATCGTCTTCGACCTCGCGGCGGAGGAGAGCGTGGTGCGGGCCGTGCGCGGCGAGCGGATCGGCACGTACGTGGGGAGCGAGCAGTCCGTCCTCGCGGGGGTGTAGCGTGGCCGACACCTCGATGATCAATGAGACGACCAAGGACGCCGAGGAGCGGATGACGAAGGCGATCGACGCGCTCCGGCGCGAGCTGGCGACGGTGCGCACCGGCCGTGCCAACCCGGCGCTGGTCGAGGACCTGCGCATCGATTACTACGGCACGATGACGCCGCTCAAGCAACTCGCGAGCGTCGGCGTACCGGAGGCGCGGCTGCTGACGATCCAGCCCTGGGACAAGGGCTCGCTGGGCGCGATCGAGAAGGCGATCCAGAAGTCCGACCTGGGCCTGACGCCGAACAACGACGGCTCGATCATCCGGTTGGCCATCCCGCAGCTTACGGAGGAGCGGCGGAAGGAGCTGGTGCGCGTCGTCCACAAGAAGGTCGAGGAGGGGCGCGTGGCGATCCGGAACATCCGCCGCGACGCGCACTCGATGCTGCGCGAGCTGCTCCACGACAAGGAGATCTCAGAGGACCAGGAGCGCAACGCGCAGGAGGACCTCCAGAAGGTGACCGACCGCTTCATCGCGGACGCCGATCAGGTGGGGAACGACAAGGAGCAGGAGCTCCTGGAGGTATAACGCCGGAGATGGTAGCGAACCCCGTCTCGCAAGCAGCGCGGTTGCTGGAGATCGCGAATCTGCCGCAGCACGTCGCGATCATCATGGACGGCAACGGACGCTGGGCGCACGAACGCGGCCTGTCGCGTCAGGCGGGACACCGCGCGGGCACCGAGAACATCCGGCGCGCGATCGAGACGCTCGCGCGCTACCAGGTGCCGATCCTCACGTTGTATGCGTTCTCGACCGAGAACTGGAGCCGGCCCAAGCGCGAGGTGCAGGCGCTGATCCGGTTGATCGGCCACTTCATCGACCGCGAGCTGAAGGCGCTGCACGAGAACGGCGTGCGGCTGCGCCACCTGGGCAACCTCGAGCCGCTGTCGCCGGAGCTGCGCCGCCGCGTCGAGCAGGCGATCGAGCAGACGAAGGACAACGACGGCATCACCGTTAACGTGGCGTTCAACTACGGCGGCCGGGCTGAGATCATCGACGCGGTCCAGCGCATCGTGCGCGACGGCGTGCCCGTCGAGCGCATCGATGAGGCGCTGTTCTCCTCGTACCTCTCCACGGCCGGCTTGCCCGACGCGGACCTGATCATCCGCACGGCGGGCGAGATGCGCCTCTCCAACTTCCTCCTCTGGCAGTCGGCCTACGCGGAGTACTACGCGACACCGACGTACTGGCCGGACTTCGGCGCGGAGGAGATCGAGCGAGCGCTGATCGCGTTCTCGCAGCGCCAGCGACGCTTCGGCGGCGTGCTCGAGGAGGACTGAGCGGGCGGCGCATGCTCGCGCAGCGCGTCGCCAGCGCCGCGGTCGGCATCCCGATCATCGTGCTGCTTTGCTGGGCCGGCGGCCCCTGGTACGCGGGCGCCGTCGCGTTCATCCTGCTCGTCGCCGGGTACGAGTTCCAGGCGCCGCAACACGGCGCCTGGGCGCCGCTGGCCGTGCTGAGCGCCGCGCTGGCGGCCGCGATGGCGGCGGGCGCGTTCGTCGGGGCGGACTGGGTGCTCTGGTTCATGATCGGCGGCGTGTTCATCCCGCTCGTCTGGGTGACGGTGCGCGGCGAGCCGGCGACCGCGCTGGACGACTGGCTGTGGTCGGCCGGCGGCATCGCGTATGTCGGGCTGCTGGGCGCGCACCTCGTGCTGCTGCGCGAGCTGCCGGAGGGGCGCGACTGGGTGTACCTGACCGTGTTCGGCACCTTCGCCGTCGATACGGGGGCCTACTTCACGGGCCGCACGATCGGCCGGCGGAAGCTGGCGCCGCGAGTGAGCCCGGGGAAGACGGTCGAGGGGACAATCGGCGGCATCGCGGGCGGGTTCGCGGCGGTGCTGCTCGCGAACTACCTGCTCGGCCAGCGGTTGGAGCCGGCGCTGATCGTGCCGCTCGCGATCGTGCTGCCGCTGGCGGCAGTGACCGGCGATCTCGCCGAGTCGATCCTGAAGCGCGGCATGCACGTGAAGGACACCAGCCACATCGTGCCGGGGCACGGCGGCTTCCTGGACCGGCTGGACAGCCTGCTGTTCACGTTTCCGATGGTATACTACTTCCTGATCTGGGTCGCCCCGTAACCAGGCCCATGCCTTCCAAGCGCGCGAAGACCAAACGAATGCTCATTGCTCCCTCACCCCCGGGCCCTCTCCTTCTCCGAGGGACAGGGGAGAGCCCAGCCGCCGTGGTGGAGTACCGGCTTCCTCTCAATGACTCCTTCCAAGCGCCCCAAGACCAAACGCCTCATCATCCTCGGCTCGACCGGCTCGATCGGGCAGCAGACGCTCGACGTCGTGCGCGGATCCTGCGGGATGAATCCCGCAGCTTCTCAGCTCCGAACCCGAAGGTCACCGGCGACGCCGCTGTCGTCCGAGGCGAAGTGAACGGACCGAAGTAGCACATGCCTTCCAAGCGCCCCAAGACCAAACGCCTCGTCATCCTCGGCTCGACCGGCTCGATCGGGCAGCAGACGCTCGACGTCGTGCGCGCGCTGCCGGAGCGCTTCCAGGTGCTGGGGCTGGCGGCGGGACGGAACGTCGCGCTGCTGCAGGAGCAGGCGCGCGAGTTCAAGCCGCGCCTGGTCTGGTCCGAGGACGAGCTGGCGCGCTCGACGCTCGAGCGGGCAACGCGGCCGATGGCGCGCTGGACGCCGCTGGCGGAGCAGGCGGCGCATGCGGACGCCGACCTCGTCGTCGTCGGGACGGTGGGGCGCACCGGGCTGGGGCCGACGCTGGCGGCGCTGCGCGCGGGCAAGGCGGTCGCGATCGCGAACAAGGAGGTGCTCGTGATGGCGGGCGCCGTCGTCGGGAAGGCGGCGAAGGAGGGCCGGGGCGAGCTGCTGCCCGTCGACAGCGAGCACAGCGCGATCTGGCAGTGCCTCTGGGGCGAGGAGCGCAACGCGATCGCGCGCATCTTCCTGACGGCGTCCGGCGGCGCGTTCCGCGACTACACGCCGGAGCGGCTCGCCGGCGTGACGGCGGAGGAAGCGCTCCACCACCCGACGTGGCAGATGGGCCGCAAGATCACCGTCGACTCCGCGACGCTGCTGAACAAGGGCTTCGAGGCGATCGAGACGCGCTGGCTGTTCGACGTGCCGCTGGAGCGGATCGAGATCGTGATGCACCGGGAGAGCGTGATCCACTCGATGGTGGAGTTCGCCGACAGTTCGGTGAAGGCGCAGCTCGGCGAGCCGGACATGCGTTTGCCGATCCAGGTCGCGCTCTGCTATCCGGACCGCGCCGAGCGAGCGGCGGCGCGCGCGTTCGATCCGGTGAGCATCGGGACGCTGCACTTCGAGCCGCCGGACTTCCGTCGCTTTCCGGCGCTGGCGCTGGCGCTGCAGGCGGGCAAACGCGGCGGGACATTCCCGGCCGTGCTCGCCGCGGCCGACGAGGTGGCGGTACACCACTTCCTCGCGGGGCGGCTGCGCTTCCCCGACATCGCGGGGCTGCTGGAGGAGTGCCTGTCGGCGCACGACGGGGGCGCCGAGACGGACCTGGAGGCGATCCTGGAGGCGGACGCCTGGGCGCGCGCGTACGCGGACGATTGGGTGAAGGCGCGGGTGTGATGGCGGCGGGTGTCGGAGGGCGCACAACCGTGCGCCCCTACACCGGTGGCCGCCTAGTGCACCGTATGTTCCGCCTGCAGCGGCGGATGGAGCTCCGCCTCCTCCTTCGGCGGACGGGTGCGGCGGACAAGTTCCGCTCTGCCCCTATTGCACGTTCCAGCGCTGGATGTAGGGGCCGGACAGACCTGAAGGTCTGTCCCTACGAGGTCGTCCCTAAAGCGCGGGCGGGTCGCGGTAGGGGAAGGACAGAGCTGAAGGTCTGTCCCTACGAGGTCGTCCCTAAAGCGCGGGCGGGTCGCGGTAGGGGAAGGACTCCTCCTTCGGCGGACGGGTGCGGCGGACAAGTTCGGCTCCGTCCCTATTGCACGTTCCAGCGCTGGATGTAGGGGCCGGACAGACCTGAAGGTCTGTCCCTACGAGGTCTGAAGCTCTGTCCCTACGAGGCCGTGCCACCACGAGGTCGTGCCACAACGATGCATTGCGCTACCATGAGAGCTAGCGCATGAACGTCATCGTCCAGAACCTGCTGCCGTTCGTCGGCATGATCGTCGTGCTCATCGTCGTGCACGAGCTGGGGCACTTCATCACCGCGAAGATCGCCGGCATCAAGGTGCTCGAGTTCGGGCTGGGCTATCCGCCGAAGCTCTGGGGGATCAAACGCGGCGAGACGGAGTACACAATCAACGCGGTGCCGCTCGGCGGGTTCGTCCGGCTGCTGGGCGAGGAGGACCCCGACGACCCGCGCAGCCTGGCCGCGCAGCCACGCTGGGTGCGGCTGGTCGTGCTCGCGTCGGGCGCCGGGATGAACGTAGTGCTGGCGATCTTCCTGTTCAGCCTGGCGCTGATGATCCCGCGCGAGGTGGACGTGAGCCGCGCGCGCATCTCGGAGGTGGTGCCGGAGAGCCCGGCCGCGGAGGCGAGACTGGCGCCTGGCGACGTCATCTTCGCGGTGAACGGCCGCGACGTGGAGAGCGTCTCGGAGCTGGGCTACTCTATCCGGTTGCACCTGGGCCAGACGATCGACCTGCGGATCAAGCCCGCGACCGTCTCCGGGCGCGAGATCGAGGACCCGGACGGCGACGGCTTCGTCGAGGTGCCGGTGCGCGCGCGCTGGTCGGCGGGCGCCTACACCTTTACGTCGGCGATCGCGCAGGGGGCGTCGATCTCGGCGAGCGACGTGCCGCCGTTCGACCTGCCCGTCACCGCGACGAGAGGCTTCGACGACGTGGGGGGTCTCGCGATCAACTCCGACGCCGCGAACGAGGAGCACTTCGAGTACTGCCTCAAGAACTCGTCGACGCTGACGATCACGGAGCGGGCGCTGGGCGGCACGACGGCCGCGGCGCACGACGCCGGCTCGCCGATCGAGCACAAGGTGGCGCAGGGGCCGACGGGCATCCGCATCGGCCCGGCCTACACGCAGACGCGGTCGCTGACCGACAAGGAGCTGGCCGACATCGCGGACGACCTGTCGGAGTGCGACAAGGACAACCCGCCACGGACGGTGGCGGTGCCGTTCAGCGAGTCGCAGTCGGACCCGCCGTGGGTGGCGCTGCCGGAGGGCGCGCGCAAGTCGTTCGAGTCGCTCATCCTGGGGCGGAACGAGCTGATCTCACGCATCCGGGGCGGCGTGGGCGGCTCGGGCGGCTTCCAGGTGACGGGGCCGGTGGGCATCGCGCAGCTCACGGGCGAGGTGGTCGACGAAGCAGGCTGGAAGTCGCTGGTGGACTTCGCGGCGCTGATCAGCATGAACCTGGCGATCCTGAACATCCTGCCGCTGCCGATGCTCGACGGCGGGCGGGTGGTGTTCGTGCTGCTGGAGTACGTGCGCCGGGGCAAGCGCGTCGCACCGCAGAAGGAGGCGATGGTGCACTTCATCGGCCTCGTGGCGATGCTGACGCTGGCGGTGGTGATCACGTACTTCGACGTCGTCCGCATCTTCGAGGGCAACGGGATCATTCGGTAGGGGTCAGTCCTCCGTTATCAGTTGTGAGTGGCGAGCCTAGGGGCGGTCCGCGGACTGCCCCTATATCGCGCTCGTTCGGGTAACCGTTAGCGGAAAACGCCTCTACGCGGCGCCGGCCACGGGGATGCGCGGCCCCAGCTCCGCCGAGCCGCGCATGAGTTGGCCGTCCCGCACCCAGGCGGCGCCCGCCTGCTCGCCCGGGCCGTGCTCCTTCGTGAAGAACTGGAGCTCGGCAAAGCTGAAGACGGAGGCGCCGCCCAGCTCGACGAGCAGGTCCCCGGGCTGAAGGCCCAGGCGGTCCGCGAAGGTGCCCGGCTGGACGGAGCGCACCCGGAGACCGGCGCGCGTCTCGCCGCCGGCGAAGCCGATCCAGCTCCGTACGCCGTGGAGGTGTCGCGGGAAGGCGACGCCGGTCTCCAGGTAGAGGATGAGGTCGGCTATCGTCTCTTCCTGCCCGCGCATCGCGCCGGCCATGTCACGCTCCCAGTCCTCCGTGTCGCCGAACCCCGAGTTGGTGATCGTGATTCGCGTGCCGGACTCGGTCGCTTCGAGGACAACTGTCATCTCCCTGGTCCCCGGCACGACGCCCCAGCCCTCGCGACCGGTGAGCGTGGTCCGCGTCTTGAACATGCGGCCGGGGTCGAAGTCGACGACCTCCGACGTCCGCTGTTCGCCGATGATCTCGGTCTTCATCGACCCGTCGGCGGACACCTCAACGGGGAAGTACCACTTGTTGAGCTCTTCGGGGTCGGTCATCGCCTTCCACGCCCGTTCGACGGGCACAGCGACGACGAACGTCTTCTCGAAGCTTCGACCCATGGAGTCCTGCCCCCTTTCGTGCACAGTCAGCTCGATTGCCTGAGTCATGATTCGCTCCCTTCTACCTCCGGATAGGCTGCCAGCAGGACGCGATACTGCGCCCCGTCCTTGTTGCCATGGCGTTCCAGGAGATCGGCCGTCGCCCGGACGTAGGCCCGTAGGAAGGCCTCGCGATCGGCCTCGCTCGCGAAGCGGGCCTCTGCCACCACGGAGGCGCTGGCGATCTCCTCGCCCTCGAACGCGGCGCGGTCGAGCAGGCCGGCAGCGTCGCGCTGGAGGCGCTCGCCGAGCAGCACGAGGGTCTCGAGAGAGTGCTGGCTGCGGAGCACCTCCAGCCGCCGTGGGTCCGCCCAGGCGACTCGCGGCGACACGAGGAACGTCCGCGCGACGGCGCGATAGACCGATTCGACGAAGTTACCGACGCGCCGCTCCTCGACCTGCTGGACGAGGCCCGCCCGCTCCAGCTCCTTGAGGTGGTAGTTCACCTTCTGGCGGGGCTGGCCGATTCGGCGCGCCACCCTGGCGGCGGAGGCAGGCTCGCGGAGGGACTCGAGGACCTGCACCCGGAGGGGGTGGGCGAGCGCCTGGAGGGTCTCTGGGTCGCGGACGGAGAAGACGGGGTCGGGCCGGCGGCCGCGGCGGCGGGGCCGGGCGCCAGGCTGGGGGACCTGTCGGGCTGCGTTAGACAACATTACCTGTCTAGAAAAGCATAGTTGTCGCGCTTTGTCAAGAGGGTGGGTGGCCTTTTTCTCGAGGCGTTTTGGCGGCGCCGGTCCAGCCGTGGCGACCTAAAGGTCGCCGCTACCGATCGGCATCGGACCCGCGGGTTGAAACCCGCGGCTTCCGTCCGCCTGCGGCGGACAGGTGCGGCGAGCAGGTGAAGGTCGCCGCTATCGATCGCCGTGAACAGCCGGCGTCGAACATCGAGCCTCCAGCTCCCAGCCTCCAGGACCCGCCACGATCCTTCCCCCCACCACCGCGCCGCGCTACCCTGGAGCCGGCATGACGCAGCGGCGGCCCACGAAACCCATTCAGATCGGCGACGTCACGGTTGGCGGCGACGCGCCCGTGGTCGTCCAATCGATGACGGCGACGGACACCGCGGACGTCGAGGCGACGCTCCGGCAGGTGCACGAGCTGGCCGACCTCGGCTGCGAGCTGGTGCGCATCGCGGTGCCGGACAAGGAGGCGACGGCGGCGCTGCCCGAGATCGTCCGGCAAACGCCCGTCCCGCTTGTCGCGGACATCCACTTCGACTATCGCTGGGCGCTGGCGTCGCTCAAGGCCGGCATCCACGCGCTGCGGCTGAACCCGGGCAACATCCGCGACCCCGAGAAGGTGAAGACGATCGTGCGCGAGGCGAAGGCGCGCGGCACGCCGATCCGCATCGGCGTGAACGCGGGCAGCCTGCCGCCGCTGGCGGCGCTGGCGGAAGACGAGCTGCCGCCAGCGATGCACGAGCGGATGGTCGACGCGGCGCTGTGGGAGATCGGCCTGCTCGAGGAGCTAGGCTTCGACAAGATCAAGATCTCGCTCAAGGCGTTCGACGTGCCGACGATGGTCGCGGCCTATCGCGCGCTGGCGCCGAAGGTAGCGTACCCGTTCCACCTGGGCGTGACGGAGGCGGGCACGCCGCGCGCGGGCTCGGTGCGCAGCGCGATCGGGATCGGCATCCTGCTGTCGGAAGGCATCGGCGACACGATCCGCGTGTCGCTCGCGGCCGACCCCAAGGAAGAGGTGCCGGTCTGCTGGGACATCCTCGCGTCGCTCAACCTGCGCCAGCGCGGGCCGACGCTCGTCGCCTGCCCGACCTGCGGGCGGATCGAGATCGAGCTGATCCCGCTCGCGAACAAGGTGGAGGCGCACTTCCAGAAGCTGGGCAAGCCGATTACCGTCGCGGTGATGGGCTGCGTGGTGAACGGGCCGGGCGAGGCGAAGATGGCCGACCTGGGCATCGCCGGCGGCAAGGGGCGCGGCGTGATCTTCCGCAAGGGCCTGGTGGTGAAGACCGTCGACGAGAAGGACTTCCTGAGCGCGCTGATCGAAGAGGGCGACAAGGTGATCGCGGAGCTGGAGGCCGGGGTCGATGGCGTAGGCACGGGCCGCCCGCCAGATCCGGTGATCCCGCTCGAGGAGATCCCGCACGCAGCGCGGAGCCCTCGCTAGCCCGACATGTGGGAGACACTGGGGCTGCTCGGCGTGCTGTCGCTCTGGGGCGCGCTGGGGCTGCTCGGCTGGTGCGCGACGCTGATCCCCACGCGGCGGCCCGCCCCGGCGTTCGCGCTGCCGCTGGCCGTCGCAGGCGCGATCGCGGGGGCGCTGCTGGTACCGGCGCTCGGGGCGAAAGACGCGTTCGGACTTGGGATTAGCCTGCCGGTGGCCGTGGGGGCGGGAGCGATGGTTTCAGCCGCCCTTTCGGTTTGGCCACAGATGGGCACCGATGAACACGGATAGCCACCTCACCCCAGGTCCCGGGCACACGCTGCGTCACGAACAGGTCGCCCCTCTCCCGGAGGAAGAGGGGCACGAGTTGGCCACAGATAGACACAGATGAACACACATAGCGCCCTCACCCCAGGTCTCCGGCACACGCTGCGTCACGAGCAGGTCGCCCCTCTCCCGCGCGCGAGAGAGGGGACGGGGGTGAGGGAGTGCTGAACGCTGATGGCTAACTACTCTCTCTCTACCATGTGGGCGAAGCAGGACCGCTTCCTGGACATCGATCTCTTTGTGCACGCAGCGGAGGCGCTAGGCTACGACGCGATCGAGATCAGCCACGCGACGCCGGAGGAGCCGTTCGACCGGCTGCTGAACGGATCGAGTGCCAAGATAACGAGCATCCACGCGCCGGCGCCGCTGTCGCGCGTCGGCGGCAAGAACAACAGCTCGCTCAACCTGGCGTCGCTCGACGAGGAGGAGCGGCGGCTCGCCATCGATTACACGAAGCGCAGCATCGATCACGCGGCGGCGGCCGGCGCGCGCTACGTCGTCGTCCACCTGGGCGGCGTGGGCAACACGATGTTCGAGTCGGAGCAGCGCGGCCGGAGGCTGTTCGACGCGGGGAAGCGCGACACGGAGGAGTTTGCGGCGGCGTGCCGCGAGACGGTCGAGCGCCGCGCGGAGTCGGCGCCGCCGTACCTGGAGCGCGCGCGAGAGACGCTGGCGGAGCTGGCCGCGCACGCGCGCGAGCGCGGCGTCGCGGTCGGGCTGGAGAACCGCTTCCACCACCACGAGATCCCGCTCGCCGGCGAGGCGCTCGCGCTGCTGAGCGACTACCCGGCGGACCTCGTTGGCTACTGGCACGACGTCGGGCACGCGGAGGTGCAGGCGCGCCTCGGCTACGCCGACAAGCTGTCGTGGCTGGACGCGCTCGGGCCGCGCACGCTGGGGACGCACCTGCACGACGTCGACGGGATCGGCGACCACCGCGCGCCGGGCAACGGCGATGTCGAATGGAGCTACATCGCGGCCGGGCTGCCGGCGACGGCGCTGCGCGTGTTCGAGATCGACCAGCGGCAGCCCGACGACGCGGTCGCGCGCGCGATCCCGTTCCTGCGGGAGCGTGGGGTGGTCTGAACAGTGTGTGGCCTAGCAGGGCACGGAAAAACAGATTCCCACCCGCCCGCCCAGGAAGGTAGTTGAATCTGGGGGACACCCCCAGACCCCCGCCAGAGGGGCGCTGCCCCTCTGGACTCCCCACTTTTCAGCCCCCGCTAGGGGTCAGCGGCTCGCCGAAATCCGAACCTCGCACGTCGAGCACTGAACCTCGAGTTTCGAACGTCGAGATTCCTACCCGCTCAGGTCGAGGCCCATCGCCGGGCGCACGAGCACCTGGTTGACGTGGACGCCGGCCGGCTGAGCGACAACGTAGACGATTGCGCGCGCGATGTCGTCGGGCGAGAGGAGGACGCCGGGATGCTCGCGCAGGATGCGGTCGACGCCGGCCTGGGGCAGGTACTCGCCGCGGCGGACGCCCTCCGCCTCGGGATCGACGCCGAGGGCGCGCGCGGCGTTCTCAAGCGCCTCTTGCGCGAAGTTGCGCGCGAAGTTCGTCAGCGTGCCGCCGGGCATCACCGTCGTCACGCAGATGCCGAGGCCCTGCACCTCCTGGCGCAGGCCGTCGCTGATGGCGTTGACGGCGTGCTTCGTCGCGGAGTAGACCTGGCCGGTGGGGCCGGTCGTCGTGGCGGCGACGCTGGAGACGTTGACGATGTGGCCGCCGCCGCTCGCTTTCATGGCGCGGACGGCCTCGCGGCAGCCGATGAGCAGCGCGAGGATGTTCGTCTCCAGCATCTCGCGCCACTCCTCGGTGTTGCCGTCCGAGATGTTGCCGGGATAGCTGAGGCCGGCGTTGTTGACGAAGACGTCGAGACGGCCGTACTGGCGCACGGCCTCATCGATCAGGCCGGCGACGTCGCGGTCCTTGCGGACGTCGATCACGCGGCCGAGCGCCTTGCCGCCGCCGGACGCAATCGCCTGCACGACGCCATCGAGGGCGTCCTGCTTGCGGCCGCACAGCGCGACCGCGCAGCCTTCCGCGGCGAGCGCCAGCGCCGTCGAGCGGCCGATGCCGCTGCTGGCGCCGGTGACCACGGCTACCTTGCCATCGAGTGTGCCCATGGCTGTACCTCCGTTCGGAATGCCTTGCACGAACCGGCGCATTATAGCAGCGTTCCTTGACCCCCGACGGCAAGCGTCCGTATCCTCGACTCGACATGCGACTCTCCCACCTCCTCGGCCGCCGGCTCCGCGAGGCGCCCACCGAAGCGGAGACGCCCAGCCACCAGCTCCTGCTCCGCGCCGGGCTGGTGCAGCAGGTGGCGGCGGGCGTGTACAGCGCGCTGCCGCTGGGCTGGCGCGCCTTCCGCAAGATCGAGCAGATCATCCGCGAGGAGATGGACGCCGCGGGCGGCCAGGAGCTGCGGATGCCGGCGATGCAGCCCGTCGAGCTGTGGGAGGCATCGGGCCGGCGCGAAACGTACATCCCACCGCTGTTCGTCGTCAAAGACCGGCGCGAGCGCGAGCTGGCGCTGGGGCCGACGCACGAAGAGGTGGTCACCGAAATCTTCAAACACCAGGTGCAGAGCTATCGCGAGCTGCCGGTGCTCCCCTACCAGATCCAGACGAAGTTCCGGAACGAGGTGCGCGCGCGCGGCGGGCTGATCCGTCTGCGCGAGTTCATCATGATGGACCTCTACTCGTTCGACGCGGACTGGGCCGGCCTGGACGCGAGCTACGACCGCATGGTCGAGGCGTACAAGCGGGCGTTCGATCGGTGCGGCCTGCCATTCGTCATCGTGCACGCGGACTCGGGCGCGATCGGGGGGAAGGACAGCCAGGAGTTCATGCATCTGACCGACGTCGGCGAGGACACGGTGCTGGTCTGCGAGCGCTGCGACTACGCGGCGAACACCGAGAAGGCCGACCATCGCAAGCTGCGGCTGCCGGCCGAAGAGCTGAAGCCGCTCGAGGAAGTCGCCACGCCGAACGTCAAGACGATCGACGCGCTCTGCAAGTTCCTCGGCGTGCCGCAGGAGCGGACGCTGAAGGCAGTGTTCTACGCGGCCACGGGCGAGCCCGTGTTCGTCGCGATCCGCGGCGACCTGGCCGTCAACGAGACGAAGCTGCGGAACGCGCTCGGCGGGGCAGAGCTGCGGCTGATGGCCGACCGCGAAGTCGAGGCGGCCGGGCTCGTCGCCGGCTCGGCGTCGCCGGTCGGCCTCAAGGAACGCGTCAAGCGCGAGATCCGCATCGTCGCGGACGACTCGGTACTGGAGTCGCACAACCTGGTCGCGGGCGCGAACACGCCCGACACGCACCTGCGCAACGTGAACTACGGGCGCGACTGGCAGGCCGACATCGTCACCGACATCTCGCTGGCGCGCGAGGGCGACCCGTGCCCGCAGTGCCACCAGGGCGCGCTTACGGCGCACCGCGGCATCGAGATCGGGCACGTCTTCAAGCTCGGCACGATCTACACGGAGAAGCTCGGCGCGACGTTCCTCGACGCCGGCGGCCAGCAGCAGCCCGCCGTGATGGGCTGCTACGGCATTGGCATCGACCGGCTGCTGGCGGCGGTGCTGGAGGCGAACCACGACGAGCGCGGCATCGTCTGGCCGGCGAGCGTGGCGCCGTACGCGGTGCACCTCGTCGCACTCAACATCGACAAGCCGGGCGTGCGCGACCAGGCGGAGCGGATCTACCAGGAGCTGCTCGACCGCGGGGTGGAGGTGCTCTACGACGACCGCGACGAGTCGCCGGGCGTGAAGTTCGCGGACGCGGACCTGCTGGGCATGCCGCTGCGCGTCACGGTGAGCCCTCGCACGCTGGAGAAGGACAGCATCGAGCTGAAGCGGCGGTCGGAGTCGGAGACGGCGCTGGTGGGGCTGGCGGAGGCGGTGGGGCGGGTGGCGGAGGCACGTGGAAGCTAGACAAGAAGCACAGGTCTCCAGGCGAAGGCCGTGATCGTTCTTCTCGTCGTGTTGTTCTTCGCCGCGCTGATCACCCTGACGATCGGCCTGCTCGCTGGTCGTCGTTCCGACGGCCGGTGGAAACCTCTCTGGATCCTGGTAGCTCCGTCGGCGCTCGTGGTTACCGCTTTGTTAAGCCTCTACGGGTACTACTTGTGGGGGTTGGCGCATGCTCCCTGAATCAATCGGCAGGGAGCAGGGTGCTCGCTAACCGCGCCCCCGGCCCCTACCCAGCCGCCAGGCGCAGAGCGCGAGGGCGCAGGCGACGGCGAAGCCGCCGAGGGCCTGCGCCAGCAGCCAGCCGGCGCGCGGCGCGACGTCCGGCGGCAGACCGTCGCCGCCAAGCATGGTGATAAGCACCGGCGCGACGAGCAGCGCGCAGACGATCGCGAACGGGGCGATCGCGCGGGGCGCGCTGCGGACGAGCTGGGCCATCCCGGTGCTCCCTTCCGAATGCCATGGTGCCACTACCGAGGGAGACCGGCTATCGGGGAAGGCCCGTATTTCCGAGGGTCAGGGGCCAGGGGCCAAGGGCCAGGGAGGCCGAGCCTGGAAAGGCCCGGCTACTGATCGTCCGAGGGTCAGGGGCCAGGGGCCAAGGGCCAAGGAGGCCGAGCCTGGAGCAGGGTGCTGAAAACAGATGTCTGCCGTTCCCACCCGCCCGCCGAGGAAGGTAATGGAATCTGGGGGACACCCCCCAGGCCCCCCGACAGGGGGCTCCACCCTCTGCACCCCGGGAAAGGCTCGGCTACGGATGGTCGAAGGGGCAAGGGCCAGGGCCAAAGGCCAAGGAGGCCGAGCCTGGAATGGCCCGGCTACGGTTCGGCCGCACCCCTCAGCGATCAGCTATTAATTGTCAGTTTGAGCTTTGCGCGCGACGAGGAGGAGGTTCACGCGCAGGGCGGCGAGGGCGTCGATGCGGTTGACGGTGCGCTCGTAGGCGACGCCGAGGGCGTACGGGAGCACGTGGAACGCGAGGTACTCCGGCTCCGTCTCGAAGCGCTCCAACCGCTCGACCGTGAGGCCGGCGTCCGTAGCGAGGGAGCGCAGGCGGCCGGCGGTGTTGGCGCGATAGACGGTCGGAAAGATGTCGCGCGCGTCGACACCGCGCCAGCGGTTGAGCGCGACGTGCAGCCGGTGCGGCGCCAGCCGCGCGACGAGCGGGACGTAGTGCCAGCGGTTCGGCGTGAGCAGGAGGAGCCGGCCGCCCGGCCGGAGCACGCGGGCCAGCTCGCGGAAGACGGCCTCGGGCTGGGTGAGGTGCTCCGCGACGTGGCTGACGACGATCAGGTCGAACGTCTCCGCGCATAGCGGCAGACGGGCGAGGTCGCCCTTGAGCGCGTCATCGATGTTCTCGTTGCCGCGCGGCTCGTCGGTGACGTCGACGCCGACGACGCGGCGCACGCGGCCGGCCAGTCGATGCTGGAAGACGCGTCCGCTGCCGCAGCCGGCGTCGAGGACGACGTGGCCGGGCCGCGCGTACTGGTCGATCGCGTCCTGCAGGCGGTCGTACATGCCGCGGAACGCGGGCGGGTAGAAGCGCCGTCGCAGCGCCTCCTTTCGCCAGCCGAAGCCGAGGAAATGCATGACGAGGCCATCGTAGGCGCGCAGGGCGACGCGAACAAGGGAGGGGCGCGTGCGCGGCGCGGACGTTAGCCGCCGGCGACGGCGGGGACGATGCTCACCTCGGCGCCTGCCGCGAGGGCGGTCTGGAGGCCTGAGAGGAAGCGGACGTCCTCGCCGTTGACGTAGACGTTGACGAAGCGGCGCAGCTCGCCGGTCTCATCGCACAGGCGCTCCTTGAGGCCGGGGTAGTCGCGCTCGAGGACGTCGATCAGCTCGGCGAGCGTACCGTCGTGCTCGGCGGTGAGCGTGTCCCGCTCGTTGGTGAGCTTGCGCAGCGGCGTCGGGATGCGAACGGTGATTGGCATGATGGTCTCCGAATCAGCAAGGCTCCGGCGCGCCGTACCGACTCCAGGAATAGGGATATTCACCCCGCAAGTCGACGATGCCAGCATGCACCGGGTTTTCAAGAATATAGCGTACCACGTCATGAACGTCTTCCTCACGACGGAGGATGTGATCGTAGTAGCTCTTCTGCCATAAGCTGGGAGGAGGAGTGGCGGTCGTAGGGGAGGCCTGAAGGCCTCCCGCGGCATAGCGATTTCGGAACCACCACCCAGTCCGCTGCTTGAACCGATGAATGAACCGGACAAGGTCTGAGCCCTCGTCGCTGGATACGAGGACGTGGAGGTGGTCCGGCATGAAGCAGTAGGCCTCCAACTCGAAGGCCGTCGCGACGCAGGCCGCGCGCAGCTCATCCACGCAACGCTGGACGATCCTATCGCGTCGGAACCAGGGACGCCTTCCTTCAGTCGCAATCGTTACGAA
>Ga0326597_10002321_pt1 | contig 28563 bp, 33 predicted proteins | sample RVTome_12_FD_203789 | JGI IMG/M metagenome (GOLD analysis project Ga0326597, IMG submission 203789) | Soil microbial communities from uranium-contaminated site in the Upper Colorado River Basin, Wyoming, United States - RVT100D185 | ecosystem: Environmental > Terrestrial > Soil > Contaminated >... | reverse complement strand
CGTCGGAGTTGCGAGAGTACCCCTCACCAGTAAGGGTTGGACATCTTGCCCTGAGCAGGAGGGGAAAAGCACCTAAGGCCGGTTCCAGGATGCGGGTGGGTGCGCGAGATCGCTCGAGGGACCTGGTGATCTGTGTTGGGGGGTCCTGTACGTGTCCACCTGCTGTGAAGGCCCGCTGTATCGATCGCTCTAAGTCCGTAGCTGAAGTCTGTGGCGCAAGATGCCTCTAGCCGCCGAGGAGGAGGGAATATCTCCACGCGTTACCAGGGGTCGACAGCGAGTCCACGGAGTCACCTCAGCTTCCAGGGGCAAGGGCCGATACGCAGCATCCCACCAGCTCCCGCAGGGGAGGGTTCGGACTGGGCCTCCACCCCAACGCCAGCACCGCTGGCGTGTCGACGTCGAAGATGACAACGGCAGCAAGGCTTGCGTCGGCGTCCGCGGTCATCGACTGCGACAAGATGCCACCCCCAGGCCACGCCGGGCCAGCTCGGCAACGGTTTCGGGAGAGCTCGCCTCGATGACAATGTCGGTGGCGAGGCACGCCCTCGTCGCATGCCCGCTCGAGCACGGTTCGAACCCCACTGCCTCCGGCATACAGGTCAGCGGCTGGGTGACGTCTCGGCCAGAGGCATCGAATCGGCACCCACGGAGAGATCGCCTGGAGGAGCCCAACCACCGCGACCAGTCGGTCGCTGACGATCGGGAGGGACTCGAGATCAGCGGGCGGCGTCGACGCCCAACCGATCAATGCCAGATCGAGGCTGCGGTCACGGAGCCGATCGACCATCCGATCCGAAGTGTCCTCGGTCAGGGTGATGTCCACCTCGGATGCGCCCGATGGAACCCCGCCAGCGCTTCGAACAGGGGGCGCCACCGTACGCCAACCACCATGCCAACCTGCTCGTGTACCCGATCGTGGTCGGAGGCGGTATGACTCGGCTTCTTTCCGCCGGAGGAGACAACCATTCCGATGAGATTGGTGGGCTCACAGACGTTCAAGAGCGGTGTGCTGAACCTCACCTAGGCCCCTGCCCCGGGACTGAGACCCAGGGTGGACTGGCTCGCCCAACGTCGCCCGTGTCTTCAGACATCCCTTTAGGTTCGCGTCGGACACGGCAAACTCTCGGCGCAGAACGCCGCGCTGAGTGGTGGTCAACCTGAGCGCATTCGTGGCGACATGCGCTGCGGGTCGCTTGGTGGGGTGGGCGACGTTGTGTGCGTTTGCCACCGGGACGTCGGGGGCGGTGTCGTGAGCGAGAGGTCGGAAAGGACGACGACACGAGCCAACATCCGGCCACCTGCACCTCAATCGGCACCGAGAAACTTGACGTGCGAGGACGCCAGGCGCTAACAGTCCCGCAAGGGAAAGCGGTAGCGAGAGGAACAAGCACGATGGCCCAGTTCGGCACCTACGACCCGACCATCCACACCTTCCAGCCCAACGGCTACGTGCTGGGTTTCCAGGAGATCGACCAGACGCAGGTCGCGGTCGTTGGCGGCAAGGGCGCGCACCTGGGGGAGCTTTCGCGGATCGAAGGCGTCCGCGTGCCGGCTGGCTTTTGCGTGACGACGGACGCCTTCCGGCGGATCATGGCGGAGGCGCCATCGATCGACGATCGGCTCGATCAGCTGTCGCGCCTGAACCCGGACGACCGGGAGGCGATCCGCACGCTCAGCGCGGAGATCCGCCGGACCCTCGAAGGGATTGCCATCCCTGACGATCTGGCGGCGGCGATCACCCGCGAGGTCGCCCGCCTCGGCGAACAAGCCGCCTACGCCGTCCGATCGAGCGCGACGGCGGAGGACTTGCCGACGGCCTCCTTCGCAGGCCAGCAGGACACGTACCTGAACGTCGTGGGGCCGGCGGCGATCCTCCAGCACGTCAGCCGGTGCTGGGCCTCGCTCTTCACCGAGCGGGCCGTGACCTACCGTCTGCGCAACCGCTTCGACCACCGGAAGGTCCACATGGCCGTGGTCGTCCAGCAGATGGTCTTCCCGCAGGCGGCTGGCATCCTGTTCACCGCCGACCCCGTCACGTCCAACCGGAAGGTTTCCTCCGTGGAGGCCAGCTTCGGCCTCGGCGAGGCTCTCGTCTCCGGCATGGTGAACGCGGACGTCTACAAGGTGCGGGACGGCGAGGTCGTCGACAAGGCGGTCGCCACCAAGCAGGTTGCCATCCACGCCTCGCCCGCAGGCGGGACGCAGGAACAGCCGATCGAGCCGGAGCGGCAGGACTTGCCGGCGCTGACGGATGGGCAGGTGGTGCAGCTCGCGCAGCTGGGCCGGCGGATCGAAGCGCACTTCGGCCGCCCCCAGGACATCGAATGGTGCCTGGTCGACGATGACTTCCAGATCGTCCAGAGCCGGCCGATCACCACACTCTTCCCCATCCCCGCGGCCGGCGACCGGGAGAACCACGTCTACGTCTCGGTCGGTCATCAGCAGATGATGACCGACCCAATGAAGCCCCTGGGGATCTCCATGTGGCAACTGACCGCCCTCCGGCCAATGTACGAGGCCGGCGGAAGGCTGTTCGTCGACGTCACCCAGGGCCTGGCGTCGCCGATGAGCCGCGCCGGCCTACTGGAGGTCATGGGGAGAGGCGATCCGCTGATCAGGGACGCGTTGGAAACCATCCTCGATCGCGGCGACTTCATCCCGTCGCTCCCGGACCAGGGTCCAGCAGGGCAGCCCGCCGGCGGCGCGCCCGCCCCGATCGAGACCGATCCGGGCATCGTCACCGACCTGATCGAACGCAGCCAGGCGTCCATCGCCACTTTGCAACGCGACATCCGGACGAAATCCGGGCCGGCGCGGTTCGACTTCCTCTTGGCGGCCTTCCAGGAGCACAAGCGAGTCCTGGGCGATCCGCGGAGCATGCAGGTGATCATGGCGGGGATGGAGGCGACGTGGTGGCTCAACGAGCAGCTGCAGGAGTGGCTGGGCGAGAAGAACGCGGCCGACACGCTCACGTTGTCCGCCCCCAACAACGTCACGTCGGAGATGGGGCTGGCGCTCCTGGACGTCGCCGACGTGATCCGCCCGCATCCGGAGGTGGTCGCCTTCCTGCAGGACGTCGAGGACGAGGGCTTCCTTGACGAGCTGGCCAAGCTCCCGGGCGGGCAGGAAGCGCGAGACGCCATCCGGGCCTACCTCGATAGGTACGGCATGCGCTGCGTCGGCGAGATCGACATCACGAGGCCACGCTGGAGCGAACGCCCCACCACGCTGGTGCCGGTGATCGTCGACAACGTCAGGAACTTCGAGCCGGGCGCTCGCAAGCGGCGCTTCGAGCAAGGGCGCCAGGAGGCGGAGAAGAAGGAACAAGACGTCCTCGAGCGCTTGCGGGCCCTGCCGGACGGGGAGCGGAAAGCCGAAGAAACCAAGCGGATGATCGACCGGGTCCGGACCTTCATCGGGTACCGGGAGTATCCGAAATATGCCATCGTCAGCCGCTACTTCGTCTACAAGCAGGCCCTGCTGGAAGAGGCCGACCGCCTCGTGCAAGCCCACGTGCTTGGTGAGACCGAAGACATCTTCTACCTCACGTTCCAGGATTTCCACGAGGTCGTGCGCACGAACCAAGTGGATGACCAGCTCATCCGCCGCCGCAAGGACGAGTTCAGGTCGTATCAAGCGCTCACGCCGCCCCGGGTGCTCACGTCGGATGGCGAGGTCATCGCCGGGGCGTACCGACGCGACGACGTGCCGGCCGGCGCGCTGGTCGGCTTGCCGGTTTCCGCCGGGACCGTCGAGGGGCGGGCCCGCGTCATCCTGGACATGGCGGAGGCCGATCTCGAAGCGGGCGACATCCTGGTCACGGCCTATACGGACCCCAGCTGGACGCCCCTGTTCGTCGCGATCAAGGGCCTGGTGACCGAGGTGGGGGGCCTGATGACCCACGGCGCAGTGATCGCACGGGAGTACGGCTTGCCGGCCGTCGTGGGGGTGGAGCAAGCCACCCGGCTGATCCGGGATGGGCAGCGGATCCGCGTGCATGGAACGGACGGGTACGTCGAGATCCTGCCCTAGCCGGGCCAGCCCGACAGGTAGCCGGGCGGTCCGACGGCCGGGCCAGGACCTTCACCCGACCCACCGCTACGCATGGCCGAGAGAGTTCGACTTCATGGCCCGCATCGCCGGTCTCATCCTCCAAGAACGATGGAGCGACTGGCACCGCACTCCCTTCACCGCCGACAGCCCATTCCACGTATCGGTCTGGGAAAAGACCCGCACCTGACCGTCGATTGCCACAGTCGCCGAGAAAACACCTACGCCAGCCCACCGCGCGCAGATCACCAGATATCGGACGAGAACGCCCGCATCGCCTAACCGAACCGATCGGCACCTCGTGCGCTACCGACCCGTGTTGTTCTGGTCACCGTCCGTTGCTGGCTGCGCCGGCTTGGCTGGTTTGCGGCGCCCCGTGCCGGTTCCACTGGCTGTCAGGCCTCCGTGGGTTGGTGCGCTAGGACGCCGCGTTGGAAGGCGTCGATGAAGCGGTCGGGTTCGTTGGCGTCGGCGGTGTCCGGTCCTACGACGAGCCGACTGACACCGATCCGCTCGTAGGCCTCGACTACGTCGAGCGTGACCTGGCCCGGAGCGGCGACGGTGATCTCGAGTGGCCCCAGCATCGCTGGTCGGGGCTGGGACTCAGCGAGGTCCTCCAGGTGTTGGATCAGTTCGCGAGTCTGGTCTGGCGGGGTGAGCCAGCCGAACCAGCCATTGCCGACGCGTGCCGCTCGAGCAAGCGCTGCTCGCGAGTGACCTCCGACCACGATCGGAGGGTGCGGATCCTGCACCGGTGCCGGGAACTGAACGACATCACCGTCCGCTCCTTGTCCCCCTCGCGCTCGCGGTCCCGCCCAGAGTTCTCGTATCCGAGCCAAGCCGTCGTCGGCTCGACTTCCCCGTGCGGACATCGGGACACCAAGCGCCGCCAACTCCCCTTCGATGTGGCCCACACCGACACCGACGATCAGACGCCCCTCCGACAAGACGTCTAGTGATGTCAACTGCTTCGCCAGCAGTACCGGGTTTCGCTGAGGAATCACCAGAACGCCAGCCGCGAGCCGCACCGTCGATGTCACCGCGGCGAGGTAGAACAAGGCCGCGAGCACTTCCAGCCGCGGCTCCTCTGCCCCGGGAAGACCAGACGGCAACGCGATGTGATCGCCCACCCACAACGACTCGAACCCAGCATCCTCGGCGGCGCGCGCCCCTACGGGCGAGAACGTCGGGTGCGATCCCTGGCCCCCGATGCAGGCCAAACAGCCCGAACTTCACTCCATGCCTCCGGTCCTCGCCGAGTCGACCGGCAGCCACACGGACACCCGGCACATGGCCCCGACACGACCGAGGCTACTTACCCGCACCGCTCGGGCTCACCACATACCGGTCAAGAACGCACGCCAGCGCGAACCGCCCACAGCGGCACATCGTGCGCAGTCACTTCGACTTGCTCAGCCGACTGCTCGTAGAAATGGACATATGAAGGACTGGTGGCCGAATCGGATACTGCCTGCGACAGTCGCGCTTGTTGCCGCGAGGCTCCTCTAGATCACGTTCTCCGGAGGGCCTGACGCGGCGGTCATCGCCTTCGGTGCAGTGGTGGGCGGTATACCAGCGCTCTACTTCCTTGCGGTGCATGCAGTCGGGTTCGGGTATGGCTTACTGGGCCGTGAACCATCAAAGAAGACAAGATGGAGTTCGATGTGGGCTGGCACGCCGGTCTGACGCGGGCTGGACGTACCGAGGGTTAGGTCCCGACCGCAATCAACAAACGCGCTCCGATCACCGAATACCGCGCCATAACACTCACGTCATCGACCTCCACCAGATCGGCACGACTGCGCTCGCTTTAGCTCGAGTGATCCATCAGCAAGTAGTGCTCGGCCTTGAAGAAGGCGGGACCGGGGTCGAGGCCGCTGGCCAACTCATCGACCGCCTCCTGCTGAGAGACCAACCGTGGTGACTCCAGCCGGTGCTCTCCTCCATCGACCCGAAGGGTCGCCGTGCCCGCCTCAAGGATGTTTCGGAGCCAATCCGAGCCAGGTCCGTATCGCACCACGAGCACGTAGCCCCGTTTCGTGGGATGGGCATCGAGCGGGGTCTGATAAAGGGTGCCCGAGGCTCTCCCGACGTGGATCACGATCGGTCTCTTACCCCGTCTGAGCTCTCTCGGGTTGAAGACCCGCTTGTTGATCTTTGCCAGCCACTTTGGGTAGGGCATTGCTCGACGCTCCGCCTGGTGTACGGCCTACTCGACAACCTACTCCCGGCTCCTGCGGTGGGTTCATCTGCACAGAGCAGCTGATCTGGATGAATAACGATCCTGCTGCCCAGGCGCAGGGAACGGCACTTCGGCGTGCGGTTCCCAAACTGCCGCGTAGCGAGCGGCCCGGTGAGCAGTTCAGTCATGTCGTTTTGCGCACGATCCGCCGTTGTGGAATGGGTGCGAGCGTGCGTGATGTGCCGAGGTAGTGTGCAACGACGGGCACGATGACGACGCGTCTGCATCGTCGGTCATCGCTTGAGCGAAGATGGAATCGTGACTGGGGTTCGGCTCGACCTTTCAGCGACGTCGCGTGTGCAAGCGGCGAAGGCGGCGCCGATTGGACACTGGATCTGTCCGCGGGGCCGATCGATGCGCTTCCGGATCAGGTTGGCGCGATCCTCGTACGCATCACACAGTGGTTCTTGCCCTTGGGCCGCTCGTACTCGAAGCCAGCCTGTTCGAACAGGCTTCGGGTGCCGTTGTAGAGGAACGAGGCCGAGACCTTCTTTCCGTGGGTATCTTGCGGGTACCCCTCCACGACGCCACCACCCGCCTCCGCGATGAGGTCCAGCGCACCCCGCAGGGCGACCGCTGATACACCCTCGCGCCGGTAATCCCGGTCCACGAAGAAGCAGGTGAGCCGGTAGTCCGGGAGCTCGACTAGCCCGGCCTCATACTCCTTGCGGTGATAGATGCGGGGCAACTCCTCCGGGGTGCCGTACTGGCACCACCCCACAGCGCGATCACCGTCGAAGACCACCGAGGCGTGTGCCTGACCCTCGTTGACCAGTCGCTGCTTCAGCGCGCCATTGCCCTCGACACTCTGTCCCCTCTCAGGGGACTTCGGGTGGAACCAGAGGCACCAGCAACCACCCCAGACACCGTTGTGCCGCTCGACCAGCCGGGCAAAGGCGTCCCAGGTGTCGGGGCGAAGCGGTTTGACCGTGTACTCAGCGACGTCGGCAGCGTAGACCCAATAGCGGACGGCGGGCGTCCGGTATGTCGCCGCCTCGCAAATCCCATCGACGTCGGACAGCCCCGCTCCGTTTCGGCATCGGGAAAGGGGAAGAAGCAGTCGGACTCACATCGGCCAGGACATGACAACAGTTCTGTAGCGGTATCGCTCATATCTGAGACCGCAACAGATCGGCATGCGTATCACGTATGCGGCGGCGCCGGTCGCCCCCAATGCCGGTCATCGAGTGAAGGATCTTCGGCTCTTAAGATGAATCCTTGGTGAGCCGGAAGCTGGTTACGGGCCTGCTTGTGATAGGTGGTGTCCTTCTGCTTCTAGTCGTCGTGCTCGCCCTGTCTATCCCGTCAGGATCTATCACCACTTCGGAGGACGGTACCCACACGCTGGAGATCGCCATGCTCTCCGTGCCAGTTGCCGAAACCGAGCCATTGGTGGAAAGTCCAGACCAGTTTCTCGGAGTGCCGCATCCCGACCCAGAGTTCGACACGAGCGGGTTTGGTCCCGACCTCACTCTCCAGCAGGACACCTCCGACCTCCCGGCGTTGGATCCAGAGGAGGTGCTTCGAGCCGTCTACCTCGGGGACGACGTCGACGGAGACCCTTACTACATCTGGCATAGCGGATCACCCGATCTGAGGAGGATGATCGGCCAGATCATCGCCGATTTCGGCGCTGTCGGGCGTTTGGAGACGAGTTATGGAACCGAGGAAGTTGGTGAGGCGTTGTGGGAGAACTCACCGGAGAAGACCATGGCCGAAATGGGCCTTACCACTGGCTCCATCTCCACCTCGCCTGAGGGGACCACCTTCACCGTCGAGTGGCACGCGTTACCCGAAGACGTTGCTGTCGTCGTCCTATATCAGGACGGCGGGCCCGTCGGCTGGCAACGTCCGGTCAGCGGGTCGGCAGCCTTCCAATTCGATTACGGACTAGACGAAGATGCGTTTGAGCTAGACGGTGAGATGGTCGCCCTGACTGCAACGGGCGAGGAGTGGAATCGCTTCGTTCTCTTTCCAGGCTAGCGCCGATCACCTGGTCCTGAGCCATAACGAGCCGTTCGCAACTCTGCACAGACCGCCGGCATTTCGTGCGCTCGGTTGTTGCGTCTTCGCTTGTCTGCTCGGTAGAGATCTACCTGCTAAGGGTTCGGGCTAGCGATTCAAGGGATTGAGCGGCGCTGGCCCGCCACCAACGCACAAGCCTCGACAACCGGCTAGAGAACGTGGCCCTGACAGGTCTTTGGCTGGCTGTCGGCTTAGACCCATGCCATTCGGTGGCCAGGTCGGCAAGGCCACCTGTGATGAACGTGGCGAGACGCCCTGCTTCCTTCGCCGTCAGATGCGAGGTCCCGACGCAGGTGTCGCCACGCCAGAGGCTGACGACGACGAAACCTGACTCCCGATGCCATGTGGCTCTGAGAGCCGAGTGGTCACCATCAGCGATGAACTCTCGACGGTGCTCCGAAAGAGGGTGAACTTCGCCCACGGTTCTACTCCTGTTATTTCACTGGGGCGTGGAGGTTGACGCTTTCATCACTAGCTGCAAGCTACCACCTGCGTGAGGTGGGGTCGCCAGTGCGCAACCGACTCGGCGGACATGGATGACGAGGGGTTTCGTGAGAGGACAACCTAATCGGAAGGAGTCGGGGGCTGGGTGGTGGACAACCACGGGATCGGTCAACGATCTCACTCCAGCTTGTAGTTACCTGACCTGTGTGGCCTCCCGGGGCAATGGGATGACGTGGACCGACATTTCCGGCTTGACCATCCCGCGGAGCCGGACTGCAAACTGGCGGTGGCGTGGCTGTGTTTCGTCGATCGCCACCACGATCTGGTGGTCCATTCCCGACCCGGTCGCATCTAGGAGGCATTCGGCGGGGGGATGCCCACCAAAACAAATGGCGACAAGGCCGCTGGTCGGGTTTGGGAGCCGACCGCTGAGGGAGACGTCGACGGCGGTCACGCCTAATTCGGTGTCGGAGACGAACGGGGGCGAAACCACGACTGTTGGGTTGAAGGGGGCAGGAAGCCCCTCCTGAATGCCGTCTGTTGGAGTGGCTCGTCTTGTCATTTCTTGCCGAACCTCCTCGAAGTGATCGACCGCCCGGATCTCAGCGGAAGGTCACGCGTGAGGCGCGTGACCGATCCACTGGGTGCGCTCTCGGTGTCATCCTCCGATGGAAAGAATGTCTGCTGTCATCGTCGGCGCGTGGCTCATGCAGACGATCTTGTAGTGGCCGGTCTGGTCGGCGGTGAAGCTGACCGTGTCCTCTCGCCCCCGGTTGATGGTGAACGACTCGACTACCGTGGAACCGTCAGGGGCTTGCACGAGCATCGTGTGCTCGTCGCCGTTCACCCCGAAGATTCGTAATGTCACCTGGTCACCCTGCACCACGGACATGGCTCCCGGGGAGTACATGTAGGTGCCGACCTGCCACTTGTCTGGGTTTTCCGGGTCGAACTCACCTGGGGGCGTATAGCCGTAGCCCGCAGACAGTGTGGCGGGATCGGTGTCAGGAGGGTCGATTCCGTCTGTGGCTCCTTTGACTTCGATCAGCTGAACGTCGAATGTGACGTCGCTCGGAGCCGCACTCGTTGTGGAGCCGCAGGCGGCGAGCACCACCCCAGCGATCGCAGCGAACATGGCCAGACGTTGGGGTTTCATGATTGTCTTCCTTTCGGTCGGACCCAGCATCGTGCCCGGTCGTCTTGTGGCTATGAGATGAAGTTATGGCAGGCCGGGATCAGCGGGTAGGGGCGCACGTCGAGAGTCTTTTGGGAGATAGGTCCGGGCGGGGTTCCGACCTTGGTCGGAGGCCATTCTCCGTAATATGAAGTCATTCCAATCCGGCAGGGCCGGTGCGTATCCCAGTGCTAGGCAGACTCAACTTCACCGGTCAGTTCGTTGTCTTCAGCCTCGCCGTCCTGTTAATGGGGATGTTCACCATCGGGTTCTGGGTGCAGTCCGCTGTCGAGCAGGCCGTGATCAGCCGCACTGCCGGGGTGACCGCGCTGTATATGGACAGCTTTGTGAGCCCACTGGTCCAGGACCTGCCGGAGCAAGTGGAGCTCTCCGCCTCGCAGAGGTCCGATTTGGACCGGCTGATCACTCGCACTCCGCTTGGATCCCAAGTTGTCTCGTTCAAGATCTGGTCTCCCGAGGGCGAGATCCTGTACAGCCCCAACTCGGAGCTGATCGGCCGCAGATTCGAACCGGGCGTCGACCTGCAGCGGGCTTTCTCTGGGGAAGTGGTCTCCAATGTGACCAGTCTCACTGACGCGGAAAACGTATACGAGCGGGCCAACTGGGGGAAACTGATCGAGACCTACGCTCCCATTCGGAGCGAAGGATCAGGGTCGGTGTTCGCGGTCTCCGAGTTCTACCAGTTGCCCGATGCCCTCGAATCCGAGGTGCGGAGCGCGCAGATCCGCGGCTGGGCCATCGTCGGCGTCGCGACCGTGGCCATGTATCTCCTTCTCGTGGGCATGGTGCGTCGAGCAAGCACAACAATTCGGCTGCAGCAGGCAGACTTGCTTATAAGAGTCAACGACCTCCGCAACGCTCTCGATGAGAACAGGTTTCTCCAGGCCCGCGTGAGCAAGGCGGCGGCGCGGACCACGACGCTCAACGAGCAATTCCTCCGGCGGATCTCCACGGACCTCCACGACGGCCCGGCCCAAGATGTGGCGCTCGCACTGCTACGAATCGAGGAAATCGCCGAGGTCATGGTCGGCAACGGCTATGACACTCGTGACGATGTGGACAGGTTGCGCACCGCGCTCGGCTCAGCGCTGGCCGACATACGTGCCATCACCCAAGGTCTCACGGCGCCCAGCGTCGAGAACCTAACCCCGTGTGAAGCGGCCCGACGTGCGGTGACGGACTTCGAACGCATCTCGGGTGAAACCGTCATGACCGAGTGTCAGGGACCATCCATACCCGCACTCGCGCCAGTGAACATCACGATCTATCGGGTCGTCCAGGAGTCATTGGCGAACAGCCTCAAGCACGCTGGGGCTGCGTCCAGGATGGTTCGCGTTTCTGGGACCGAGACCCGAGTCGAGGTCGATGTCTCTGACGACGGCCCGGGATTCGATCCCAGCGAAGTCTCTGACGGAGCGACGTTGGGTCTCGCCGGGATGCGGGAACGCGTCGAGCTGTTGGGAGGTACGTTCACAGTCACCAGCCGACACGGCGACGGCACCGTGGTCGAAGCGACCTTGCCCCTGACTCCGGCGGGTGTCGATGTCTGACCGGCTGCGTGTCATCGTTGCCGACGACCACCCGCTCTTCCGAGAGGGTGTAGTCCACTCGCTATCGTCCGAGCCCGACATCGAAGTCGTTTCCGAAGCAGGCAGCGGCGAGGAGGCCGTGCGGCTGGCCACGGAGCTGATCCCAGATCTGGTGGTGCTAGATCTCGGAATGCCCAAAGGCGGAGGAATCGCAGCAACTCGCCAGATAGCCGCCTCCTGCCCGGCGACGGCGATCCTCATCCTCACCGTCTCCGAGGACCCCGACGATCTCCTGCAGGCGCTCAAGGCCGGCGCCCGCGGTTACGTGCTCAAAGGCGTTCCGGCACACGGCCTCGTCCACGCGGTGCGGGCGGTCACGGCCGGAGAGGTATACGTCGCTCCTACCCTTGCCAGCAGCATCCTCCATGAGATGACCCGTCCCACGGTCGATCCGTTCGACCAACTCACACCCCGGGAACGAGAGATCCTGGAGCTGGTCGCCAAGGGGCAGACCAACCGCGAGATCGGCGAAGAGCTCTACCTGGCCGAAAAGACCGTAAAACACTACATGACCAATGTGCTGCAAAAACTCCACGTCCGAAGCCGGGTCGAAGCAGCCCTACTCGCCCAGCGACGTGAACTAGAAGGCGAATAAGGGTCTGAGGAGCCCTTGACCCGCCAGCCAGCTGGCGGTGGGAGTGAATTCCGAGCCAACTTGGCTGGGCTGACGGCTGACACCAGGTCGTCGGCCACGAAACGCTGCAGCGACGAACAATCTTGAGCTACTCACCCACCCGCACTACACCCTCCCGCGACCTAGGACTGCGGCGGGTCCCATGCCTTACCTTCCTGAGTGAGACGAGCTTGGCGTCGGGTCAGCCAGGGCCGGTGGCCACAAAGTGAGCGACGGAGCCAACCACGTCGATCTCGACGGTCTGAAACGACTCCTCCAGGATCTCGTGCAGCCCTTCTTCAGTGTCCGCAAGGTTGTCGAAGGCGCCTTGCCGGTTGAAGGCCCAAAGGATTGCCCGAGCTGGCGGCGTGTGTTCTTCAGGACTTCCCAGGACGGTCGCCCCGAACAACACACCGTCCGGTGCGAGCACGGCGGCGACATTTCTGATCGCAACAGCCTTGTGAGGCTGGGGACCGGGCAGACAGTGGAGGACGTAGTTGAGCGCCGCCGAGTCGAACGGACCGTCCACCGGCAGTGGTTTCAACACGTCGGCCTCGACGGTGGTCAGGTTCATCGGCGCAAGCCGTCGGGAGGCGTGAGCGAGCACGTTGGGATTTGGGTCCAGCAGGGTTACCTCCGACTCAGGGGGTAGCCCGGCCTTGTCGAGGAAGTATCCGGTGCCGGGACCGACATCGAGGTGTCTGTGTCCCATGTGATTGCGATAGCGGTCCACTACCGGTGGGGTGGGGCACCGCCATACCGCTCGGGCCATGAATCCGAGTACGAACGCGTCGTAGATCGCCAGGAGCCGAGGTGTGTAATACGCCTGGCCGCGATACCCAGGATCATCGGGGTTCATCATTCCTCCTCGACGGGAGCCGGCTTCGCCGAACACGTCTGCGATCAAGCACCATCCTGGTCGCCGAGTCGTCGACGGAGAGCGACGCCTTCGATAGCGCCACCCACCGCTCCCCCGACCACGCCGAGCAGAGTCAGGATGAAGTCGAAGAACATGATTCCAACAGCAGTCCCATCGAGGCTCCCGTCGAGTGGTATGTCGAGAAGCGAGAGATTGCCCGCCGGCTGCAGCATCCTCAGCGTGTTCGGGCCCCTTGACATCTAACGATCTAGCCATCTTGCGCCGATAACCTGACCGTCATGATCCGTCGTCTCGTGCTCGTCGTCGCGCTCGCCCTCGTCCTCGGCGCCTGCACCGACGACACCGTGGGCACCACGACGACGGCGCAGTCGGCTACGACCACCGAGGTCGAGGCGACCACCACGACCATCAGGACGGTCACCACGACGACCCTCCCCGCGCCGACCTGGGACGAGCTTCCCGGGATCGACGCCCTTCCCGAGGAGGTGCAGGACGAGCTTCTCGCCCTGGTCCGCACGACTGAGGAGATCCGCGGGCTTCGGTTCCAGGAGGCACCAACGATCACGATCGTCACCGACCAGGAGCTGGAGGACAGGGTCCGTCAGCAGATCGAGGAGGAATCCGAGGACTTCCCTGCCGATGAGGCCCTCTACAAGCTGCTCGGGCTCCTCGAAGACGATGTGAACCTGCAGCTGCTGCTCACCGAGCTCTACGGCGAGCAGGTGGCCGGCTACTACGACGGTGACACCAGGGAGCTGGTGGTGCCAATGCGTCAGGAGGGCTTCAGCATCGTGCAACGATCCACGATGATCCACGAGCTGACCCACGCCTTGACCGATGAGCGTCTCGACTTCCACCCTCTTTACACCGCGATGCTCGATGAGGAACGTCTCGACGAGGCATCGGCGTATCAGGCCCTGATCGAAGGCGACGCCAGCATGACCGAGTTGCTCTATCTCCAGACTCTCTCCCAGCGCGAGATCGGGGAGTTCTTCGCCGAAGCCCTGGACATCGACACCACTGCGCTCGACCGCGCCCCGATGTTCATCCAGGACTCGCTGATCTTCCCGTACGACTCTGGTCTGGCCTGGGTGCAGGATCACTACCTCCGTGACGGGTGGGCGACGGTGAACGAGGCCTATGCCCGGATGCCGGACCTGCCCGGTTCCACCGAGCAGATCATCACTCCCAGCGACTACGAGCGGGATCTCCCCATGGTCTTCGACGTCGTGGCGCCGACACTTGCCGGCTACGAGCTCGAGCGCGAGTCGGTCTGGGGTGAGTTCGGGTTCCGCGTCATGATCGACCAGGTGCTCGGGGAGGACGTCGGAGTCGATGCGGCCGATGGTTGGGGTGGGGACTATTACGCCCAATGGTTCGACGGTCAGAACGCGGCGCTGTTGATCATGGTCGAGGGTGACACCGAGCGGGACACCGAGGAGCTGAGATCCGCCCTTCTCGACTATGCCCGCACCGGAGTCGCCGAGGAGGACTGGGTCTGGGTCGAGGTGTTCGACGGAAGGCTTGCCTTCATCGCCGCCGACCAGCCCGAGGTTGGGGAGACGATCCTGGCCTCGGTCGGCGGTTAGACCGCTTCCTCCCCGCCAGGCGATCACCTAGCGTCCTCGTCATGCAGCGAGTCGGGCTCTCCACATCCGATTGGAAGGTCAGCGGACTCATGGCGCGCAGCTTCGCCGACCGCTTCCTCGGGGTGCGGCGGGCACCGGCCGGCTCGGTCGTCGTGATCCGAGCCCGCAGTGTCCACGGCTTCGGGCTGCGCCAGCCGCTCGAGGTGGTGGGACTGGATGCCGAGATGAGAGTCGTGGCCACGAGCACCCTCCGGCCCAACCGGGTCATCGTGCTTCCCTCGGCCCGGATGATCGTCGAGTTGCCCCCAGGGCAACCGGTCCCGGAGAGGGGCGATCTCGTCGAGGTCACCCGTGAGTGAGGGAGGGCGGCTGCTTGTATGCGCGACGCCGATCGGAAACCTCGGTGACGTCTCGGATCGTCTCCGTGAGACGCTGCAGACGGCGGATGTCGTGTACGCAGAGGACACGAGACGCACCTCGACCCTCCTTCAGCATGTCGGGGCGAGACCCGTGGTCAGATCGCTCTTCGTCGGCAACGAGGCGAGCCGCACCCGGGATCTCCTCAGCGCCCTCGGGGAGGGCCTGACGGTGGCCATCGTGAGCGACGCCGGGATGCCCGCCGTGTCCGATCCGGGGTCTGAGGCGGTGAGAAAGGCTCGCGACGCCGGTTACCCGGTCACGGTGATACCGGGACCCTCGGCCGTGACCGCGGCGGTGGCCCTCGCCGGGTTCGGGGCGGACCGCTTCGTGTTCGAAGGGTTCCTCCCTCGCAAGGGAAGGGAGCGATCCGAGCGTCTGGCGCGGGTCGCCTCCGAGGATCGGCCGGTGGTCCTCTTCGTCAGCCCGCACCGGCTTGTTCCGGACCTGGAGGCCATCGCCGCCGTCACCGGCCCCGATCGGGAGGTGGCGATCACCCGTGAGTTGACCAAGCTCCATGAGGAGGTCTGGGTAGGCCCGGTCGGCCTGGCCATCGAGGAATGGTCGATTCGGGAGCCCAGGGGTGAGTTCACGGTGGTGGTGGCGCCGGGGCCGATGGAGAGGCTGCCGGTCGAGGCCGCCATCAGCGAGGCCAGAGGTCTCGTCGCCGGCGGGTCGTCGCCGTCGGAGGCGGCGAAACGGGTGGCCGATGCCACCGGGGTCTCCCGACGATCGATATACGAGGCCCTGATCGGGGATCAGGACCCAAGCTGAGCCCGACAGGAAGTGCAGATCCCCTTGCCTTTGAATGTGGTGACTTTGGTCTCGGATCCACAGAAGGTGCAGGTGTCGGTCAGTTTGCGCAGGACGATCGAACCACCTTCGACGGCGATGAAAAGATGGTCCCCTTCCCGGATGTTGAACAGCCTTCTCGTCTCGGCCGGGATCACTATGCGTCCCAGGTCGTCGATCTTTCGGGCGATGCCAGTTTCCATATCAACCTCACCTCCCCGTGTCGAGCCTACCCGTGGGGTCACGGCCCATGACGGGTACCGTCCCGAACATGGGATGGGTCGACACCCACTGTCACCTTCAGCTCGACGAGCGGGGGCCGGAGCCGCTGCTGGCCCGGGCCAGAGACGTCGACTGGGTGGTGGTGCCCGGTGTCGATGTCGAGAGCTCGAAGGCCTCCGCCCATTTGGCCGGGTTGTACCCGGGCCGGGTGGTTCCCACCGCCGGACTCCACCCGCACGATGCCGGGCAATGGGCGGTGCAAGGCCCCGCTATCACCGAGATGGCGGGAGCGGCGGCGGCCGTCGGCGAGACGGGACTGGACTTCTACCGCAACCTTTCGTCGCCGGAGGAGCAGACCACGTCGTTTCGGGCCCAGATCGGCCTCGCCATCGACCTGGGCAAGCCGATCATCGTCCACTGCCGGGATGCCTTCGCCGAAGTGTTCTCCATCGTCGAGGAGGCCGGGGTGGGGCCACAGACAGTCCTGCACTGTTGGACCGGTGGTCCCAGATGGACCCGTCGTTTCTTGGATCTGGGGGTGATGTTCTCCTTCGCCGGGCCGGTCGCCTTCGAGACCGGGGAGACGGTCAGGTTGGGCGCAGCGCAGGTTCCCCCTGAACGTGCCCTGGTCGAGACCGACACGCCGTACCTGGCGCCACCACCTCATCGAGGTCGTCCCAACGAACCGGCCTGGGTGGCTCTGGTCGGTGCGGCGCTGGCCCGGGTCTGGGATCTCCCCGTGGAGGAGGTGGCCCGGGTCACTTCCACCAACGCGGCCCGGGTGTTCGGGCGATGACCGCCCAGTCGCGATCCGAGATCGCCGAGTTGCTCCGGGAACATGGTCTCGCCCCGTCCCGACGCCTGGGTCAGCACTTTCTCGCCGACCCCAACATCACCCGCAAGATCGTGGGGCTGGCCGCCGTCGGGCCTGGGGAGCAGGTGGTCGAGGTTGGCGCCGGAACGGGAAGCCTGACCCGGGCCCTGGCCGCCACCGGTGCCCACGTCGTGGCCTATGAGATCGATGCCGGTCTCCTTCCTGTGCTCGACGGGGTGACTCGTGGGCTCGACGTCGAGCTTCGGTTCCTCGATGTGACCACCGCCGACCTGGCCGCAGACCTGCACGGCGGGAGATGGACCATGGTGGCCAACCTTCCCTACAACGTGGGGACCACACTCCTTCTCGACGCCCTGCGCCGTGTCCCCCAGATCGAGCGATTCGTGGTGATGGTGCAGAGGGAGGTGGCGGAGCGGCTGGTGGCCGAACCGGGGGGCGGGCAATATGGCATCCCCTCGGTGGTGGCCGGGATCCACGCCCAGGGCAGACTCGCCTTTCGGGTGCCCCCGCAGGTCTTCTACCCGCCGCCGAAGGTGGAGTCGGCGGTCGTGGTGCTCGATCGGGCACCCGCGCCGGAGGGCGCAGAGCGGGCGATCGAGATCGCCGCGGCTGCGTTCAACCAGAGACGCAAGATGCTCCGCAGATCGCTGGCCGGGGTGTTCGACGACCCGGCAGCGGTCTTGGAGAGGTCCGGCCTCGACCCCACGGCACGAGCGCAGGACCTATCCCCGGCCGACTACCTGAGGTTGGCCCGGGCGTGAACGCATACGAGTCCCCGGCCAAGCTCAATCTGTCCCTGTTGGTCGAGCCACCCCGGTCCGACGGATACCATCCGTTGCAGTCACTGGTTCAGACCATCGACTGGCTGGATCTGATCGAGGTGGAGGAGGCCGACGAGGAGGAGCTCGTGGTGGAGGGCGCCGATCTCGATCCCGAGGACAATCTCGTCACCCGATCACTCAGGGCGATGAGGGCGAGAGGCTACGTCCCGCCACTTCACATCCGGCTCCACAAGCGGATCCCTCACGGCGCGGGTCTGGGCGGAGGTAGTTCCAATGCCGCGGCCACTCTGACCGCTGCGGGCGAGCTGGCGAGACTTCCCAGGACGCTTGCGGAGGAGATCGGCCCCTCCATCGGCTCCGACGTCGCTCTCTTCTTCACCGGTGGGACACTGCTCGTGACCGGCGTCGGAGAGATCGTCGAGCCGGCCCTGCCGCTGGCCGGATTCGCCGTGGCCGTGGCGGTGCCCCCCTTCGAGATGTCGACACCCGAGGTCTACCGGCGCTGGGACGAGCTCGAAGGCCCGGCCGGAGAGGCGATCAGCCCAAGCATTCTTCCCCCCCTCCTCCGCGACGGCCTCCCGATCAGGAACGACCTGACCCCGGCCGCATTCGACCTCGAGCCGGGGTTGGCCGACTTCATGTCCGACCTGCGGGCGCAATGGGCGCTCCCGGTGGCCATGACCGGTTCCGGATCGGGCTGCTTCGCCTTCTTCCCCGACCTGGACGAGGCCACGGACGCGGCCAATTCCGTGGCCACCTCGTGCCGCGCCGCGGTCGGGGCCGGGCTCAGACCGCGAGGCGTGGCTCGCGTCGACGGGTAGCGCTCAGCCGGCGAGCCGGCGCACCAGGCCCTCGTCGACGTCGATGCCGAGGCCGGGGCCGCTGGGGACAGGGAACTCGCCGTTGCCGACGGTGATAGGGGCATCGGTCACGTCCTGGACGACACCCTGGTTGGCCGGGCTGCACCCGAAATCGATCCGGTCCATGGCCGCGGCAGAATGCAGGTTGGCCGCGGCCGAGATCGACGACTCGATCACCTTCCCGGCCAGGTTGATCCCGAGCCCGCCGGCGGAGCAGATGGCGGCGCCACGCATCACCCCGGTCATGCCGCCGTGCTTGATCAGCTTCAGGCTCACCCCGCCCACCGGGGTGCCCAGGAACCCGATCACCGCGGCGAGGCTTCCTGCGCTCTCGTCGGCGCAGAGCTTCACCGGTGACGACGCCGCCAAGCGGAGCAGGGCGTCGCGGTCGGCCCGGGGCACCGGTTGCTCGATGAAGCGGATGCGATCGCCGTCGAGCTGGGAGAGGAAGGATCGGGCCTCGTCCTCGTCCCACGCCTCGTTCACATCCCCGCACACCACCCCGTCGCCTCCGACCAGCTCGACCGCCTTGGCCAGGGTGGCCAGCTCGACGTCGGGCGAGGCCATGCCCAGCTTGACCTTGAACCAGCGAAACCCCTGCTCGTGACGCTCGGCCAGCTTGTCTGCGTCGGCCGAGGCGTCACCGCTCCCGACCAGGGTGAGCGCCGGGATCCGGTCACGGACCGCCCCGCCGAGCAGCTGATGGGCCGGGACGCCGAGGGCTTTCCCCACCAGGTCGTGCACTGCGATGTCGATGGCCCCGATGGCGGTGGTGGCCGCGGGCGTCACCGTGTTGAGCCGGCCCCAGAGCTCGTTGCGCCGCATCGGGTCGGAGCCGACCACGGTCGAGGTCAGGGCATCGAGGTCGGCGACGATGTCCTTCTCGGTCTGATGGGTCAACGCCGGGGCCTCCACCCCTTCCCCCCAGCCCACCACGCCGTCATCGGACACCAGCTTGACCAGCACGTTCCCGGTCTTCTCGATCACCCCGTTCGACATCGGGATCGGGGTGCGCAGAGTCATCGTGATCGGGTACGTCTCCATGTCTCGAATGCGCACCTTCTCTCCTCTCTACACCGCGAACCGGGTCATCGCCTCGTCGGTCAGCTCCACCCCATGCCCGGGAACGTCGGGGACCCGGACGTGGCCGTCGCTCACCTCGAAGGGCCGGGTCAGGGCGTCGGGTGGGATGAGCTCGGCGAACTCGACCATGAATCCCTGCCTGCTCGCCCCGACCAGGCTGATCGACAGCTCGTGCCAGAGATGGCTGCTCAACGCGAGGTTGTAGGCATCGGCGAGATGGGCGATCTTGGCGAACTCGGTGATGCCGCCGCAACGTCCCACGTCGGGCTGGAGGTAGGCGGCGGCGCGCCGGTCGCATATCTCCCGGAAGCCCCACCGGAAGTAGACGTTCTCTCCGGCCGCCACCGGGACCGGTGACGCCGCCGCCACCTCGGCCAGGTCGTCGGTGCTGTCGGCAAGAACCGGCTCCTCGATCCAGGCCACCCCGTGATCGGCCAGCATCCGGGCCGTCTCCACCGCCTCGGTGACGGTGAAGCGCTGGTTGGCATCGGCAAAGAGGGTGAAGTCGTCCCCCATCTCCCGGCGGAGAAGGGCGGTCCGCTCCCTGTCCCTGGGGCTGCCGATCTTGTACTTGTAGGCGGTGATCCCCATGACGGCGAAACCCTGACACTCGTCGATCAGGTCGCCGTCGGTGAGACTGTGCCAGCCCCCACTCCCGTACACCGGGACGTCGTCACGAAACCCACCGAGAAGCCGGTGCACCGGGAGACCGGCGGCCTTTCCCACCAGGTCCCAGCAGGCGATGTCAACGGCGGAGAGGGCCCACACTCCGAGCCCGGCCCGCATTCGGGGCTTGTTCGGGCTCCACATCCGATGCCACACCGCCTCCGGGGAAAGGGCGTCCTGCCCGACGGCGAAGGGGGCCAGCTCGGCGTCGATGTAGGGCTTGACCGCGACGCCGGCGAAGCCACCGAGACCTGCGGTGATCCCGAAGCCGGTCGGCCCGCCTTCGCTGTGGACCCGCACCGCGGTGGCGTCGACATGGGTGTAGGTGGACAGGGCGGTGGTGATCGGGGCGGGCAATGGGAAGCGGAGAGCGGTTGTCTCCACCGCCCGAATCGTCGTGGCAGCCACCCGGGCATGATATGCGACAGGATCGGCGGCAGCCCCGGTCGGGTAGCGTCGACGTCGTGGCTATGGAGATCATCGCCGGAACCCCACCGGGAGGTGGACAGGATCGGACCGCGCGCGCCATCGCCGGAATTTTGGATACAGAGGTGACGATCACCAACGTCCCCGGTCGCGGTGGCGGGAATGCCTGGGACCGGCTCATCGCCCGGAAGGGCGCCACCGACCTGGTGGCGGTGAGCTCTCCGACGCTGATCACCAATGCCATCGTCGGCGAGTCGGCCATCGACCACCGGGACCTCACCCCCCTGGCTCTTCTCTACACCGAGCACAGCGCCCTGGTGGTGCGTCCCGGCTCGAGACTGGAGGAGCCGTCGGCGTTGCTCGACGCCATCGGCGAAGGGTCCGCCTTTGTCTCGTTCGCGACAGCCCTCGGCAACATGAACCACCTGATCCTGGCCGAGATCGCCACCCACCTCGACGCCCCGGTGTCGCGTCTGCCGATACGGGTCTTCGAGTCGGCGCCGCAGGCCCTGGCCGACCTGGACGCGGGCAACGGCGACATCGCCGTGGTCAGTGCGGTCAGCGCCCTCCCCGGGCTCGGCGAGGGGACCCTGGTCCCGGTGATGGTGACCGCACCGGAGCGTCTCGGCGGGGTGTTCGCGGACACCCCCACCTGCCTCGAGATGGATGTGCCCTGCGTGCGGGGCACCTGGCGGGGTCTGGTCGGGCCCCCCGGTCTGGATGAGTCGGCCGTCGACGCGTGGGCCGAGCGTCTCGGCAACACGACCGCCACCGGACCTTGGAAGCGACTTCTCGAGGACAACCTGTGGACGGGCACCTATCTGGGGCCGAAGTACACCTGGCAGTTCCTCGAGGGCGAGCGGGAGCAGCTGAGCCGATTGCTGGAGCAGACCGGATTGGTGGCGAGGGTGGACGATGGCTGAGATCGTCGGGGTGCTCGGGGTGACCCACAACCCGCTGATGTGGGCGAGTCTTCGCGACTCCGTTCCGGCGGACCTGGCCGATGTCGCCGCCAACTTCGACCGTCTCCGGGCCCGGGTGGCCGAGTTACGGCCCGACGTGATCGTCCTGGTCGCCTCCGACCACTTCCACATGCTGATGATGTCGAACATGCCTGCGTTCATGATCGGGAAGGCGCCCGAGATGCGAGCCGGGCATCCCAACGAGAGCCGGGTGTTCGGGCTGGACGGTGCGGTGATCGGCGGCGACCCCGATCTGGCCGCCCATCTGCTCGGCGGGCCCGACCTTGCCCCTGGTTTCGATTTCGCCTTCAGCGACGAGCCCTGGCTCGATCACTCGTTCCTCGTCCCCCTTCTCTTCCTCACCCCCGATCTCGACATCCCCGTGGTCCCGGTGTTCACCAACTGCAATGCGCCGCCCATCCCCACCGCGGCCCGCTTCGCCGTCCTGGGCACATACCTGGGTGAGGCCGTCGCCTCCTTCCCCGCCACGCGGCGGGTGCTGGTGGTGGGCAGCGGTCATCTCGCCCATGAGCTGGGTGGTCCCCGCCAGTTCTTGGGAGTGAGCCCCGACCCGGAGTTCGACGAGAAGGCGGTGTCGTGGATGGCTGGAGGCGCCCTCGACTCGGCGCTGGCCTCGACCAGCTTCCGGCGTCTCACCGAGGCCGGCAACGAGAGTTACCAGTTCCTCAACTTCATCACCTGTCTGGCGGTGGCGGGGAGCAGGCCGGCCACCATGGCCGAAGGCACCCCGACCCGATTCGGGAACCTGCCCTTCTTCTCCTGGGACACTTCGTGAGCCGATACATGGTGAACAAGCTGATGTGGGAGGTCGACCGATCCGACGAGGCGCTGGCCTCTTTCAAGGATGACGCCGCCGCCTTTCTCGAAGACTGGGAGTCTCTCGCCGAGTTGCCGGTCCCGCCCTGTCCCGACGGCGGCCGGCTCACCGACACCGAACGTCTGGCCGTCGAGACCAGGGACTACGGGGCTCTCTACGCCTTGGGGGCCAACCCTTTCCTGCTCTGGCAGTTCGCCCGCTCGGTGTCGGTCCCCGACGAGATGGGCATCGACGAGTTGATCACCTCGTTCCGGGAGGCGGTGGAGCCCCACGGTTATCCCGACTTCCACACTTGAGGGTCAGGTGAGGAGGCGGATCGGATTCCCGTCGCGCCAGGCCCCGATCGATTCCACGACCCCTTCGAAGAAGACCTGGTACGACTCCCGGGTGACGTACCCGACATGGGGGGTGGCCAGGATGCGGGGCTCGGTGCGGAAGGGGTGATCGGCAGGCAATGGCTCCTGGTCGAATACGTCGAGGGCGGCTCCGGCGATGACACTGGTCCGCACCGCCTCGAGCAGGGACGTCTCCTCGACGATAGGCCCGCGGGACGTGTTGACCAGATAGGCGTCGGGTTTCATCAGCGACAGCTCGCCCTCCCCGATCAGCCCTCTGGTTCGGTCGCTCAACCTGAGGTGGATGGTGACGAAGTCGGATCGTCGCAACAGCTCCTCCATCGACACCGGGCCCACTCCGACCTCGGCGGCCCTCTCCCTGGTCAGGTTCTGGCTCCAGGCGAGCACGTCCATCCCAAATGCCTGCCCCAGCCTCGCCACCTGTTCGCCGAGACGTCCCAGACCGATCACTCCCAGGGTCGACCCGAGCAGGTCCCGGCCCACACCGACTTGCCACCCACCTTCGCGAACTGAGCCGGCCTGGTCGACGAGCCCGCGGGCCAGGGCCAGGATCAGGGCCATGGTCAGCTCTCCGGTGGGATGGGGGAGGGATCCGGTCCCGGAGACCACGATCCCCAACTCCTGTGCTGCCTTCACATCGATCGAGGCGTTGGCTGACCCGGTTGTGACCAGAAGCCCAAGGTCGGGCAGACCTTCGAGAACGTCACGGGGAAACGGGGTGCGCTCCCGCATGGCGATGACGATGTCGAACCCGGAAAGTCTTGACAGGAGCTCGCCCTGATCTGCGATGTGATCGGGGAAGAAGACGATGTCGGCTTCGAGCGTCGACCAGTCGGCCAGGGAGGCGGCTACCTGCTGGTAGTCATCGAGGACGGCGATCCGCATGCCGGGGGACGCTAGCCCGGCTGTCTCGGACCTAAGCGCCTACTCCGCCGCCGTCCTGGGTCGGTGACGCCATTCTGTGTTGCCCGTCCCATGGGGGGTCGTCGGGGGACCGGCTGCCCCGGAACGCATCTGTCTCCCCCAGGATCTGGCTCGCCGTCGAGGCCGCATCCCGGTCGGATGCACCGCCTTGGGCCGAGATCCGGGCGAGCAGTGAGTAGACCGCAACGATGGCGACCATCGCCAGACCGGCAATCAGGTACCACTCCATGAGGTGAGTCTATGTCGAGACGGTGGTCCGAAGAGGGCCCGGGTATCGTGTCGCCCAGCAGACCGGCATCGGAGGGACATGTGGAGCTGGAAGGAAAGGTCGCGGTGGTCACCGGCGGGAGCCGGGGGATAGGGAAGGCGATTGCGCGCAGACTGGCCGAGGAGGGGGCCGACGTCGTCATCTCGGCCCGGACCGAGGACACCCTCGAGGCAACCGCCAAGGAGATTGCCACCGCCACCGGCCGCCGGGTCGACCCGGTGTCGGCCGACCTCTCGACCATCGAGGGATGTGAGAGCCTGCACCGGGAGGCCACGGCCCTGTTCGACCATGTCGACATCCTGATCAACTGTGCCGGCGCCACCAAGAGCGGGCCCTTCCTCGAGCTTTCCGATGAGTTGTGGAAGGAGGGCTTCGACCTCAAGTTCTTCGGGGCGGTCCGTCTCTCCCGGCTCTTCTGGCCTCAGCTCGCCAAGAGCCATGGCTCGGTGGTCCACATCGTGGGGGGGATGGCCCGCACCCCCAACCCCAACTTCGCCATCGGCGGGGCGGTGAACGCGGCTTTGGCCAACTTCGGCAAGGCCCTGGCCGGTCTCGGCCTGGTCGACGACGTAAACGTCAACATGATCCACCCCGGTCAGGTCCAAACCGAGCGGCTAACCGAGATGATGACCGATCAGGCTGCCCAGCAGGGCAAGACTCCCGACCAGGTGCTGGCAGAATCGATCCAGCGTCAGGGGATCCGACGTCTGGGGAGACCCGAGGACGTGGCCGAGCTGGCGGTGTTTCTCTGTTCACCCCGCGCCCGGCACATCCAGGGCACCGCCGTCTCCGTCGACGGGGGCGGGACGAAGAGCCTGTTCTGATCCGCGGAGAGGCCTATCAGCGCTCGCCGGAGCGCCATGCCGGGGAGCCACTGTCTCGTTGCCGCCTCCCCGGCCCATCGTGCAACATATAGAATCTCCCTTCGTGATCCCTGAACCGTGCAGTACCTGAAGCAGCCGACGCCGACACCCGAAGAGGTGACACGGGAAGTTCGGGACACAGTCTCCCGGATCATCTCCGATGTGGAGCGCGAGGGCACGGCCGCCGTGCGCCGGCACTCGGAGCGTCTCGACGGGTGGAGCCCACCTACCTTCCGGGTATCAGAAGAGCGGGTCGAGGCCGCCTTGGAGCAGATGGACCCGGTGGTCGAGGAGAGCGCCCGCTTCTTGATCGACCAGGTCACCAACTTCGCCAGATTGCAGCGAGAAACACTCGTCGACTTCGAGACCGAGACCTTGCCCGGTGTCTTCCTCGGCCAGCGCCACATCCCGGTGGGCTCGGTCGGGGCCTACTCTCCCGGAGGGCGGTATCCCCTCATCGCCTCGGCCGTGATGACGGTGGCCACAGCCAAGGTCGCCGGGGTGAGCCGGGTGGTGGCGGCGGCGCCGCCACGGGACGACCAGGGGATGCATCCTCCACAGTTATGGGCGATGGCCGAGTGTGGGGCGGACGAGATCTTCTGCGTCGGCGGGGTGCAGGCGCTGGCCGGGATGGCATTCGGGCTGGAGGGATCCGAGCCGGTCGACATGATCGTGGGACCCGGCAACGCCTACGTGGCAGAAGCCAAGCGGCAACTGTTCGGCAGGGTGGGAATCGACCTCCTCGCCGGCCCGACCGAGATCATGATCATCGCCGACGACACCGCCGATCCGGCGATCGTTGCCTGCGACCTGCTCGGCCAGGCGGAGCACGGTCCCACCTCCCCCGCCATCCTGGCCACTACCGACGAGGCCCTGGGGCGGGCCACTATCGAGCAGGTCGACTGGTGGCTGGAGAGGTGGCCGACGGCCGAGGTCGCCGGTGCCGCCTGGCGTGACTTCGGGACGGTGATCCACTGTGCCGACGACGCCGAGTTGGTGAAGGTGGCCGATGAGATCGCACCCGAGCATCTCGAGGTCCAGACCCGGGACCCGGGCTGGTTCGTCGACCGACTGTCCAACTACGGGAGCCTCTTCATCGGGACCCATGCCACCGTCGCCTACTCGGACAAGGCGATAGGGACCAACCACACCCTCCCCACCCGTGGCGCGGCCCGCTACACCGGTGGGCTGTGGGTGGGGAAGTTCCTCAAGACGGTCACCACACAGCGATGCGAACCATCCGGCTCCCGTATCGTCGCCGAGCCCGCCGCGGTGGTGGCGGACGCGGAGTTGATGGCCGGTCATGCCATCAGCGCCAGACTTCGTCTCAACCCCGAGTTCTTCCCGGATGTGCTCGATGTCGATGACGGGTGAGCCACAGGTGACCGTGGTCACCGGGGCCAGTCAGGGCATCGGGCGGGTGATCGCACGGGAGTTCGGCGCTCGAGGAGATGTGGTCGTCCTCGCTGCACGCAACCGGGCGGGTCTAGGCGAGACGGCTGCGATGGTCGAGGAGGCCGGCGGTCTCCCCATGGTGGTGGAGACCGATGTGGCGTCGGAGACGTCGGTGGGTGCGATGGTCGAGGCAGTGGTGCGGCAGCATCAGAGGATCGATGTGCTCGTCAACAACAGCGGGGTCGGAGGTCCCAGCGGGAAGCTGTGGGAGGTGGATCCCGACGAGTGGCTGTCCACCTTCCAAGTCAACGTGTTCGGTGTGTTCCTGGTGACCAGGGCCGTGCTGCCGGTGATGATCCGTCGACAAGCGGGAACGGTGGTCATCATCGGGTCGATAAGCGGGAAGAGGCCCCTCTTCGGTCGCTCGGCCTACACGACCACCAAGATGGCGCTGATCGGTCTGACCCGTACGCTGGCCGTCGAGGCGGGGGCGGAGGGGATACGGGTCAATCTCATCTCGCCCGGTTTCGTGTCCGGGCCCCGGATCGAGTGGGTGATGCGGGCCCAGGCCGAGGCCAGGGGGATCGATGTTGACACGGTGCGACGTGAGTTCGAGGCGGAGGCTGCGTTGGGACGTCTGACCGAGCCGACCGACGTGGCTCGGGCCGCGGTCTTTCTCGCCTCGGATGATGCAGGCGGGATCACGGGCGCCGACCTGAACGTGAACTCGGGTGTGGTGATGTACTGACTATGAGCAAGGAGGCGACATGGCACTGATCGATCTGTCCCAACCCATCTACGAGGGGATGAAGGTATATCCGGGCCATCTGAAGACGGTGACCTTTCAGCATGCGACCCATGAGGAGACGGGGCCCAGGTTCACGTCGGATTTCTCGTTCCAGACCCTGGGATTCATGCTCAACGACAACGGGCCTACCCATGTCGACTCTTTCAGCCATCTGGATCCCGACCCGAACGCCCTCACCATCGACCAGATGGATCTGGGTCTCTTCTACGGCCCTGCGGTGTGCCTCGACGTATCGGACGTCCCTCCCCAGACCGACATCACCCCGGACCGTCTCGACGCGGCCCTGGCGGCTTCGGGTCTCTCCATCGACCCCGGCGATCATTGCTTCTTCTACACCGCCACCTACGACCGCTATCACGACACCCCCGAGTACCTCAGCACCTTCCCCGGTTTGGGCGAGGCGGCCTGCGACTGGATCCTGGACAAGGGGATCACCACGTTCGGCGTGGACTCACCCACGCCGGACAACCCGGTGTCGACGGTGTACCCGGTCCACCTGATGTGCCGGCACGAGCGGAAGACGCACTATGAGAACCTGATCCTGACCGAAGTGGTGGGGAAGCGGTTCACCTTTGTCGGCTTCCCCCTCAAGGTGGTCGGTGCCCACGGCGGCCCGACCCGGGCTGTCGCCATCGTCGACGATTAGGCCAGGCTCCCCAGGTTGGCGGTGCCCGAGGGGTGCATCTCCTCGAAGCGACCGAGGATCTCGGCCTGGAGCGTCGCCACCTTGGGATCGGCGGCACGGCGTGGATGCTCGAGGTCGATGGCGATGTCGTCGAAGATGCGCCCGCCCGGGGCGAGCACGATGATGCGGTCGGACAGCTGCACTGCTTCGACCACGTCGTGGGTGACGAAGAGCACGGTCTTTCTGGTGGCGGCCCACAGCACCTGGAGGTGATCCCGGAGCGAGCGGGCGGTGATGGCGTCGAGATGGCTGAACGGCTCGTCCATGAGCAGGAGGTCCGGCTCCACCGAGAAGGCCCGGGCGATGCCGATCCGCTGCTGCATCCCTCCCGACAGCTGGCCGGGGAACATCTCCCGGGTGTGCTCGAGCCCCACCATCTCGAGGTAGCGCGCCACGGAGCTCTGGGCGCTCGCCGCGTCGTCGTCGCGGACGTAGAGCATGTTGTCCATCACGGTCCGCCAGGGAAGGAGACGCGCATCCTGGAACACGTATCCCAACCTGGCCGGGCGATCGCCTTCCTTCACCGACACCGAGCCACTGCTCGGGGTCTCGACCCCGGAGAGGATGTTCAACAGGGTGCTCTTGCCGCATCCCGACGGTCCGACGACGGACACGAAGACGTTACCGTCGACTTCGAGGCTGATGTCCTCGATCGCAATCACCGGGTCGCCGCCCTTCTGTGGGGCGGGGAACACCTTCTTCAGATTCTGAATGTCCACACGGGCCATGCTCATCCACCTACCTGTTCGAG